>ERZ1292644.101-Hain-H14-01um-R2-101-length-58169-cov-7_pt1 | contig 51829 bp, 78 predicted proteins | sample MGYA00564402_ERZ1292644 | MGnify/ENA primary metagenome ERZ1292644 (study PRJEB36523, sample SAMEA6512644) | groundwater metagenome | collected 2019-01-09 | study: AquaDiva: Metagenomics assemblies of 32 groundwater samples
GGCTTGACGCCTGTTGGACACCCAGCGGTCACAGGGACGCAGTTCCCGAAGAAGATCATTGAGCCCCTCACTCGGATAGGAGACCTGGTAGTTGATCCTATGGCCGGAATAGGCTCCATTCTTGTTGCTGCACAGAGGCTAGAACGACAGGTACAAGGAATAGAAATAAACCCTGCCTGGGCGGATATTGCCAACAAGTGGCTTACCACAGAAAGGGAGACATGAAGTCCTCCCTCCAGGCCCTCTCCTCCCTCCAGACCTGCACCCGGTGCCTCCTAGCCGAGACCCACGATGTTATAACTTTTGACGCTGAAGGGGTATGCAATGTCTGCCGCGCGAAGGAGTTCAGGATAGAGAAGGTAGATTGGGGGTCCAGGGCTGAGGACCTGAAGGCGCTCCTCAACACTTACCGGGGGAAGTATGCCTACGACTGTATCATCCCCTTTAGCGGTGGAAAGGATAGCGTTTTTACCTTGTGGTACCTCGTCACCCAGCACCACATCAAGCCCCTCGTTGTGCGCTTCGACCATGGGTTCCTCCGCCCGGGAGTTCTAGCTAACACTGAGCGCGCTATCTCCAAACTCGGCGTTGACTTCATCAACTACAAGCCTGACTGGAACGTCGTCCGCAAGGTGATGAAGCAGGCCTTCCTCCGCAAGGGTGATTTCTGCTGGCACTGCCACACCGGGATCTTCGCCTTCCCAATGCACATGGCGATTACCCACCAGGTCCCCCTCATCATCTGGGGCCAGGCGAACACCGAGTACAACGCCTTCTACAAAACAGGGGAGCAGGAGGAGGTGGACGAAACCAGGTTCAATAGGTACGTAAACCTGGGACTGACAGCAGAGGACATGGTAGGGATGACCAAGGTCAACCTCCAGGACCTCTGGCCCTTCACCTATCCCGACCGGGCAGCGCTGCAGGCTTTGGGATACAGGTCGATCAACCTCGGGGCCTTCATCCAGTGGGACGTCAAGGCGCAGACCGCAATTATTGAGCGAGAGCTAGGGTGGGAGCCTGACCGGAACGAGAACATTCCCCCTGGATACGAATATGAGAAGATAGAGTGCTTCATCCAGAGCTCCAGAGACTACCTCAGGTGGTTGAAGCGTGGGATGGGGAGGGCGAACCATCTAGCGTCGGTGGACATTCGAGACGGGAGACTAACCAGGGAGGAAGGGCTGAGGCTGGTGGAGGGGTACGACGGGAAAAGGCCGGCGAGCCTTGATAGAGTGCTGAAGGAGCTTGGGATGACGGAGGAGCAGTTTATGAGGATCGCAGGGGGGCACATTGTGGGCCCCCACTCGTGGTAGCCAAGACAATCGAGAGCCACGCTGGAGTGGCAGGCACCCAGGGTCAGAGCCGGGGTGGAGGCACCGTAAGGGTCATCCCTGTCATGCTACTAGACGGCAAGGGGCGCCTGACCAAAACCGTCAAGTTCAAGCTCCAACAGGGTAGACTGCGCCATGACGTCGGCGACCCCATCAAGCAGGCAATGGTCTACGAGGCACAGCTTGCCGACGAACTTTTCCTCCTCGACATCAGGGCCTCGAAGCAGGGACGGGGCATCTCCTACCTCAAGGAGTGGGCCCTCAAGCTCTCCAACGTCCTCACCATCCCTCTCACCGTGGGAGGCGGCATTCGGTCAGTGTGGGATGTCCAGACCCTTCTCAGGGCAGGCGCCGACAGGGTGGTGATTGGGTCGGAGGCGACTAGGGGCATGGGCATTATCCGAGAGGCATCGAGAGCGTTTGGTTCCCAGTGCATCACGGTGGCGGTAGACTACCGGTGGGATGGGCAACGCTGGGTGTTCTACTCTGAGAGGGGCACCAGGGGCGCAGGGATATTCTCCCACACTTACCTTAGATACATAGAGCAGATGGGCGCCGGGGAGATCCTGCTCACCTCCATAGACAAGGAGGGCACCATGTTGGGGTATGACCTTGAGACGATAAAGAGGGCGTCAAGGGAGGTTAGCATTCCGTTAGTGGCCCATGGGGGTGCAGGGAAGGCCGAGGACCTGGTAGAGGCGGTGAGGGCAGGAGCGTCGGCGGTCGCGGCCTCAAGCCTCTGGTGCTTTACTGATCAGAGCCCGATCAAGGCCAAGGCGTACATGGAGAGACATGGGATCAGCGTTAGAAGGTAAGAGGTAAGATGGCCGGTCCAAGCATAGACACTAGCAAGGTCCTCGCAGACTGGCTCAAGCGGGTTAAGAAGCCCCTCATCTGCGAGCTCTGCGGGGGCACAAGGTGGACAGGGGGAAGTCTTATCACCATTCACGTGACTCCCACCGGAACACAGATAGGGGCGCTAGTGGTTGGAGGGCCTTATCTTCCGCTGGTCGAACTAGGTTGTCAGGTCTGCGGCAACACCAAGCTCCTGAACCTCGTGCTCCTGGGGTACATGCCGCCGCTTACCCAGGGAACGATGCCGGGGGACAGGCTTATTCAGGAGGCGCTGGGGGGAGAGAATGGCCCATTGTCTTGAGGTCCTGCCTCATCTATCAAGGGCTCTGCCTCACCTGTTTCGGCCACACGAAGGACTGCTTGGCTCGCCCATGCAAGTGCCCCCACCGTCTCCCATAAGCCTATGTTCCTGTTCCGAAGGTACTGGTTTCCATCTATGTCCATGAAGACAAGGACAAACTTCTCTGCCTCTGTATCCAGAATCACCTCTCCGTCTTTGTAGATGGAGATTCTGTAGGATTGCATTCTAGCCCAGCACTATCTGGTACAGCAGCTCGTCGTGCCACCTGCCCTCCAGCCACCGGAACTCGTGGAAGGTCCCCACATGCTCGAACCCGCATTTGAGGAAGAGCTTGTGGGAAGTGGGGTGTGAGTCAATGATCCCGGCAGTGAGAACGTGGAACCCCTCCTGCCGGCAGAGAGCCTTCATAAGCGTGATCGCCAGGGTGCCTACCCCCTTACCCCAGTAGGCCCTGTCACCGATCATCAGCCCGAGGTCTCCATTATGGTGCCTAGGCCGGATGGTCCCCACCTTGATGTTGCCAACATACACCCCATCTACATAGATACCACGAAAGATGGCGTCGCGCTTCCTGGCCTCGACGTAGACCTGGAGCGTTTCCAGGGTGTAGATGCCCCCGCCCTCAAGGTAGCGTGTCACTTCGGGGTCCGCGAGCCAGGAGAGGTAGGAGGCACCCGGGATAACCTCACCTAGTGTGATGTTCATAACCTGCCACTCGTCCGCGTGCGTTCAAGGGCTAAGCGGTCATAGAGCGCAACGTAGGCCCTAGATACATTCTCCAGCAACGTGCGCTCCCAATAGGGGTTGTATCGACGGTGGATGTCATCCATGATCTTCCTCGCATCCTGCACGATGCAGTAGTGATCGAGATTGTCCTCTTGGGACTCTTTCCATAGTGGGTCCTCGCCTTGCTGGGTCATGCCTCACTCCTTCTCCTCTCCCTTATCCGATAGCGAACCTGCTCTGGTGTAAGCTCATGGGCCCCCTTCTTCAGGGCCAGGAACCGCTTACCTGGGGTCAGGTCGTAGTGCGGGAGGGAGCTGTCGGCCTGAAACCACTCCCGCCTGAGTCCTATCAACCGGGCAAGCGCGTGAAGCTCCTCCTCGGTATCGGCAAAAAGGTGGCAAGCGGCACCAAAAGGCCAGGCGGCCGTCTTGGGATGATCGATAACCTTGTCTACGTAGTAGGCCACCCATCCTCCCTCAAGAGATGCGCCAGGAGGCAATCACATCTCTTAGGTGTCCAGTAGTGTTTCAGGTTCTGGAAAGCAGGTAGATGCGGGCTCCTCCCATGTAGGCGTATCCAGACTCGCTGGGTTTGGACCACTACCTCTTGTGCCAACACACACCCCTCTATCCTCCTAGTCCAAGTCTAATACCGACAACGAGACCCAGGACGAAGCCCAGGCAGATGCCCGTGAGCAAAGGCCAGAGAATTGCCCCCATTGTGCCTCCTCTATACTACCAACCCCTTCTCCTTCCACCTCTCCAGGTATGCCCTTACCTCTCCCACCGGCTTCTCGTGCCTCATGGCGATCTGCTCCAACCCCCAGCCCGCGGCGATATACCTGGGCAGGAGAGTCATCAGGAGGTTCCACCCCCTGTCAGCCGTCATGCCGGTGGAGGGGTCATTACCGGGTGGGAGGTAGAGGTCAAACTTAGGGTTTGAGAGGCACACCAGGTCGCGGTAGATATTGCGGAGGGTATGCCGGTTCTCTAGGAGTCCTACCATCCTCAGTAGGAACTCTACAGACTCATCCAAGGAAGGAGGGATGATGGCGTCAGGGGTATCGAGGTTCATCATGTGGTAAAAGGGAATTGGGAAGCGGGTCAAGGTTGAGCACGGCACCTCGACCCCTGGGGCCTCCCATACCACTTCATCGTTACCCACAATGGAGCGGAAGGGATAGGACGTACCACCGGCAAGCGACCTGATGGCGTGGTCCATGACGCTATTTCCCCAGAAGGACTCCTGGAGGCGAAGAGGGTTAGGACCACCCAGGCCCTCCAGGAACAGTGCTCCCGTCACCTGCCTGCGGATATCAGTTGTGCCTATGTGGAACACCGTCCCGATATGCTCGGGGCAGATGATGAGCATGTAGGTATGCCTGAGTTTGAGGGCTGAGATTCGCCTCATCAGCTCCACCCCCACCACCACCCCGCTCAGGTCATCGTCTGCCTGGTGGGTATGGCAGTTGTGGGCCTGAAACACATAAGCCTCTCCTGTATCTCCCCTGCCTTCTATGGTATAGGTCAAGACCTCCATTTCACCAGGACCTGTATCCACCCGGAGGTCAACCTCGTACTCCTTGCTATCATGGATAGTAAGACGGCTCTCGGCAGACATTCCCCAATCTCGGAGGTGGGGCTTGTAGTACCAGTCACAATGATAGGGGATGGCTCTGTCGTTGTCCCTGTGAGTAAAGAGGTGGGACCTTAGTTCCGCTCCCAAGACCCTTCCCTGGAAAGGGAGCGAGTACCCGGCAGGGGGTCCAGGTTGCACCCAGATATCTCCCCCCACCAGGCGCACCGATGACCTCACGGGTGCCCAGGAGTCGGGCACGATCCAGCCATTGCCATTCTGCATTTTGGAAGGGAAGGAGTAGTAATGGTCAGAGGTGAAGGGGGTAAGCTCACCATCCAGGATATGGCGGAAGAGGGCCATGTCGGGAGAGACAGGCGCCAGGTCCAGGGGATAGAGGTTGCGCATTAGGTCCATCATGGAGCTAGACATCGGAGACCACCTTCTCGTCATCGGGACCTGTTTGCAGCATTCCTGCCTGGAGCATTGCTTTGGCCAGAAGTATCGTTGCTAGGGAAACAGCATCCACGCTATTGTGGACCAGAAAGGTTAGCTGGGAGTCCCGCAGATTGCGGCGGATCTCCTCCAGCTCATGCAAAAGGTGGTCGTAGAGCTGGCCGATAGTCTGATCACGCCATTGGTCATCCTTCTTGGACTCCTGCTCCATGTAGGAGCCGAGGGCAAAGTAGAATGCGCGCTCCAGCATGGCGCGGCTAATGTCAACGCGAGTGGGTTCAAGAGGCATCACTTACCTCCTTCTCAAACTCTTTCCTGGCAGCAGCCCTCTGTTTCATGGGAAGGTTAGACTCGAAAACCAGCTCCCGAAGTAGCCTGTCTTCCATAAGCACCTTCTGTTTGTAAACCCGCAGTGCCTGTATCTGTGTTATCGGAACTGCTTCCGCCGTCATGAACTGCCAGCCACCTACATGAGAAGGCAGCCGGCTGCTCTCCATAACAACCTCGAACACGTAAGACCCCCCGAACCCCAAAGCGTCCTCTAGGTGCCGAGCAAACCAGGTGCCTTCCCTAAACCCTGACTCACGGATGCTCCTGGCGCTTTTCCTGTCTGTGCCATGGTAGACGATAACCGCTCTACGCACCCAGCACCTCCTTGATCGGCACGTAAGGTATATCCAACGTCGTCGGCGTCGCCGCGACCAACTTCCTTCCCTCCAGGGCCATCGCCTGATACGCGACCGCAAAAGCCCTCCTCCCCAGCTCCATGTTCTCCTGGTTTCTTGGCACGGGATCTCCTGGCGCGTAGACCTGCCCCTTCATGGTAAAGTCTACTCCTACAAGGTATATCTCGCTGAACCCCAACCAGCATCCTACCTGGAGGCATACGTCCAACACCACATTGCGCCCCTCGGCTACCCAGGGAACACTATGGCGAGAGGTGGAAAGAGAAGGCCCTAGCCCCTGGAAGTACCCCTCCCACATCGGGTACTGGCTGCTGCAATAGAGCCCCAACCACTTCGCCTGTCCGCTTTGGGGCAGAGGGGCGACGTTGCAGAAGAAACTAGGACCGATAGCCCACCGCACCGCGATGTGGTCCACCATATTGAAGGCATCAGCCTCGGAGCAGGCGTAGAAGGTAGTCTTGAAGCGTTGGGCAGGTTCCCAGCGGTGGAGGGTGTTGATGCCGATGGTGTACTCGTTGGCCAAGAGGTCCAGGTAGGGCTCGGCATCAACAAGGGAGGGCCCGGTAGCGAGGACGAAGAGCCGTTCGCCGGTGTAGAGGTTGTGGTGGGAATCAGGCCAGTCTACCATCCCCCAAGCCCCTTTACCTCGTTCTCCAGTAGCCACTCCACGTGCTCCAACACGACTTTCAGGGCCTCTACGTATTGATGAACAGAGGCCAGGTCGTCCTCCATCACGTTCTCGATCACCTCAGAAAACTGTAGGAGCCGCTTCGTCTCATCTCTGTACTTCTCAAGGGACATCGAGTTGGGCGCGTTGGTGTGCTCACTACGCTCGTCCTGAACCGATTCCTCCCAGCCCTCGGCCATGTCCTTGATCCGCTCCCCCAGGGTACCAGGCAGATGGGCAGAAGAAGGAGTTTCACCCCTCTGCTCACCGGTGGCTTTGGGTGTGGGAGCAATATCTGCTTTCACCTCTCCTTGCTCCTCACCTGCTAGCCTACTGGCAGCGTTCTCACTGGCCTTCATTCCCCCAAAATGCCCAAGGACAACAGCGTCCGAGTTCTTCACCTTTGGCTGTGGTAAAGCCAGAACCCCCAGGGCCTTAGTCATAATAGCGAAGGTGGAAGGCGTTATTCCCCTTCCCACCCATAAGACCTTCGCCTTCTCCCAGCCAAGATTCTTTACGTCTGCCTTGATCTCTTTCCTGTATCTCTTCCAGGGTACACCATACCTGGAAGCAACAGGCGAGGTAGTCTTGGACGCTGTGCTCACGGGCGCAAAGGCCATAGGCTTAGGCCCGGGTGTAGGAACGGGTGCAGGCGTGGGCACTGGGGGAGCTGGCGTCTCCACCCCCGCTACGTGACCATTGTCACTAGGGAGTTGGGAGATTGTGGGTTTAGATGTCTTTGGGTCATAAGTGATCGCGCCCCCGCACCCATGAGGGCAGCGGAAAGTTATAGGATTGGACCTAGCGTAATCAGGGACCACAACCTCTTTCTTACACCTTGGGCAGGTGGTGGTGAGGTAATGTTGGGTAGTCATTGCTGTTCCTTCTCAAGAGGAGGATGAGGCGTCAGGTCTACAAGTTCCATACCCAGGAACATACCTCCTCCAGCCGTTGCCTTGATCCTCTCCTGTTCCATGTGGGCGGGGGAGCAGAAGGGCTCCATATAGGCTCCATGCCCCTTGTCGAAGTCACCCCAGTAAACATGGCCTAGAAGGGGTTCCCGACATACCTTACACAGGAGCGGCCTGGTCTCGATGATTGCCCCCTCTAGGGACCAGTCCAGCTCCCAGTCGCGGAACCCACTCCCGGAGCCGTTGTCAAACGACACCCCGGCCTCCCGCAGCAGCATCTCGGCCTCATAGACCTTGCGGCGCTGCTCCTCCTGCATGAGGGTCATGTCGATGTGGAGCCTAGCCCATCCATTAGGCCGAGGGTGGGAGGCCGGAGCGTAGAGGTTGTCCTTCTGCTCCTCCACCCAGTTTAGATAGTCCTGGTAGTCCTTCCTGTCCATCTCCCCTATCCCTTCAGCACCGAACCTAGCCCCACCTTTGGAAGCGGCAGGCTTCCCCCCTCGGTGCAATCCAGCAGCTCCCTCCCGTGGGCCTTCATTGCGTTCATGGCTCCCAGGGCGCACCTCTGCACCGTGTCCTGCCGTCCCCTATTGCCCCGTTGTCTACTGGAGGCGTCGTCAGGATGGGCGTGGCCCTCAGAGGTGGCGTCGCAGCCCAGGAGGTAGACCTGTTTGAATCCCATCCAGCAAGCGACAGGAAGCGCGATGTCGAACACCACTCCATAGCCCTCTGCCACCCAGTCGAAGGGTTCCTCCAGGCCGCTAAAGTCACCCTCCTGCATGTTGCGGCCGTGATCCCGGTAGACCCAGGTCCAGTCCTCGTAGGCAGGAGGAGGAAGGTAGGCGTTAGGGGAGTACATGCAGCCAAAAAACTTGGCCTGCACCTTGCTCTTGGCGGCCTCCCATTCCTTGAGGGTCGAGTCAACCCGTGCTAGATCGTCAATCTCAGAGGCGCAGTAGAAGGTAGGGGTGAAGGGTAAGCCTGGAACCTTGACCAGAAAGTTCACGCCAAAGGTCATCTCACCCTTCAACTGGGCAAACAGCTTATGGTCAATCTTCAAGAGGGAGGGCCCAGTACCTATGATCCAACACCTGCGCCCGAGGTAGCGGTTGTGGTAGTAGTCGAGAAGGTCATGATCGCGCTTTCGCATTGGCCCCCCTCCTTACTTGGCTCTGTCTACTATGTGAATGTTATTGGGCAAGCCCACAAGCATGGGCCTGACCTCTAACCATCTCAGCCCGCCGTTTCCACAACCCGGCCTTGGCAGGGAGAAAATCTTTGTGGGATACCTCTCCGCGATGTCTCTGAGCTCTCTTGCTGACTGTGCTATCAGGGCCGGGTCTGCCTTCTCCCACCACCTGTGCTTGACGGGAAAGGCGCAGTAGTACCCTATCACGCAGAAGTGGTTGCCATGCGCTTTGATCGCTGCCCCTATCTGCAATGCAATCCCCGGCACCTTCTGTTTGGCCTGAAACGCCAGTCCCCTACCCATTACGCACTCCCCGCTGGCCTTTACGCTTCCGTTGGTGGGTATGCATATGTGGTCCTGCTTGTGGTCCCAGATGTTCCCATTGAACTCCAGCACAGGACAACCTCCTACTGCTATAACATGTCTTTCAACTTCCCCTTCGGCACAGGCAGGATTCCCCCTTCGGTCAAGTCCACCAGCGTCCTCCCTGCCTTCTTCATAGCCTTGTATGCCGCCAGCATCGACCTCTGAAAAGAGTCCTGTCTCTTTCTGGGAACTACAAGGACATCTTCATAAGCGTGCCCCTCCCCTCCCGCGTCACACCCAAGGAGGTAGATGGGATCAAAGCCCATCCAGAGCCCGAGCTGGATCATTAGACCTATAACCGACCCGGAGTTACCCCCCACCGGCTCCAGGGTGTCACCTAAGCCCGCGACGTATCCCTGCTGCATGTCCTCCAGGCTACCAGCGTCACCGGAGTGAATGTACACCCAGTCTGGGGGAGCATTGAGGTGAAGTTGATGGGAGTAGAACTTTAGGGGGCGCAGCCTACGCAGTAAAAGGGACTCGTGGACATGGGTGATGACGTCTGCCTCTGCCACGGCCCAGTACCCGATAAAGGAGGGTAGTAGGGAGAGATGACGCGGTGGCCCATCCCACCGCATCAGGAAGTTACACCCAAAAAGCTGCTCATGTTCGAGTTTCTTGAGAAGGTCTATGGAGATAAGGTTGAGGCTAGGGCCCACCCCCATAACGAAGAGGCGTTCCCCCTTGTGTTGATTGTGAAGTCTGCTGATGATGTCCTTCCGCATCTGCTCGTCCATCAGTCTCCCTCCTAGGACATAGCTTTAGAACCGAGCCCTTAGAACCTAGGCCACCATTTCCTGTGCGCTTTCCATTCCCCGTCCGTACCAGGCACCAGAATCATGTCCTCCGACATCCCGTACCACTTCACCAGCTCATGGATGAAGTCTATTCGTCGCTTGGCAAAGTCCACGGGGTTCGCAAAATCCAGCCTGCGCCCCGTTCCAGAGGGTAAGCCTACAGGAGCGACCCACCAATGATCTCGCCACTCGATATAGGCCGGGGGTGGGTTGTAGTAGAAAGTCTCGGTGGAGACGGGAGGCAGGTAGGGGTAGTCTGGGAACACTGTCGCCAGGGCTATCTTGCCGGTGTTGGGGGCGATGATCTTGTAGCCAACTATCCAGGCCTTGTTGTATCGCTCAGACTCCAGTACCTGGGCCTGGGCGGTTTCAGCCAGGTAGTGGATTTTGATGATTTCCCCTTTGTTCACAGGTCCTCCTGAGTAGCAGGGGTCTGGGTAGGGCGCGCGGCTTTCCCCTTCACCGCCCACACCGGCTTTTGGAAGGCAATGACCTCCTCATACCTTAGCCTGTCATCGAATGTCTCTGGGGACCTCCTATATTGCAGTGTGCGCCAAAAAGAAAGGTTCCAAAGTTCCCGGTACCAATGGTCAAACTTCTCCCATCCCGTGCCTAGTAGCAGTGCCTCCGTCTGGCCTGGCAGGTCTACATACTGGCCGTCGCGGGTGAAGCCCTTGAGGACAAGGGCCATGACCCCTCCGGCTTTGAGGATGCGCCAGCACTCGGCGTAGACCTGGGCCATGCTCTCCCAGTAGGCGTCGCCACGCTGGTTGCCGATGTTGGTGTAGAGCGCACGGTCGTACCGTCCAGTTGTTGGGTTCCGTATATCTTCATGGTTTGCCCTCTCGTCTTTGTAAGGCACTCCATCATACTTGAGCGTTGCCAAACGATTTGAGCTGGCTGGGATAGATGGCAACGCATCATACGGGGGGCTGCTCACCACGGCGTCCACCTGCTGCGGGCGGGTGTCTGCGTAGCTGTGGCCGTTCATCGGTAAGTTGCGGCCAAAAGGCTCTCCACTTGCCGCCGCTGTGCGCTGCTCGTCGTTAGGAGCGTGCATCCCCTCATACGGCGGCGAGGTGATGGTGCTGTCCACCTGCGGGCGGGTGTAGCCCCTCCACCCTGGCCTCTCAGGATGCCGCGCCCTAGCCCTGTCTTCCCTGGCGATGACCTTGTCCTCGTCGGGCGTCTCTCCATTTACCAAAGTGCCCTCATACGGCGGTGAGGTGATGATGCTGTCTGCGCTCGCCAAGGGCAGGTGGCGGGCGTCGCCCTGTAAAATGCACACGGCCCCCAGGGAGAAGCCGAGCATGGGGTGTTGCTTCATCTTCTCCCAGGAGGCCTTCATGGGGGCGACGAAGTGCGGCTCCAGCTCCACGCAGACCACGTTGCGCCCCATGAGGGCAGCTACCAGGGTAGTGCCCACGCCGGCCATCGGGTCCAGCACCAGGTCGCTAGGCTGCGAGTACCGCTGGATCATCTCCTCCCACATGGCGATATGGCCTTTTGCTGGGTGAGACATAGCCTCCGAAACAAACAGCTCCTTCCTCCTTTTTATATCAGGAGGAAGCCTAGAGGAATCCACTACCCCCCCTGCACCTACCTTCATCACCTGCTTCATCCTTCTCCCTTTCCTTGTTGTTGGCAGCTATCCCGTGACAGCCTGAGAGAGGTGATCTCGTCTACGGGCGCCTCCCCCTATGCCATCGCCAGCCCTATGCCCCTTGGCATATTGTCCGCCCTTTTCCACTCCACCCCGCAGTTAGAGCACCTGTAGGTGTGCTGGCTGTTAGCACCCGTGATCCCCTGGTCATCAAGCAACGCCTCACCACAGGAAGGACAGAAGAACCGGGGCTGCTGGGTGGACTTAGGATCCAGCTTCTCTACATAGAGGTCCATCTCCCTGCCCCCGTTGTCCAAAGCAGAGAGCGGCTGCTGTGAAGTGCCCTTTATGAGGACAGCCGGAAGCCCTATGCGATACTGGGCAGGGACACGCTTCCTTGGCCCACTGGTCATCTTGTTTCCTCCAGGCTATAAGATTCCTGTGTCAAGGTAGGAAAGGTCCAGGGGGGAGTCTCGCGCTATCTCTATAGGGAGGAAATGAGACAGCACATGGCGGTAACCGGCCTCCATCGTGCCCCTACTGATCTCACAGATTTTACACACATAGGACTTCCTTCCCTGCTGGTAGATAACGGGTAATCCAACGATAGCTGAGGGGTTATCCACAAAACTGTTTCTAAAGGTCCTGATCATCTGCGTGTCCCTGTGCAACCTCCTGGCGATCCTGGCGTGTGACCACTGATGAGCTAGAAGAGTCAACGTCAACATTTTCTCATCTATTGTAAGGGAGGAGTTCTTTACGAAGCTGTCCGCTATGGGGTTAGCCTGTGGGCGCCCAAAGTCCTTCCCTGGCAGTTTCTTTGATGCAGGAGGTCTAGCTGGCATTTCTCTTGATTCTCCACCAGGATAATACCAGAAAACACCTGCCTGTGAATAGGGTCACATGAGAGTTATGGTAGGGATATACCCCGTTCCAAGGCCAAGAAAGGCAGGGTGAGGAATGCGGCCCTGTGTGTAGATCTGACTCCTGGTGCTATAATAAGCTGGTGTTGTAAGCTGCGGTAGGAGGGAGAGTCATGCGTTTACCCTGGAGCAAGAAGCCAAGACGCCAGGAAGAGGTCATGCTAGAAGAAGACTACGACATCGAGGCCCTCCAGGACCTGCCCTACTCAGGGGAGTTCGACCTCACCAGGAAGCCTGAGATCAGGAACATCCTCCTGGTTCAGGACGCGGAGGAGGAGGGGAGACCCTTCATTATCAGGAAGCTCCTGAAAGAAGGCAGCTTAGGAGGAATGGCACGAGAGGTCACGCGGGCCACGACCTTCCCTACTAGGCCTGAACTCTGGGATATGGTGAAGGACTCCTATGGGGGTGGCTCATACCAGGTCTACGTTGGAACCAGGCCCGTGAAAGGCTATGTCTTTGAGGCCGATGCTAAGTGGGCGCCGGGGGGGAGGCCCAAGGACCTCAAAGGTCGAGTCATGGAGGGGATAGAGAGGGACGTTGAGGCAGCACTGGAGGCGGACCCGGAGTTGAAGGCCCAGGTGGTGGCCCAGGTGCTCAAGAAGAGCCTTGGGATCTCCACAACTGTGACAGGTGCCAAGAAAGAGACCTGGAAGGAGCAAAAGCTACGAGAGTGGCTTGAGAACAACCCGGCAGAGATGGAAGCCTATATGCAGAGGCTTGCCAAGAAAGCGGGCTACGCGGAGGACGAGGAGGAGGATGAAGGGGAGCTGGAGTCCGCGACCAAGGCAATGGAGAAGGTCAAGAGGTTCACCGACGCGATGGGTGTAGGAGAGAAGCAGCCCTCAATCATCGGTGACATCATTCGCGGGGCAATGACCCCGCCTGCTGGAGGAGGAGACAGCCTGGCGCAGACCCTCGCCAAGGTCTTCCTGGGTGGTCAGAAAGATGCTCCTGTGACAACGGAGAGGCCTGCGCTTCCTGCACCCAGAATAGAGAGGCTGCCTGACGCCACACCCAGGATAGGAGGACAAGAATCTCCTCCTAACACTCCCAGAGAGGTAGAGGTCATACCTCCAAGGACCACGAGCCAGCTACAGATGCCTGCTGCCTTAAAGCTGGATGGGGTCAACGTCGCCTCGGAGGACCTCCTCGGGCTCCTTTCCGCCATCAACTGGCAAGAGGTTGAGGCAGGGGTGAAGGGGGACGCAGGAGTGTTTGTCCAAGCCGCCTACCTCAAACAGGAGGAAGGGGGGGACAAAGCCTCTGCTGTCCTCCTTGCTGTGCTCAGGGAAAACCCCACTCAGGATGTTTATGGGGCCCTTATGGACGCAAAACTCTACATCGAGCGCCAGGACGTCAGGATGGGGGCCATTGCGATGCTAGGACAGGACACCTACAACTCCATCAACACCGTAGTCAATTACCTTCTGACCGAGGCCGGGGTGCAGTGGCTCACCCATGCGCGGGCCGCAGCCCTTTACATCCAGCGTAGAATAGAGAGTGACGCCACGAATCCTCCCCCTGTAGAAGCAGGAGTGGTGGCCCCATCTTCAAACGGGGCGTCTAACGTAGCCTTACACTCTCCGTTCTCAGGGGACGGGGATGAGGACGAGGAGCATAGTCCAGCGTTCAGGAGCTAGTGGGCAGAAGGGGTCTATCTATGGCTAAACACGTCTCCCTCTCCGACTTCATCGTTGGAGCTGGCACCGAGGTAGTACAGAACGCCATCAACAGCCTCATCGACTCCGGCGTCAAGTCAGGCCAGCAGCGTCTCCAGCAGGGGATCCAGAATGAGATCAAACGGGTAGCCACTCAGGGTAGCGCGAAGCTAGGGGGTATAGGAGGAAGCGAGCCGGCTGCCCAATGGCCCGGATGGTTCACCTCTGTCCTCATGCGGGAGGGAGGAGTGTTCCCGGTGCTTGGGGCTCGAGACACCGGAAAGTCCACAGCGTGCGTCTCGATGGCCGAGTACATCCAGAAGCATCGAGACACCCCCTGCAACATCTTCTTCCCCGGCTACCCTCCCAACATGGCGCCCCCCCATATCATCGCTATCCCAGAGAGCTACATCGCCAACATCATGCACATCGCCAAGTACGGTGACGTGGTGATCCTGGATGACGCCTACCGCTGGTTTGCGAGCAGAAGGTCGATGAAGCGCATCAACCTGGACTTCATGGATTGGGTGAACTCTGCTGCCCATAACGGCGTCAACCTGTTCATCAACCTCCAGGACTCCTCCGACCTGGAGAAGGCAGGGCTGAGGGCTGACGCCTTCATCTTCAAGCCCCCTGAGCGGATGTTCGAGGGCAGCGAGAGGAAGCAGCTCATGCCTATCATCAAGAGGGCACAGGCTGCCTTTGACCAGATACCCAGGTCTGAGTGGGTGAAGTATGGGTTCGTGTGGGTGGATCCTGAACGTAACGCTATGGTGCAATTCGCAAAGCCAGAGTGGATGACCAGGGCCAAGGCCAAGTACCGGGGCAGGAGAGGGGGGGATGGGAGCGAGGTGCTGGCCATGCTTCAGGACCCGTCGCAGCAGCAGGGGGGAGAGCAGGGAAGGGGACAGGTGGAGGGGAAGATAGGGGGATTTGGGGGCACATCGAGGGTGAGAGGGAACCCGTTTGGATCGGACTAGGAGGTCATCACTGCATCCTGTACGCCGGGGTTGTAGGTGGGCCCTCTAGCCTCCTGCCTAGCTCCTCTTGATCCCACCCCAGCGCCGACATTTCTCTCAACACATGCTTGTACGTCCCAATGGCAACCTGTAAATCATCCCAGGTATGGGAAGCAGACATGTTGTGCGCCCCTATGAATAGCAGTCCCGCCTTGACGCACTCTTGCTGGAAGTAATCCTTCTCGGTAGGGCTGAAGTTCCAGTTAAACACCGTTCTGGCACCGTCACCGGAGAGTTGCAGGTTTCTTGGAAGATAAGGACCAGGCACTGGGCCTAGTATATGAAGTTCCGCCGCCTCGTCGTTCACGCCCTCTGATAGCACCCACCCCATCCGCCTCAGCCGCTCATGCACCTTGTCTTTCTCCAACACCTTCAGAGTCTCCCTACAAGCTGCCAGGGAGAGCACCTCGCCCCCAAAGGTGCCGGAGAAGAACACCCCATTTGGCTCAAGGAGCTTCATCAGATCGCGCTTCCCGACCAGGGCCGACAGCGGCATCCCGTTGGCAATAGCCTTCCCGTAGCACCCGAGGTCAGGCTCTACCTCGGACGCGCTCCCCATCCGGTACCGGAACCCTGACAACACCTCATCAAACACCAGAATGGTCCCATATTCGGAGCACCACCGCCTGAGGTTCCTCAGGGGAACATCGTCTATGCAGGCTCGTTGGGCCACCTCTACGACAACGGCCGCCACATTCCTTTCAGCAAGGAGCTGCATGGCCTCTCCGGTGCCTGCGGTATCGAGGGTGAAGGAGGTGGAAAGAGCCTTGGCCGATTCAGGAACTCCGAGAGCAGGAGGCGTGGTGGCAACCGACCAATCCTGCCAGCCGTGGTACCCACTGTGGACCACCTTATCCCTACCTGTGTAGGCCCTCGCCATCCTCACTGCCGCCGAGGTGACGTCAGTGCCATTCTTTGCCCACCGGAGCTGCTCTGCCCAGGGAAGGTAGGAGAGGAGCTGTTCCGCGACCTCTGCCTCCATATAGGAAGGTAGAGTATAGATGATGCCAGTAGTCAGGGCATCGCGTATGGCTCTATTCACCTCCGGGTAGGAATACCCCAGGATGCAGGCCCCAAGCCCCATGCCGAAGTCCAGGTAGCGCCTACCATCAAGGTCGATAAAGTGGGCACCCTTAGCCCTAGCAACGAAGAGGGGAGATGGCCCCACCACGTACCGGGTATACCCCTTGCTCATGGTTGAGGTGCCAGCGGGGATGACCTTCTTGGCCCGCTCCAGGTGGGAGGAGGTGCGAGAGTGGAGGTTAGACATCAACAGCTCTGTACTTCATCATAGGTTCCTCACTAGGCATGGGGCGTTTGACTCCTAACCCCAAGGCCTCTTCAACCTCTCGGATCATGGAGACCATCTGGGCAAACTGGGTGAACTCAATGCTGATAGGATGGTCAGGGCCCTTCCTGGTCCTATCGTCGGTGACGTGCTTCTCAATACACCTTGCCCCGAGCGCGGCCGCGGCGATGGGGACAGAGATACCAGGAGTGTGATCAGAAAGCCCCGTCCCGTCCCATCCAACAATATCCGCGATTGATTCCAGAGATGCCCGGAGGTTGACGTCCCTGTAAGGAGTAGGATAGGCGCTCACACAGTGAAGTACATAGGCGCAGGCACTCTCTCCCGAAGCCAAAAGAGCTATCCTGTCCCATACTTCGCTCATCCCCATCATACCCGTAGAGAGGATCACCGAGCGCTCTCTGCCCCCAATAAACCCTACGTAGGCCCTGGAGTGAGCCTCAAAGCTGGCAATCTTATGCGCCCACACATAGGGCTCGACCTTCAGGGCTCCCTCCTGGTCGTAGGCCGTGCACAGGAAGTCTATGCCTACTCTGTCACACTCCTCCTTCAACAAAGGGAGCCACCCTTCAGGAAGCTCGTTGTCTTTGTAGACCTGCCAGTAATCCTGGGCGTTCCTAGACTTCGCAAGGGAATCAGCACGAAAGAACTGGAACTTGGCGGCGTCGGCTCCTGCCGCTGCAGCCTGATGGATAAGGTCCTTGGCCCGCTGGAGGTCACGGTCATGGTTCGAGGCAATCTCCGCAATCACATAGACGTGCACGTTAGCCCTTCCCACTTACGTACTCGAAGGGTGTACCTACCGGGAAGCCTGGCACTACCTCGTACCACCCTTTTTCCTCATCCAGGACAGCACACCTAGACTCTTCTATAGTCATTAGCCACTCGTGGAGCTTTTCCCACCCTGGGCGCAGCCCTACGTCGATAGTAGGGTGCCCGTGAGCGGCCTCAGTGATAAGGTCCAGAACAGGCCTCGACTTCATAACAGGAACAAAGAGCCTGCCCACAGGCGGCACCGAGAGGATCCAGCTCGCCGCCTCCTCCGGCGTCCACCAGAAGCGGGTCATGCGCCTGTCGGTAACAGGTATAGGCCTGCCTTCCCGCCGGCACTCCTCGATCTCCTGAAGAAGGCTACCTCGACTCCCAAGGACATTCCCGTAGCGGACAACCGTGTAGCCGTAATGGAGAAACACCTTCTCGGCCAGCGCCTTCGTCATGCCATAGAGGTTGATGGGGTAGGCGGCCTTGTCAGAACTAGTGAAGAGAGCCTCAGGAACTCCTGTCTCCCTGCAGGCACGGGCGACATTCGACGATCCCATGACGTTGGTCTTGATAACCTCCAGAGGATCGGTGGTGTTGTCCACCCGCTTCAGGGCTGCGGCGTGAATGACTCTCTGCACACCAGGGAGAACCTCCCGGAGACGGTCGTAGTCCCTCACGTCTCCCAAAATATAACAGACTGTGGGAAACTCCTTCCGCATCTGGGACTGCTTGAGTTCGTCCCTGGAGAAGACAATAACCTCGTAGCCGCGCGCCAGAAGGAGAGGCACAAGGGCATGACCGATAGTGCCGGTACCCCCTGTCACCAATGCTTTCATTTATTGATCTCCGGCTCCAGCCACTCTCCACAGACCACCAGGAACCACTCGCCTAGAGCCACAGTTGCCCCTGTAGCAGCGAGTACTTGTCGCTCTTCTCCTCCATGCTGAACACGGCCCCGTCCGTTGCCTCGATGACGTAGAAGTTCCCCGTGAACAGCGGCCCATCGGCCACCAGCGCCAGCAGGTAGCCGTGCGTCCCCCCAACGCTGGAAAAGTCCACCACCATGCCAACTCCGTTGCACAGGAGCACCCATCGCAGCAGCGCCAGGGTGACTTCCACCCACTCCTCACAGTCCCGTTGGTCGGGGTCGTCCACGGCCAGCGCCGCCCCCTGGCTATCGAGCATCCACTTGGCGTACTCCTGAGTCCAAGCCACCATCGCCACCAGGTCGGCCCTGGTCAGCGGGACCCAATAGCTGGAGTCGAGAGGAACCCGTCTCATGCCTTCGGGGATGTGCCAGTTGGCAGGGTTGGCAACAGGGTCGGGAGAATGCACCCAGCGGAGGTCAGACCGGGGCGGGAGGCCCCGGATGCCGTCCACCTGCACGTGCTCCCGCTCATGGTCGAACTGGGTGTTGACCCAATCGCCTGTGCGGGCCACTATGGTCACGTTAGGCTTCGGCGGCGACAACGTGTAGCCAAGCCTCCAGTGACTCGTCCACCAGAGGGGGCCTAACGCCAGTGCGCCTTGGAGTAGTTGCCGACGGTTCATCTTAGAGCGGCCAGGCGCCAGGGTTCGGGACTTTGGCGTAGGGGAAGACGGCATGGATGCGGGTTAGCAACCCATCTCCCATGACCTGAACCTGTGCCTGCGTAAATGTCCCTGCTGCTAGGCCCTCCCTGTAAGCCTGTTTGGCCGTTTCCCAGTCGCCTTCTGGGTCAGGCGTTTGATTCGCGGCGGTCACCGCAGCCTTGACCGACTCCATATTGGTCTTCACTTTCGCCGCCGCCGCCGAAGCATGGTCGTGGAGGCCGCCAGCCGCAAGGCCGCTGGTGATGCCCGCTATCACTGCAGCAGCAACCGCCTGAGTAGTCACAGGCGTCACGTTTGCCAGCACCAGAAGCACCTGGACTCCGATTGGAATCACCATCGCCCAGATGAGGATGACCTTCTGGCTTGGCGCAAGCCCAAGGTTCTTGAGCCAGGCGATGAGGGCCGTCGTCAGGGCCGCAGAACCCAGGCCTACTTCCGCAGTCGTCAGCGTGTCCATGTCGCTCCTCCTTCTGTACTGTCTATGTGGGGGGGCCGCTCCATGATGATTGTATCATCTCTTCTACCTATCTCTTTGAACCCGGCAGCGATGAAGGCTCTAGTAGAGCGTAGGTTCTGCTCCTTGATCCTGGCAATGAATAGGTTGCCAACAGAGGACAGGTGCTTCACCATCCACAGGATCATCTGAGTAGATGCCCCTCTTCCTCTGTACTCCGGCGCCACGGTTACGTGAAGCTCAATATCTCGCTCCCACTCATAGGCCCTGATAACTCCTACGGGCTCACCATAGGCAGAGGCGATATATGTGTGATGGGTAGGAATCTCTAGCTGTGCCTTAAGCCAGGGGATATGGGTCTCCCTTGCGACAATATCAGTGGTGAAGGACATCTCCCTGGTAAGAGGATCGTTCCTCCACTCCAATAAGAGATCAGCATCCTTCATTGTGGCAGGACGAAAAGTCAGGTACTCTTCCACAGGTCTGTCTCTTGACGCAGCAGGTCCAGGGCTCGGAATGGGTCTCGGAATGGGTTTGGCGCCGGATGAGGAGCGACTCCATCCTTCACCCAGAGGAGAAACTGGCGCATCTCCTCGTAGTAGGAACCATCCAGGAGGTCATATGCGACCCCTACCTTATGCACCCCATACCCACCTTCTCGAAAGACATCCAGCGTCTCTGAGCCGTTGTCCTCCTTGGAGGGTCTGTAGCGCGTGCTGCTCCAAACCACAGTTCCTCTCTCGCAAGAGACTTCTATCTGGCGAATGCGCTGGTGGCGGAGATAGTCAAGCTGAAGTGTTGCCACCTTGGAAGGAGACCTGAACCACACTAGGGCGGTATCCTCCGAGTCCTTGGTGACGCTCCCCACCCTCCCATGGGCCACGATGGTGCTCCTGCCCACCCAGTCGCCGGTAAGCTCCAGCATGAGGTCGATGTCCTGGATGCAGTCAAGAAGGACCCCGCCACCCTGCTCACGATGCCGGCTGTAGGAGTCCTTATCCCCTCTCCAGTAGGGGAGGTAGTGAGAATAGCGCCCTACATAAGAGAGAACATCTCCGAGGTCCCTGCTCCTCAGGATTCCTTCTACAAGAAGGAAGAAGGGGTGGTAGTAGAGGTTGTACCCCACCATGATGGGGATGGAGTCGGACCAGGAGGTGCGGATGTCCCTCCTGGACATGCTCACTTGATTAGGGAGACAGAAGGGCTTTTCCACGAAGCATGGGATGTGGCGAGAGATGGACCACGACATCTGCTCGTAATGGAGGTGACTTGGCGAGCAGATAAGGGAGGCATCCCACCTATCCTGCAAGTCGGGCACTATGTGAACGCGCCCTGATGTCACAGGCGGAGCAACAAGACCGGGGTCGTACACCCCTATTTCGACCTCCTTGTCCAGCTCCAGGAGGTTCTTGATATGCCTAGCACCTATCGAGCCCCCACCAATGACCAGGATCTTCACTCCGGGTACCCTGCCTTCTTGTAATAGTGCAGCGCCCTCGCCAGGTGGAGGTCTTGAGGCACGTTGATGTCTACGGCCCTGGTTCTCGGGATCAGGTAAGGGCGTAGGTCAGGAGGATTGAAGGTCTTGTGGCGCTGAAAGTGAAAAGGAGGGAAAACGTAGAAGGCCCCCGCGTCTACATACTTCTGGCTGTGATCCCTCCCACGCCCCTGCCCCAACGTGGGGACCAGGTGGCCATCCTCACCACTGAGTACCTCCGACAATAGGTAAGGGAGCTCAACCACTATCATCACAGGCTCTTCGGTAGAGCGACACAGGTTCACCGCTCCCCTGATGTCGGCAGGCTCCAAGAGGGCCGAGGTTGCTACCCCAACTGCTAGGAAGAACTTAGTGGGGGCAAAAGGGAGGCTAGAAAGGTGATAGAGAACCACGTCTTTCATTGTGGAATAGGAGTCGCTCAGATAGTCAGGGCGCACAAGCCAGGTTGCCCCTGTCTCTTCCGCTGTCTTCCTCACCCGCTCCGACTCGCTGGAGACGTAGATAGCCTCGAAACACCCCGACTCCTGGAGGATGTGAAGGGTATGAACCAGGAGAGGAACCCCGTCCATGAGCTGGAGGTTCTTCTCCGGTATACGCTGGGAGGTGAGTTTGGCAGGGATGACGCAGACGACAGGGAGCTGGAAGGTCATGCTTTTGCCTCCAGGTCAAAGTCTTCAAACTGTAGGGGCACGTTTGCCTGTACCCTCCTGGAAAGCGCCTTGCCCACCACGAGTCCGGCCTCGGATGGCGCGATTCCCGTGCCAGGACGTTTAGCTGTCATATCTGAAGCCTCCACCATTGCCCCTGTGGGAAGATCACGAGTTAACACCAGGCTCCTTCTTGCAGAGCTAAGACGGGGTATATCCACCCAGTACCCAAAGTTGGCGCCCTTCTTCCTAGAGTCTCTCCACGATGCCTCAATCTCATCCTTCAACCCCGAGACCCCTGAAGGAGAGATGGACATAACGTGCTCAATACCGGGGTTGTCGGGGTCAGAGCTAACACACTTCTCAATCATACTGGCGCCCACCACAACCGCCCGAATGCAGTCCCTGGTAGAGGTGGAGTGATCGGAGAACCCTACAGGGTAAGGGAAGAGGCGTCGGTAGAGCGCCACCACCTCTAGGAAGCTCTCATCCGTGGGATAACCAGAGGGGCAATGAACAACCATAATCTGCTCGTTGCCGGCTTTGACACAGGCTTCTACTGCCTTGGACACCTCAGACACCAGCCCCCTGGTATCGAGCATAATAGGGAGCTTGGAGGAAGCTGCGTAAGAGATGAGATCCAGGTAGGTCATATCCCCACCGGCAATCTTGATGGCGCAGGCTCCATTGGCTGCCAGGAAGTCAACGGTCTGTGGGGAGAAGGCTGTGGCGAACCACCTCACATCCAGAGACCTAGCATAGGCCGCAAGCTCTTCCCACTGGGAGTCTTCTAGCTCACGCTTTCTAAGCAGCGCCCACAGGGAGTCGGTAGCGGGTCCATCCTTGTTCCTGAAGCTCCAGCTCTGGTCAATAGCCACGACATCATCGGCCCTCAGGATCTGGAACTTGATGGAGTGGGCCGGTGGGGTCTGACGAATAAGCTCCCTGGCGTCCTCGAACCCCTGATGGGTTGCGCCTGCTTCAAGAACCAAGATAGGAGGATGGTCGTCCCCTATGGGCACCCCTCCTATCTTGAACCCAAACCTACCTCGGCGCTGTGTGGGGCGAGGTGGCTCCAGGATGTTCGTGCAGCGCGGGCAGCGAATGGGATGGGCTGTCCTGGGTGCCCAGGTGTGCCCACACCCCACGCGAGGACACGTCATTGTTGGCATAGAAATAATCTACCACCACCAGGAGTGAATGTTCTACAGGGAAACCAAAGAGTTCCCCTTGACTTTTTCTTCTGCATACGCCTATCCTGGGAATTGTGGACGACGTAGATATGAAAATCCACAGTTTTGGAGAAACTCGTATCTGATGGCTATGCTTCTCGCCACAATTCAGGAAGCAGCAGGCTTCCTCAACCTTGACCCCTCCACCATTCACAAGTGGATCAAGCAGGGCAAACTTCAGACCATCCAGATAGATGGCAAGACAAGAGTTATTGTGGAGAAGGCAGCCGAGCTGGTTCCCAAGGGCAAGGCCAAGGTCAAGAGCTTGGCAGGGAGGAAGTAATGGCCTTCAGAGTATCCTCTAGTGCCTCCTCCATGACGTCACCTACCAGGCCAGGGCTTTCCATCGCCAGGATCGAGCGAGGCATCGGGGCCCTTAGCCTGAAGCGCCAGGAGGACCTCCCTCTTGCGAAGGACTATAAAGGAAAGGCGGCGCTCCTTGAGTTCTCCTTCCCTGCTATCCCAGGGCTCTCCGGGGCCATCGCTGCTGGGATCAAGGGAGGCACCTTCGTTGACCCGCCAGTCAAGGCAAGACTCCTTCGCATCGAGGTGTGGCAAGACACCGCGCCGACCTTCGACAGGTATGACGTAAAGGTCTGGGTGGCAGGAGAGATCCCGGACTCCCAGCATGGCGCTACGGGAACCTTCGATCCTAAGAGCTCCATGCTCACCGGAAGTGCACAGGAGAACCTGGGAATAGGCCTTCTTCCCCTCGCTGCTATCCTGAGCATCCTTCTGGTTGTCTCGGTCCTGGTCGTTCTGGGTGTGGTCTCCTGGAAGCTCTCAAAGTTGGACTTCGGAAAGGCTACTAAGGATGTCACCAACGGCCTTATTCTTCTCGGGATAGTGGGCATTGGGGCATGGTTTGTACTCAAGCTCCTCGACCGGAAAGCAGAGGTGCGTCGTGGCTAAGGGGGGGCAGGAGATCCTTATAGTGGGAGTGGCTATTATCGCCGCTGCCTTTGCCTTTGGAATGCTGGGTAAAAAGAAGAATGGTGAGGACGTACCGACACCTCCGACACCTCCCATCACATCGACGGCCAAGATAAAGGGTCCTAGTATCCTATACGCGAAGCAGTAGGAGACAAACATGGCTTCAAGACTAAGTGACACCGAGGTAGCGGATCCGACAAGGAAGCGCCTCTCCTCTGGCTCTTCTATTGTCCCTAACAGGATACCAGGAGTAGCGCAACTGCTGGTGTCAACCCCTGGGCGCCGGCACACCAACGCCCAGCCTGGCATCGGGAAACTCAATGGAAGTCCACTGGGAGTGACGCCGGGGACCACCATCTATAGCAAGCAAGTGGTTTTTCAGTACAAGGGCCCCGCGATTGTCATGTTCCTTGGACTGGCCTGGAGGCCCAAGGGGTTACTCCTGCACAAGCCCTTCAATAATGGGCAAGGGATTGTAAACAAGAGTGGAGCCTGGGGGCTCAAGGTATTCTCCCTAGCTGCTTCCGAGGTTTACACCCCGCACGAGCTGAACATGGGTATCGAGGCCGCGGCCGTGCTGGTAGCCCAGACGCCGGGAGGCGGCTACGTGACGATAGGGGGGGAACCCGTCTCCCTAGAGAGCAATCCCCCTGTCTGGTACTGGTTCGTGGACAACAGCAAGCTACCTGGGGGGGCCACCACGCTTGCCAACCTCACCAACACCGCATACATGGTCCCAGTGGAGCAGGCATTACAGCCTGATTCGACCTTCCAGGACGATACCGATGTGGTGAGCATCAGCACTCCCGCGCCTGTTGGGTCCAAACTGAGAACCCCTAACATCCTCTACGCCAAGCTCTAAGAGCTGAAGATGACCACCAGAGGCACACTCAGCCATATCTACCAGTCCTTTCACGGGCTTAGACCCAGTAAGCTCATCAAACTAAGCCTTCCCTATAGGAAGATACCAGAGGACCTGGTGCTGATAGGGCAACTTATCGCGCTGGAGTACGAAGTGATAGGCACCTCTGAGCGAAAGGGCACCCTCTTCAGGCACGAGTTTGGAGACATAGGGGGAAAGAAGCGAGTAAAGGCCCCCGTATACCTAGCTACTGACAAGAGCAGGAAGATGTTCTACATCCTGCCCACCAGCAGCAGGCATCCGTTTTTCTCAGGAAGAGGAATCATAGGCTAGGAAAGGGAGGGAACCCGTGAGCCACTGGATTATGGAAGGGGCGATCAAGACCATCAAGGGCACGCCGTATCCTATCGCCAAGCGGAATGCCGAGGACGAGGTAGTGTGGAAGAATGAGGATAAGGGGATACCTGAAGTAGTAGACGCTACGGTGCAGGACATCATCGAGCTGGTCATCTTCAGGCAGCCCCCTGCCACCATCACCCGCCAGGACTCTATCCATGCAGGTCGGCTCTACAACCAGGTGTGGGAGTCCGGGAGGCGGGGGAAGGGCTACTACGAGGTAGAGGACGCCGAGTGGGACTGGCTAAGGAAAAAGATGCAGGACGACAAGGTGGGGCCTGTGATTTTTGGCATCCAGCTTACCTCGGTAGAGAACTGCCTGGACGCACTGGAGAAAGAGGGAGCGGGGATGAAGAAGGCGGACATTGAAAGTGCGTCTAAGAGCAGAAACGGACAGGTGGAGGCAGGAGCAGTGCCTAAGCCTGCAAAGGTGTCAAAGGTTGGCTAAGGTGAGGTAGATGGCAGCTCATAGTCCGTCGAGGAGTGTCCTTCCTAATAGAGCCAAGGTCCTAGACGATGGCGTCATCATCTTTGGCTCTGACGAGGGAGTATTCCTGGAGCCCGACACGACGCAGACCAACGATGCCGTGGTGCTGTGGCTTGGGTCGGATATGTCCCGCACCCTTATCATCGCGGAAAACGCTGCCAGGGGAGATGACTATGCCCTGGCTGCTCAGGCGAACCCCACGCTGGTGATCTTCTCGGTTACTCGTGCCTCGGTAGCGACCGACCAGTACCTCCTCCTTCAGCACAACGCCACCGACGCCATCGTGAGGGTGGGGAGTGGGGGGCTTCGGCTTCAGCCTAACAACGACACCGACGACTACTTCCTATTCGAGACGTTGACGAATGTCCCTACCCTAAGCGGAACCGGGGCTTACGTCCGAATCGGGACAGCAGCCTTCACCAGCCAGGCCCTCGACTCTCCAAATGATCTCCTGGTATCGGGCGAGTTGGAAGTAGATGGGACGTTCTTCGCAGACGGGGGAATCGCTAGTGGAGTACCCGTCAACACCACGGTGAGTAATGCTGTCACCAATGCCGTCACGACGGTCCTTAACCTCGTACACAACACAACCGGGGTTCCTGCCAACAACCTCGGAACGGGACTAGATTTCTCTGTCGAGACCTCCACGACAGCAGGCCAACTCGCGGCCTCCATTGACGTGATCTGGACAGACATAACTCATGGTACCCGAACCTCTGACATGATCTTCTACGCTACCGTGTCGACAACGGAGACAGAGTTCTTCCGACTGGATGGCTCTGCCGGTCTGAACGGGCTGGTGCAGCTCAACCGGCCGGTCTTTCTGACTAACACCACGGTCTTCACAAATCCTACAAGCCCATTCCGAGGAGCAGACATTCGTCTTGCTCTTGCTATCACTTCAGGGGCGAACTCAGGGCAGTATAGAGCCATCATTGGTCTAATGAACCCAGATTCAAGTTGGAGCTCCTCCAACTTGACGGATACAGTGGGTGCCGGAGGAGTCCAGGGCGATGTGTCTACGGAAGACGTCGCGGGAGGAGCAGCCTATACCATCACGGGTGCTGCGAGTGGTGTCTTCGGTTATGGTTCGCAGAATGGTGCCAATGTAACGGTGACAAACTGGTATGGAGTATACATAGGGCAGATGGCCTCTAATACTGGGACCATCACCAACAACTATGGTATTCTCGTCGTAGACATGACCGTCGGCGGCACCACCAACGTCAGCATCGCGCTCGGCACCGCTGGGAATATTGCTATCCACCACCGGGTTGCAACCCTCTTGGCCAACACGGCCCTCGGGGGTGTCCTGATCGGCACTCCCGTTTCGCCTGCTGGGACGGCAAACTCTCTTCTCATTAGCAACACCACAGCCTCTGGTAACATTCTTGTTGCGGTCAACAATGGTGGTAACTCCCAGGCCGTCTTGCAGGCGGTTGGAGCCTCTGGCTCGCTCATTCTCTTCAATGCTGGCGTGGGCGTTCTATGGACAGGGGTGAACCTGGTAGGAATTGGCACCTCCACTCCTCAATCACTCCTGTCCGTGGCCGCCGGCACTGGAAACGTCGGGGGGCAAGTCCAGATAGGTGGGAACACCTCCGTTCTTGGGACGCTACTCACCTATGAGGCAGTCCTATCCGGCGTTGTAAATCTCGTTTCGCTCAACAATTCGGGTGGTGCGGACGCACGCATCAACTTCGGCTTCGGCGTCATTGCCTCTAATGTGCCGACGCTCACCGTACTGACGCTGAACCAGTTGGGGAATATGCTCTTTGGTGCGGCTGCTACCATCAGCACCGCCGCTGGCACTAGCCTGACACTGAACGCTCTAACCACTGGGTCGGTTATCCTACAGTCGGGTGGCACCGTCATGTTCACTGCCAATAACACAGGAGTGGGCCTCTACACAGCAACCCCCGTAGCAAGAGCGGCGGCCATTGCTGCTCCCGCTGGTGGTGCAACTATAGATGCAGAGTCCCGAACAGCTATCAACTCCATCAGGGATGCCATTCGACTTATCGGAATAACAAGCTAGGAGAGCACCATGCCAAAGCTGCTCGTACTGGTCAGCTATCTTACCCCGCCAGACGTCGACGGCGAGCGGATAACGAGGCAGAAAGAGGTAGACGTTCTGGCCTCCCTCAGCCCGGCATTGCAGACTGCTATTGCTGCGATTCTCGCACGGATAACGGCAGCCACAGCAGTAAAGTACGGTTCAGAGGCTACTGTTGACGCAATGAGGTATGTACCATAAGAATGGAAGAATTGGGGATGTGAAGTGAATGAGAGCGAGCGACAAGAAATGGATATCAGATGTCCTCCTGCCTGCCTTTGGCCTGAGAACCTTGAAGGTAGGCGTGGACCGTTCTAAAAAAGGGACCTACCCAGATATCTGGTGCCTGCCGGGAGAGGCAACCATTATGGTGACAGAGGAATGGGAGAGGCAGCCCCTCCATGAACGAAGGAAGCGCCTGACGCACGAGGCTATACACCTGGCCTGGGGGCTAGGGCACGGAGCGAGGGAACGAAGGATGGGGTATTACTCACACCCGTCCAAGGACACCTTTAGTAAGCGTATCTACGAAGAGCGTTTGAGGCAACATGGCGCCTAAGCGGGAAGAGCGAAAGCAGGGCCTAGTTCCCTTGGCGCTCCTTGGTGGAGGGATAGCGTTATGGTGGTGGTTGTCAGTCAGGAGGACAGAGGCGGTGCCTCTTGTCCCAGGAGAGCCTGCCCCTACACCTACACCTGCAGGAGGCATTACCCTAGAGTTCGAGCTTCCCGCCAACCCTAACGTAAAACCCATGATCCCCATCTCACAGTTTATGGTGCTGCGTAACGGCACCCCAGAGCCTAGGGAGTTGGCGGTGATTGTAGAAGCTGAGAACGCGGCAGTACGGCTATGGCGCAAGGTGGCGGGCACTATTCCTATCGACGTGGAACCCGGTGAATCAGAGCGATTCGTGCTCCCCGCTTTTGCCTTTGAGCCCCATGCGAGCCACAAGGGTGCCTGGCACTTCAGGGGCACGGTGTGGGACGAGTCTGGGAAGGTCATTGTTGTGAGCGAACACAGAAGTCTCTACACAGTTGTGCAAGGAGGTTCAACGTGAAAGCGGTTTATCAGGGTAAGGAGTACATTGCTGGTCAGCCATTCCAGAAGCGTGGAGACGTCTGGGTAATCCTGGAAGGTGAAGGGGGCGCGATGCAGGTCCTAGCGCGTGACGTGGTGTGGGGTCCGGGGGGGCCCAGCACCTCGCCACAGGTCCAGGACCAGGCCTCCCCCTACAGAGTACGGTACAACAATCAGGTCTACGGCGCAGGGCCTGTATTCATCGATGTGGAGGGCGTGGAGAGGGTGGATATTGGCACCCTTGGCGACTCCAGGCCCATCAGGACGGAGGGGGTAGAGAGCTGGACGGATGCTGATGGGAGGTTTGTCTCCAAACCTGAGCCTAGCTACAGGATCACGGAGGAAGGGGAGAGGATAGACTTTACCACTACGGGGCCCACAGAGGCAGAGGTGGGAGCTAGCACACCCAGGTCCAACGCGCGAAGGGTGAGAAGGGGGTAGGAGTCACCATGAAGAGAAATCCCTTTCCTCCTTCTGCTAGGGGAGAGTTGGTGAACTTCGACGGGAGGCTGGTGCTGAGGAACCCCCACGGTGGACAGAACGCCCGCAGTGGGGACGTATGGGTGTCAACGTTCCCCGGTGAAGGGAAGCCAGCAAAAGGCTACCTGGTCAACGCCGGTGAGGGTTGGGAGTTCGCTGAGGTTGGGTTCCCTAACATCCGCTTACGAGCCAAGACGAAGGTTGGAGTGGAGAAGGAGCTACGGGAAGCAGGGTGGAGGAGGAGTAAGACAAAAAACCCTGCTGGCGTCAGGATCGTCTACAACAAGCTGCTGGGCGGGTGGTATGTCGTCACAGGCCCGCATCAAACGCCATTGAACGGGAGGTTTGACAGCAAGGCAGAGGCAGAGGCCTGGCTGGGGAGGCGACAGAGTGGTAGCAGGAATCCCGGTCAAAAGCCCCTAGCTTGGTACATCTCTTCGGCTGGTGCCAGAGGCCCTCACGCAGGCAAGGTAGGACTCTGGCTCCTTCCCGCAGACCGCTCAGAGCGACGCCAGAGAGCCAACAACTTTGGATACTTCGACACTGTTCAGGGGGCGACGGCGCAGGCACACAGGGTGTCCCCAGATACCCCAGTTCGTATGTTCTCTCGTAATCCTGACCAGGCCTGCTCCGGCTGTGGTGGCCTCATACCCCCAGCCAACCCTGGAACCTACACCTGCGGATCATGCGGCGCGGCAGTGGTGGTCGGATGAGTACGGAGTTTACCCTTGCCTATGCCGTTGACGCTAGAGTTTCCGATAACCTGGAGAGGAAGGTCCGCATCCCTGTTGGCACAGACATCCTCATCACTCATAGGTTCGAGCGCGCGGCGTCAGGCAGGAGGATGGTGGAGTTCGCTCTCCCAGAAGCAGGAGACTGGTTTGAGGGGAAGCTCTTTAGAGCCTGGGCCGATGAATTGGTCCCAGTGGGAAGCAAGAGGCAAAAGGACATGAGCAGCGCAAGGGCCAAGATGGGTGGCAGTCCCAACCCTACTTCCTCAGTCCACATCCTCTCTCCCAGAGTGGCAACCCTCTTTGGCAGGAACCCCGCCCGCAATCCCGTTGGTGTGGAAAGCGATGCGGAGTCCAAGACCGCTCAGATCCTCAAGAAACTAGAGGCTGAGGTTCAGAAGGTCCAGTCCGGCGATGAGTTTAGGAGATGGCTCAACACCCTGGCTAGGTTCCACAACTACAGCCCGGGGAACGTCTTCCTCATCGCCCTTCAGCGGCCATCCGCGACCAGGGTGGCAGGCTTCAACACCTGGAAGGGCCTTGGGAGGTTCGTTAAGGCTGGAGAGAAAGGTATCGCTATCCTCGCTCCCAGGACGTTCAAGAAGGTAGTTATAAAGGAGACCAAGGAGGGGGGCGAGGAGGAGGAGAAAGAGGTCAGCGTCGCCCTCTACTTCACCGTCGTCCATGTGTTTGACATCAGCCAGACGGAGGGCAAGGAACTCCCAGACTTCAAGGTTCCAAGGCTAGAGGGCGACGATACCAAAGAGCTGTTTGACAGGCTAGCCAGGTTTATACGCAAAGAAGGCGTCACCCTTTCTAGGGAGGAGTCAAAGGACCCCGGCAGCGAGACGATGGGATTCTGGCAGGCGAGCGCCAACCTCATCTGGGTGAAGCCCGACGTAAGCTGGAACCAGGCTACCAAGACCCTCCTCCACGAGCTGGCGCACAGGAGGTTAGGTCATCATCATAGCCGTGACTCCAGGGGGCAGGTAGAGACCGAGGCTGAGTCCGTGGCCTATGTCCTTGGGCAGCACTACGGGTTTGACTCCGGCGCCAGGTCCTTCCCCTATATCGCTACTTGGGCCAAGGACGGGAAGGTTCTCAAGGTAGCCCTGGAGCGCATCCAGACCACCTGCGATCAGATGATCAAGGAGATAGGGGAGGAGTCCAAACACACGAATGAGGAAGAGAGGACGGTAATAGCAGGGGTGGCAAAGGGTGAGCTTGCGGCAGGAAGAAACCCTATCACCTTCACCACTAAGGACACCGAGGCCGGCAAGCGCAACCTGGGTATCCTCAAGGAGATCGTCAACCGAGGACAGCACTCTCAGGTCAGATTTGCTGATGACAGGACTCTCAGGGTGGACGGCACCACGGCGGGGGCCATCACCGCGGTCTACGAGGCCCTATCGCCTACTGGCAAGGTGAGACTGGTGGGGTTGATAGGGAAAAGCAGTTCTACGTTCAGGAGGGTGGCGGAGTTCTCCTTCAAGCAGGTGGGGTTCAAGAACCCAGTAGGAGGCGCTAGGGCTGGCTGGACCCGCATGAAGGGGGTTGGCTGGCAGTATTGGAGGAGGGGAGCAGGTGTCCGTGGGTACGTGCGAAAGGGAGGGAGCGGGAGGTTCTACGTAGAGCTAGAGAATGAGACTGGGGGTAAGGTCTATCCCCAGGAGGAGTTCGATACCCTAGCAAAGGCACAGGAATGGGTTGAGAGGCACTCTGACGAGACGAAGGACAGGAACCCCCTCAAAGGCGGCTTCTCTCGCTCTACTACCTCCTCCAACGTCGGCAAGCTCATCCGAGAGTGGAGGAAGACAGGCAAGATCGGCGCCTCTCATCCTAAGACAGAGGAAGAGGCCCAGAAGCAAGCCGTGGCAATCTCCTTGTCAAGTGCGAGGGGTGGGTTCAAGAAGGAGCATCCTGTGGGGAGACTCCCTGGGCGCCTCCAACAAGCCAATCCAAGGTCTAAGTACACCCTACTTGATGTGCGCTATAGAGAGCCATCAGGGGGTAAAGAAGAGGTGGAGGGGCCGTCGGTTACGTTTCCTATTACCATTCATGCCTGGGTAACAGAGCGCAGCAAGAAGGCCCTCCAAGCTCTTTCCAAGGATGGGACACTAATGCGCTTCGACAGCTACTCGATGCCCCGTGTGTTTGAAAGGGGTGGGTTTGCTGTCACCACTGGAGACCCCAACCAGAAGTCATTTGAGGAGTTGAGGTCTCTTCTAGGTGGGACGTGGACCGTGGGGGTGCCTAACTCGGCCATGAAGATAGCTGAACGCCTACTTCTGCGCTTAGGCCAGGAGGACGCTGAAGAACTCGCACCCCTTATCATCTCCGCTGCAAACAGGTATAGCCATGAGCATTTTATAGGAACACACAGTGTAGAGACAGCAACTAATGAGTTTCAACACATGACCAGCCTGGTAGAGATGGCCCTACATGGGGAAAAGGCAAAGTTGGCAAGGCTTGGATGGGGTCCAGGATGGTCTGGGATCATCGACTCACGAACAGGGCTTGCCAAGGGCTCTGGACGCAACCCTACCTCCTCTTGCCCTGGGTGTGGAAACCCTATCAGGAACCCCTCAGGAGGCATCAAACCCGGCTCCTACACCTGTAGCGGGTGCCAGCAAAGCATCACAGTGAAGTAAGGAGTCTACATAGTTATGGACAGCGCCGCCATCGCCCTGTGGGGAATAGTCATAGGTGTCTCCATCAACCTAGCTGTAGTTGTTTACGGCTATGGTAGGCTCACCTCCACCGTCGGCTCCATCAAAGACGATGTGAAGGGGATCAAAGAGGACGTCAGGGACGTAAACGCTAAGATCAATGGGCACATCCAATGGCACGCGGAGAGGCCTTGATCCCCATGCCTGACCCGGGGCTCCTGATTACCTCCAAGGTAGGGCGTAAGTTCTGGCTCCTGGAGTGTACCGGGTGCGGATACCGAGACGTGAGGTTAGAGGGAAAGCCAGAATCCACCTGTAGGAGGTGCGGTAAGACAGCGTGGAGAGAGGTGGGGGACGATAGGAAGGCAGAGGCACCCGTTCTCCAGGACTAAGGGCAAAACGGGAAGAACTGTCATCAAGGCCACGTTCATAGGATTCAAAACAGAGGTCACTACAGAGGCCCTACTCGACACGGGGGCCTTTGAGTCCCAGATTACTCAGGAGCTTGCGGATACTATAGGGGTGAGCGATCTAGGAGAAGAAACTAGGAGGCTGTTGGGTGGAGTGTCTGCCCCTCAGCACTTCGTCTCGCTCAGGGGGGCAAGGATACAAGGCAGGAGTACGTTTGATGCAGGGGTGGGAAGGATAACTGCATCGCTTGGGAGCCCGGTGGTTCCAGGACTCAACGTGCTGGAACCATTGAAGGTAGGAATAGACACGAGGGCGAGGAGGGCGCTTCTCCTCAACCCAAAAGGGGGTAGGAAGATGACTGGAGTAAGGCGCAACCCAGACATAGAGACTAATGAGCAGGGTGATGTCATCGTGTCCAGGAAGGCCACCCTTGCCTCCTGGGACAAGTTTAGCCGAGAGGGGGAGGTCCCCCCAGAGGTCATCAAGCGCGAGGAGAAGGTGTTCGAGGGAAGGACGATACTGAGGAACCCCCCTGGAAAGAAGAACCCCGTCATGCCCTGGGGCGCGCGCACCTCCAAGGCCCACCCCGGCGAGGGGGCAGGACTTAGGGGTAGGAAGCTAGGAAACAATGCTTCGGCTGGAAGAGGAGATAGCAGCAGAAACCCAGGAATGAAGGTAGGGCATAGCGCCAAACAAGAGTTCAGCGATGGGATTGGGTTTCTCGCCTTTGTCGACAATAAGAATGTAGGACGCATCTACCAGGAGCTCGACGAGGAGTACGAGGGTTACTATGGTCCGAAGTACAATCGTGGCTACTGGGTTGTAGAGGATGATGAGCACGGCAACACCACAACTGTTCCCACTCTCCGCGAGGCAAAGGCGGTGCTGAAGGCTAGCCTAGAGACAGGGCACTTTCCTCGCCATACAATAGGCAACCCTGGGCGCAAGAAAGTGGGGGGTAGAGAGCTGTCCGTTCCCGAGCGTCACCAACTCGTCATTGCCCGTCGCACGCTCAAGATGAGTGATGTAGGAGCCAGAGTCATGGGTGGCCCCACCAAGGCCGAAGCGCGAGAGATCATCAAGCGACTCACGGGAAGGGCTCCCAAGGACAATCCCGCGCAGAAGCTCTATGGGGTGTTCTGGGGTACAAAGTGGGGGCTCACCACAAGCAGAAAAGTCGCCGTAGAGAGGGCCACGAAGGAAAAGGGCCATGTGTACTGGGTGCCCTACTACAAAGGGGATAGCTGGGACGCGCCCACGTTCCGCGCCGTCGGCACCTCAATAGGATACTTCGGCTAGACGGAGGCTATATGGCATCACAGAAGGACGAGTTTGGACCTTGGGGCGCCAGGGGGTCGAAGGCCCATCCTGGAGAAGGCGCCGGGTTGCCAGGGAGGAGCCTGGGAGGGAGAAACAAGGCTGCGGGTAGGGGTGATAGCAGCAGGAACCCCACCATAGGTGGAGAGCATGCGCGGATCTTCGATGGGGAGCCCTACTTCTACGCTGAGGTACAGCCCACCAGAGAAGAAGCAAGGCGACGCGTCAAGGCTTTCCACACAGCAGGGCTCATGGCCAGGACGTCTAGGGTGAAGGACGGATGGGCTGTGTGGACGAGACCCACCAAGAAGAGCATGAAGGGGTTCCGTAACCCCGTGTCCCCCTCCGCCTCCACCTCTGCCGGAAGGGGGGACAGTGACAGGAACCCCCGCCCCTCTGGTGTGCCTTGGGCCTATGGCATCGGGGATTGGGTAGTTGTTAGCTCTGTGCCTCGTGTCTACAGAGGTACAGTAGGGAAGGGGGAGCGTGGGAAGGTAGTTGCACGCCGCTATGGGTTCTCCCAGAACAGAGAGTACGGGATAGTGTCTGAGGAGCAGGTCAAGGACTACATTCCCGGCTCTGTAAGGGCGGGAGACCCAGGCCCCCTGCCCCGCTGGTTCGAGCAAAGGCATCTCAAACAGGTCAAGGAGGGGCGTATGAATCCCATCCCCTCCTCTGCCTCCACCTACTCCACCCCCAAGCACCCTGGAGACGGAGCCGGCCTCCCTAGTCGTAAGGTGGAGAAGCGCCGAGTAGACACTGTTGATACTAGGGGGATGTTCGGCCACCAGGTCATAGTAGGTAGAAAACTACCAGGAGGTGTAAAGTTGAAAAACCCGTCTTCTCAGCTAACCTACGTCAACACCCTAGACCAAGCGCGCACCCTGGTGCCTGGAGCTGATGAGTCCTGGGTATCCACAGTAGTAGACACCACTACCGGAAAGATCGCCGCCTACCCAAGTGGGCACTCGTTTTCCAAAAAAGGGATTGGCGGTATAGCTAGGCCATCTCACACTTACAGGTTCCTACGTAGGGACATGGAGGACTACCCCATCTATGCAGTGAGTGATGAGGCCGCCAAGGTTCTAAGGGACAGGCTCTTTACCAAGAAAATCAAGATGATTAGGGAGGAGATAACCCATAGGAAGGTAAGCAATCCCGACAAGTCCGACGTCCGCCTCGGCACCTGCCCCTCCTGCGGGGAGCAGATCGCTGTCCCTCGCGGCACTGAATCCGGCAACTGCGGAAACTGTGGGGGGAGCTTCACGGTCCAGGCTAGGGGGTAAGCATCATGGCTAGGAGCAAGCTAGCAGGAAAGCTAGGTGAGGCAACCGTCTGGGGCGCGGGGTTCGCCGCCGGGTACGCGCTCCTCGAGGTGGGCACGAAGAGGTTGTTCGGCGGGGGTGTGCAACCTAACCCCGGCCTCCAGTGCCCTGGATGCAGGGCTGGCATCGTGGGGATGAAGGCCAACCCGGGTACATGCCCCAGGTGCGGGACCCTGGTAGCTGTGGTGAGGAAGGAAGCAGGGGGGGCTAGGAATCCCTCTAAGGGTAATCTCGCACCTTGGGATCCAGGCCCCCCCGCGCGCTCTAGGTTTGGCATGGCACTCGCTAGGCTCCTTCCTGTAGGGAAGAGGGTCACTATGCCACTCGGCCAAAAAGGAAGGATCGAGACCACAACCAGGGCCAGAGATGAGGAGGCGGTTATCGTGAGGTTTGATGATGGGAACGCAATGCGTATTAGTGGTTCAGCCCTTCTCACCAAGGGACAGAAAGCACGTTTACGGGTGCTGTAGGTGTCACCCCGTATCTCGGCCTCCTGGTTAGCCCCTGGCCAGCCCAGGAAGCTCAGGTTGGAGATCCACAGCAAGGTGGCCTGGGGCGGGTGGCACATCCGCAAGGGGGATACCCTGGTGGTGAAGGTAGATTCCAAGTACAGCCCGGAGGCCCTCCCCCTGGTGGTGTACCATGAGGTGAGGGAGGACTACTACATGAACACCCTGGGCCTCTCCTACTCCAAGGCACACGACCTGGCGAATGGGGATGAACGGATCAAGTTCGGCCCTAGAGCCTTCTTCTCAGAGCTAGGGGAGACCAGGAACATCCTGGCCCAGAACCGTGGTAACAAACCCATAGCTAAGGGTAGGTCTAGGAGCTAGTATGTGGCCTCTCCTTCTTCTTGGCGCCGCAGTCGTGTTCCTCATCGCTAGGGAATCTAAACCCGGTAAGGAGGAGAGCTTCCCTATCGACCAGAACAGCGTCCACCGCCTCCAGGGGATCGCGGTCGAGTACCTCCGGGAAGGCAGCAGGACCGAGGCCGTGAAGGTTCTGGCGCGTAAGGTGCTGGCGGCTGATGGGCTAGGCCCTTGGAGTCCCGCTATGGGCAAAGCCGTCTCTCTCCACAGGTATGTCTCTAGCCTGCCTTACACCCCGGACCCCCCCAACATGGAGCACATTCAATCGCCGGAGCGCATCGCGGACCAGTTACTCCACGGGCGGACCCCTGACCTCGATTGTGATGATAGTTCGATTTTCTTGGGGGCGATGGCCATTTCGGTAGGCATCCCCTCCGGCGTGGCTTTCCTCGACACCAACAAGGACGGGGTGCTAGACCACGCCATCGCCACCCTTTACGTAGATGGCAAAATCTATTACGCCGAGACCACCATCTCCACCAAGGCGATAGGGTGGAGGCCGGAGACGAGCAGGGTGGAATCGGTGCCATTGCAGACATAGGTGGAAGGCTAATGGACAGGAAGACGCTCCTCCTTCTCCTTCTCGCCGCCGGCGCGATGGCAGCCTTGACCTGGTGGGCCATGAAGAACCAGAAGGCCCCTACTTCGATAGGCGCTCCTACTCCAAGCTCCCTTCCTGTGCCCCTCTGGTCCAACTCCGAGGGGTGGGAGATTACCAGGGGAGAGGACGGCCGCATCACCGCCATTACTATCCACAGGAGGGTAGAGGGTGCAACGTAACAACCCTCCCCAGCCAGGGTCAAAGCTGGTGGATCCGGCAATCGCCATGTTCACCCTCCTGGACGACATGGTAGGGAAGCTGTCATCCATCCAGCAGCTCCTGGAGGAAGAGGTCCCCCGAGGCCTTATGGAGCAGCGATACTTTTCCCTGGTTGCAGGAGAAGTGGGCGCTTTTAGGCCATTCGATCCCTGGTTCTCCATCGCTATCACCGTGGACGGCGCCAACACAGTGTATGTTCAGATCAACCAGGGACAAGAGCTGGAGGTGAGGACCACGGAGACTCTCTCAATAGACATGAGAAGGGCGAAGATCAAGGCAGTAACCATCAACAACAGGTCCACGGGGGCCTCCAGCGGAAGGATAGTAGGCAGGTACTAGGAGGACACGGGTGAACACGCTTATTGAACGTCCGCTTTTGCCAAGCATCGAGCTGGTAAGGTTCGAGAGTGTCCTGCGCACCTTCGAGGAGGACCTTCGTAGGCACGGTCTCAAGCCTGCGCCGTCAGGGGGGGTAGCCGGGGCATGGACGTTCCCAAACGGCGCCCGCACTCGCCTGCTCAACGGCACCTTTGATCTCGACACAGACACCTTCAAAATGGCGCTGTTCCTGAGCACGTCCAACATCGGGGCGGCTACCACAACCTTCGCAGGTGTAACCGCTGAACACGCTGCTGCCAACGGCTACACGGCAGGGGGCGTGGCTATCACCATCACCCTTTCAGGCACCACGACGGTGACGGTGGACAGCACCGATGCCATATGGACGGCGAGCGGGGGTTCCATCGTGGCCCGCTTCGCGGCTATCTATGAGGTAGCCGGGGACGTGCTGTGCTACTGCCTGTTGGACTCGACCCCCGCGGACGTAACCGTGACAACTGGAAATACCCTGACTGTCCAAATCAACGTAAGTGGGGTTTTCACCCTGGCCTAGGATAGCCCCTGCATGGCAGTTGACCTGCGTCAAACCCACTTCCGCTTCGGAATAGAGGAGCTGCTAGAAGCTACCCACGGCTGGCACGCTGCCGAAGATGTGAATGCCTCTCTCCTTGAGGGAACGACCTTTCTACTGCGCTTCACAGAGCAGGAGTCGGGGGCTACTGCCGCAGCCAATACGGATGCCCAGTTTCAGTACAACCGCAACGGTTTGGGTTGGAACAACATAACCACTACCTCGGCTGTTGCCAGGGCCGTTGCATCGGTTGCTTTTGCTAATGGTGATGCCTGCACCAAGCGGCTCAGTGGTACAGGTACATTTGAGGCAAGCGGAGCGGGTTGTACAGAGGACGGTTCTTCTGGTGGTGCTGCAAATGACATAGCGGCTAGTGGCAACTCCGAGACAGAGTGTGCTATCCAGATAATCGCCACCGACGTAGTGCCCGGCGACACCATTCAGTTCAGGTTCACGAGCCCCGACTGGGCAGTCACCTACACCGTCACCCCGACGCTTACGGTCTCGTCCGGCAACGTGGCGGTGACCCCAGGTGTTGCTTCCCTCGCAACAAGCTCCTTCGCTCCAACGATCCTCACCCCCATCATGGTCACTCCTGGGACGGCCTCCCTCGTCACAGCCACCTTTGCTCCCACCATTAACATAGCCGCCGGGGGCATAACCGTCACGCCTGGTATGGCCAGCCTCTCCTCCACAATCTATGCCCCGGCGGTTGTCCTGGGCATGGTGGTTGTTCCCTCTACGTCAAGCCTTGCCACCTCCTCCTACTCCCCCAGCATAGAAATAGACATAGTTGTTGTCCCCCCACAAGCTGTCTTGTCTCTAACAACCTTTGCGCCCTCACCAGCCGTCGGAACTGTAATAGCTCCATCAACGGCAAGCCTCTCTACAACCCCGCTCGCACCGAGCATCCTAGTGGGAACGGCTGTGACTCCTGGGACGGCCTCTATTGCCACAGCCAGGTTCGCCCCGAGCGTGGAGATCGATGTAGCAGCAGCGCCCCCTACTCAGGCCCTAACATTGGCGGCCTTCACGCCTTCCATCATCCTGGGCACTGTGGTCACACCGGGGGTGCTCACCCTCACGACGGGGACGTTTGCACCTACCGTAGCAATCACAGAGAACACCATTCTGGACGTGGGAGCGGCTGTGCTCACAGTAGGGACACTCGTCCCAACCATACTCATCGGGACCGCTGTTACTCCATCCACGATGTCGCTCTCTATGGTATCCCTTGCCCCATCCATAGAGCTTGCTGTCCTGATAACGCCCAGTACCTTAGCTCTGGTGCTTGTGGCCTTTGCGCCCTCAAGACCCACTGGGGAGAGCTTTGCTGAGACCCTCAGCGCAAAACTGGGCAAGGCGGAGGCAGACATAGCCGTTCTCAGAGCAAAGAGAACTATTGCGCTTTAAGGCTTCCTAACCCCGCTTCAAGCTCCAACAGCCTGACCTCTGTGTTGTGCTGGATACGAGTAGGCATCCTCTCCCACCTGATTACCTGTCGAGACCTTACTCCTACGACGATGGCAAAGGCATCCTGGGTGAGGTTGAGGCGCTTTCTGAGGGCCTTGATCCTCGCCGGCGTCCAGAGCCGTATTGTGGTCATACCCTCCCTCCGTACCTAGATGGAATGAGCCCGCGTACAACCCAATCACCTGGGGTGAGGCCCGTCTCCCCCTTCTGCTGCTCCTGCCAGCACCACGCGAGGTATTGCCTGTGGTGGGAAGGGCAGAGGTAGGGGGGATGGTCTACTACCTCTTGGCAACCCGGGGCCATGCAGACGAGGACAACATCTGAGCCAATCATACTTGTTCACCCTTCTCACGGCGTTTCATAACCTCTCCCTCCGCCCAACGCAGCAGCTCCTTGTCCTTCTCCTCTTGTTCGATGACCTCAGCCCAGAGAGGTGCATCCAACCTTGCTTCTATCGCCCCTCGGACTACTCCGGCTAACACATCCGGTGGAAGTGCATCGGCCTCGTAGGAGGAGCTCCCAAACTTAGCGATGAAGCCCGCAGAGCGCGAGTCCGATAGCTTGGCAGGGTTAGGGGGAGGGTTGTAGGCTGCTACTTGCGCGGCAGTGATTGCCAGCTTTATCACTACGAACTCTACCTCCTCCCTGGTCAACAGCCTCAGCCTGTCTTCCACATCGCGCACCATGTCCTCGCCGGAGGGGTCAAGGTCCCCCACATAGAGCATGGTGATCTCCTTGTCCTCTGCGCTGGCATCCTCTAGACGCTCTGCGGCCTCCTTCATTGCGGACATTGAGCTGTACCCTCGATTCACCATCAGGGTTATATGGTATTGCTCGGTGATGGGTTGGAGCACGCCGGCAAGGGCATCTTTCTCCACCCAAAGCTCCAGGTACCTGGGCTGTGCTTTCCACCTTGGGAGGGTGTACCCCCTCACGACAGCCTGCATGATTTCTGAAGGGGATTCCCACTCCTGCACCTTCCGAGGAGTGCGAATACGGTCCTCGATAGCCGACCAGTCCACGATGCCTGCCAGCCTTCCCTGGCTCACCAGGTTCCCAAGGTTCTTATACGAGCGTTCCTGGTTGGGGATGATGTTGCGGGACACGAGCTGGTAGTAGAGCTGCCGCAGGGACAGCCTGTACCCCTGGGCCTGATAGGTACGAATGATCTCGTTGCAGGTCCCCAGAAGGGCAAGTGATGCGGGACGAAAGTTGGTCTCGACGAATGCTTCTTTGCTCATGCTAGCTTTCCCTGCTCCAGTTCACGTTGCAACTCCTGGGCTAACGGGCCCCACTGCTTCCAGATCATATAGCGACGAAGGCCTTTCTTCTGGTGCTTGGCGCAGACACGCACGAGCATGTCATCCTCCCCACCTACCTGGCACCCGCAGCGAAGGTTTCCGAGGAGTTCTCCATCACGATAGTAGGGACTGATGCGCCTGGGGGTCATATCCTCTCCTTCGCTTCTGGGAAATACCTCTGCCTGCATGGGGTGCAGTAGACGTCATAGAGGCCATCCCCTAGGTAGACCCCCTCTACCTGGCCAGGATCAGGATGCTGGTTCTGGTTGCACCCGTTACAGAGCACCTCAGTATCAGGCACCGGGGCATCATAGGTCAGCTTTAGCCCACCACCGGGGCCTATGTCCCATATCCGCGTCCGGCGCCCCTGGAACATAGGATCAATAGTTAGGATAAGCCTGTAGGTAGTGGCCTCTTCCTGCTCTTCCCTCATCATGTGTACCTCACCTCTGGAATTTTGTCCTCGTCACCAGGGAACCTGAACCTGTACTCTCGCGGAACCCGCTTGACGCACCCAGGTCCTACAGGGAAGAACCCCTGCCCACCACTACCATCCTCATTCTGGCCCCTGGTGCCATCAAGTCGGTCAGGGGTGCGCTCGTTGTGGCTCAGGATCATATTGCCCCAGTTGCCGAGGTGGACCCACCAAAGGACAGGTGGCTTGATCTCACGCAGACAGATGATGCAGGGGTCTCCTGGTTCGGCGCCGAGAGCTCTACGAGTCGCCTTTCTCCACCCACTTGCCGGCAGAGGAATGTAGATCATTGTCCCTTTCCCCTACATCCTTTCTATGAGGTACTGGGCTTCATCCAGGGCGGCCTTCCTTGTGTCCCAGATACCAGCGAAGCGAACCAGCACTCCGTCGCTTGAGCGATGGATGTCTGCGTACCACTTACTCTGCACCTCACCATCATATCCAAAACCCTTACGCACGTTGGAGAAATGCACCCCATCACTGAGCTGATACCACCCGGGGAGTAGTTTCCTTAGGGTCAATCTCTTCTCCATAGGTGGTGCTCATTCCCACCCAAAGAACAGTCTGGTGATACGGTCTGGGTCGCTGAAGCATTTTGGGCAACGGCGGTACCAATCTGCCGGCTCCGCCTGTCGGATAGTCGGCAGGCTCATCTCTTTGCCACACACGGCCTTCCCAGGAAGATTCGACTCTCGGTGGAAAGAGCCTTGGCCAAACTTCATCGTGATGCCTGTGCGAAGACCAATGTTGACTGCCATTACCTTACTAGCCCCTTTCGTACCCGTACCTGGTGGTCATGTGTCACCTCCTGTGTCGGTTATTGAGAGAGGTCTATCCCCAGGCTCTTGGCGTACTCTTCCCCTTTGGCTGTGAATATGATGAACACGAATCCCTTCTCGTACTCGAAGGTAGTAATCAGGCCAGCCTTCTTGAGCTGGGTAAGGTTACCGCGCTCCTCCTTGCTACCGCCAACATTTCCACCAACAAGAGGCGAGCCATTCCAGTTGCGAGCATCCTTCGCATACATCTTGAAAACCCTCATGCTCTCATCCGTGATCTCTACCTGCATCATCCTGCTCCTCCTGCTCTGTGTTAGCTTCACCTTACCACCTTCCTAGACATATGTCAAGACATTTTAGGCCCAAATTGGGTGCTACGTTTTACACCACCACCACCTACCTCCTCATCACATTCCTCCTATTTCTCCACCAACACCATCAAAAACCCCTTGACACAGCTATGGCGCTACCACAACACTGTAGAGGTAGCGGGGAAACCTGCTCGAAACGGCTTGCTGCTAGGTGGTAATGGCATGTGTGTGGACTGCCGCAGCAAGCCGTTTACCTTTGCCAACCGCCTAGCAGCAAGTCATAAATCCAAGGGGAAGCGAATAGCCCCCGACACCACAAGGAGGAAAGGATGCCAGAGTATGTAACCCTTATGGCCAACCCCCGAGGAAAGCGGAAGGGGCACCGCCGGGCCCGTCGCAACCCCAGCGCCACCGGTATCGTAAACTCCATCAGCCGCCCCCTCCCTGGCATGGAGGAACTCCTGGCGGCCCTTGGTGGGGCGGCCATCGCTCTCCAGGCTCCTCACATGCTGAAGGCATCCAGGTGGATAAACGTCCTCTGGTCCGCGGGCTTCACCGTGGGTGGGGCCTACGCCCTCGGTATGCTGAAGATGAAGAAGGAAACCATCTCCGCCTTCACCCTGGCAGGCATGACCATCACGGCGGCCAAGGCCGTCCACGTCCTGACCAACGGCAGGGTCGGTCTTGAACCGGGCCTGACTGCCCTCAAGCCTGCCCCGCCTGTTGACTTGGCCCCGGCGCCTGTGGGCGGAGAACTTCCCAGCCGAGTAGGTGGGGGGATCAATAGGTGGCAGATCGGCGGGTTGCGCGAGTCCCAGTTTGGCGAGGCTCCCGGCGAGATGGAACACACCCTCCTGACCTAAGCCCTGGACCAACAACCGAAAACCCTAACTAAACCCAGGCCAGACCCGCCATAGGCAGGGAGCGATCCTCGCCATTAGGTAGGGGAGGCGCAAGGAAAGAAAGGAGACCAACGTGGCTGTAGCGATTCCCGTCCAAGAGCTGAAACTCGACTCCATTGTGAACATGAAGATGGTCGCCCGGCGTAGGCTCGTCGAGCTGATGGTCAACGCAGGCAAGGCCCAGAACCGCAACCAGGTGACGATCAGAGAGGGGTTCGGCAACGCGGACTTCGGCCTGGCTAACGGTACTGACAATGAGGAGTTCGTTCCTGCGGCTACCACCGCCAACACCGACCTCACCTACATCAACACTGCCCTGGGGAACAACAAATACGTCGCTATCTACTCCTTCTCCATCGTGACGGCGACGGTGCGGCCCCCGATCATCGGCATCCAGTTCAAGGTAGGGACCGGCGGGGCCAACACCCTAGCAGACGTAGAGATCCAGCGCGGGTACGCCTACGACTACAAGGTGTGGTACCTCGATGACCCCATCATCTACCAGCCCACCGATACCATGTTCATCGTCCTGAGAAACGCCGTCACCCAGGCCGTGGGCTCCGTCATGGTGGCCCTCGGTGCGTTCCTCGCAGAGCCCGCAGGCCAGACTACCCTGTAGGCTCGGGCCGCCTCTCTAGGAGGGAGGCCCACAGAAGTTCCATAGCAGGGGGAGAGGATGGGGGCGAGGCTCTAGGTCTTAGGACCAAAAGCTAGACCCCCTGCCCCTCCCGGTCCCCAAGCCAAAACTTAGGCACATGGGGGCTAGGTGGGAGGAGAACGCTATGGCCGACACGCTACTTCGAGCACTGTTCATCAACTTTATCGCCGCAAGCGGGGCCGTGGCCGGGCACAGCTACGACACCCTCCCCGACAACGACGACACCGCCGTCACCCCTTCGACCACGGTAGACACCTTCGGGAACTACGCCCAGGTTGCCTCCACCGTTGGCGCCGCCGACATCTGGCTGTGCGGTGTGCTCATATCCAACTCCACCGTGACCGACATCAAGGTGGGGATTGGGACTGGGCTTTCTGGGGCTGAGGCGGCGAAGATCACCGTGCCCGCGATGATCATATCTGCTGCAGGATATGCCTCCTACATCAGCCTACCCTTCCCCATCAGGGTACCATCCGGCACCAGGCTGGCTGCCCGCGCCAAGCAAGGGCTAACCACCGCCCCCACCCTGACCGTGGTGGTGGAGTTCGCAACCGGGCTGTCTGGGTAAGCTAGGCCGTAGCCCCTAGAAGGAGACGTACCAATGCCGTCCTGGGAACAGGTGGCAGCTCTCTACTCGAACATGGTCGGGTCGGCGGGGGGTGTCTCGGCCCACACCTACGACACCCTCCCCGACAACGACGACACCACGCTCACGGGCGGAGCCGGAGCCGATACCTTTGGCTCCTACGCCCAGATCGCTTCCACAGTAGGGTCCGTGGACGTGTGGCTCTGCGGCACCTACATCTCTAACGCCAGCGCGCAGACAGACTTCAAGGTGGAAGTTGCTACGGGTGCGGCTGCCTCCGAGGTAGCGAGGTCAACGATGCCCTACACCGCAGTCCAGTCAGACACCCCATTCGCCTTCTCGCTGCCGTACCCTATCAGGGTGCCGAGTGGGACTCGATTGTCAGCTAGGTCAAAGCAGGGTGATACCGCAGCCCGCACCTTGGATGTAGTGGCCATCGTCGTCTCCGGGTTGCAGGGCTAGGCTCCAGGTCTGGCCCAACAGAATAGACGGATAACATAGGAACCAGGCCAGGAGGAGAAGACCACTGTGCCTAGAGCCATAGAAAGCAACATACCTCCTGGCGAAGATGGCTTAGGGCTAGTTCTGCAAAGCTGGCCCCACAAGGCTAGGAGGCAGGCATGATTACCCTCTTCAACCCTTATCACTCGGGGCCGATAGAACCCATCGTCATGGTGGGCGAGAACATCGGCATCTTCACTCAGGGTGACTACCTGTTCGCCCGCGTAGTGCATATCGAGCCCCTTCCCCCATCTCGCCAACTCACGCAGGACCTCGGTGCGATCAACACCGGGGCCTCCAGCGGAGTAACTGAACTAACAGTGGCGAGGGCCCAAGACGGCAACCTCCTCCATGTGCGGATGATGCCCCTTGATCCTATCGAGGTGCAGGTTTACCAACAGCGCGCTACCTCTCGACACACCGTATTCTCCGCTGCCTCTAGGGTGAACCTCAGCTCAGGGAAGCTCGATCCCTACTGGGCCTCCTCCACCTATTTCGTCCTAGGCAACCAGAAGTCCCTCTACGGAGATATCAGCAACGTCTCGGGGTATAACCTAACCTTGACAAGGGTGAGGTTCTGGGGGTTCAGGTATAAGCTCGACCCGTTGCCTGCGGCTGTCCAGTCAGTCATGCGGAAACTGGCGTCGGGAAGGGCCCTCACTCCCCAGGAGGGTGGTTTAGTTGTGAGAGCTACCCTCGTGCCTGCTGAAGGCCAGGAGTAAGGAGAACACCATGCCAATGCCAGCCGATATTGCCTCCCTCCTTGCCCTGGACCCCCGTATCAGGGATTCGGGGCGACTTCACCAACCGGCCGCCTATGTGAGCGTCGTCAGCACAGCCTCGACTGTCCTTCTGACAGCCCCTACAGGCGCTACCCTGTATCTCATTTGCCTCATCGTCACCAGCCGTGTGGCGGGAAGCATCTACCTGACAGTAGGGACGGGCACCACCACCTTCGTCCAGGTCCTCCCGCGCATGGGGCCCTTCATGCTCAACCTTACGGACGAGCATTGGATACCTCCGACGCACTTTGCCGCCACCATCACGGTCCAGGCGTCGGCGTCAGGGGCAGCCCCAGCCGACATCCACATCATGCCTATTGCTATTGCTGTCGGTTAGGGCTGAAACCGAGGCAAGGTGGAGGTCCTAGATGTCTACTAGGGGAGAGGAGCGCCAAGGGGTAGGCGCCCAGGCAGGTAGCCCTGCCCCGTTTGGCAACTACGATGACTGGATAGGGACAAGGATAGCTGTGCCGACACCCGGCACTCCCGTCCAGGGACCCAAAATCAGCATCCCGGACGGGGTGGCGCTCCTGCTCAAGGCCAGGAACGAAAACACCGGCAGGGTCTACTATCAGAGAACATCGGAGGCGGTTCTCAACACCAACCAGAGGTTCTCGTTGGATCCCGGTGAGTCTTTCTCCTACTTCGTGACCAGTGCGGACCTGTTCTGGTTCGACGCAGCGACAGCAGGAGAGGGTGTGGAGATCAGCGTGGAGGTAGGAAGGCCAAGGGGTTCAGGGATATTGCCTGAGTTCAGGATTTAGCCGCTAGGTGTGACATCCTCACCCCTCATAGGGGCCGGCTAGGGCTCTCCCTCCTTAGCTGGCCCCTGTAATGTCTAGGCTATTGGTGCTCCAGGAAAGTTCAGGACGCCTTCCCTGCTCATTACAGAATCACCCACGGGTTCCTCATCCTCCCCCCCTGGCACATACTCAGCAAACGCGTCAAGCCCGCTGAGCTGTGACCTCCTATCTGGGAATGCTGCCACCACTGCCCTATAGACATCGCTGATCACCGATACGGCATTACCCGTGCCTTGAACCTTGGGGGCAGCACCTTGAATGACCCTCTCTATGGCAGCCCTCTCCTCCGCCCAGGCCTCCAGCTCCTCCGGCCTTGCTAGAGGCTCAACACAGATCAGATAGGTCACTACCATAGGAGCAGAGGGACGCGACAACCCACGCCCCATCTTTTGCGGGTCCTGTATGAGCCCTTTTTGGCCCAGGATCTCCATGTGAATGCGGGATATGTGATAGAAGATCAACCTACCCATGTATCCTCCTTTTGAGGTCCTCACGCTTGAGGCGTTCCACCTGCTTGAGGTGCTCCGTCAGCCTGCCCAGGAGTGGCACTATCCCGATGCTCCCTGCCTCTCCCTCAGATATGAGGCCCTCCTCCACCATAACCATCGCCAGCTTCTTCCTCATGTCCCTAACAGCGCCGAGCATGGCAAGGCCCTCCTTCGACATCGCGGCCTTCCTCAGCACAGGAGAGGCGTTGAGGATGCTCGGCCAGTCCATTCCTACCTCCTGGGGAATAGACCTGCCCGCCTCGACAACGGCGTTGAGTAGGATGCCGAGGATGGAGTCCCGGTCAGTCATCTACCTTCTCTTTCCTGCGGCCTTCCTGTACTTACTCTCCTCCGGGTCCTGCCCTATGACAGCCGAATACCGAGACGTTCTCTCCCTGGCCTTATTCTGCCAGTTCAGCACCTTTTCCACCCTAGCCTGCCAATGCAACAAGGGAGATCCTAGGATCGAATGCTCTTCTCCCTCCTTAGACAACTCCGAATAGGCCTCCGCAATCTCTGGAGTCATCAGCCTCCATAGGAAGACGTTCTGCCCCAGAAGGCGATCAGCATCACCCACAAGCTGGCACATCTCCTGTGCCGCGGACCTCGACTCACGGAAGTTAGCCCTCATGCTGTTGAGGGCTCTTACAACAAGGAACAGTGCTATGGCTAGGATGATGATCACCGCCATAGCAAGGATGTCCACAACTATGACCCTCCCTGCATCAAGATAGAAGATAAGAACCTCGGCACGTGACCCATACCAGGGAGGGCCACAAGTTCAGCGCGGAGGATATCCAGAATAGCTAGTGCTTCAGTGCGACTTATCTCCTCTTTCAACTCGGGTTCGGAGTAGATGAGGGAGACAATGGGCCTATTGCCCTTCATCTCATACACAACGATGAAGGTATAAGGGCTAACGATTCTCTCCTTAGACCATCCAGAGCTTATTGACCTGTAGAGGATAACTCGCAGGGTGAGAGGCACACGGGAGCTATTGATGCTATAGGTGTGCCTAGTGCTCGTCACCATACCATTCCCCTTTTAGGACCCTACGAGCCTTCCTCCGTCATCAGCCCACAACTGCCCGGTGAGAAGACGTTCCAGGCAGTCGCATTCGTCGTTGGAAAAGTTCTCCCTGATCTCCCTAGAGGCGTAGGGGAGGTTGAGCTGGAGTTCTAGGGTTGCGGCAAGCTGAGGGAGTATGTCATGGGCTGAGTCACCAACAGATGCCATGTTGTTTAGCCTGGAGAGGAGGTATTGGAGGGCGATAAAGCGCCTGTGGGTGAGGAGATTCTTTTGAGCACGGGTCACGGCCTTGGTTATCAACTTTCACCTTGTGGGGCATCATAGCACCCGCGCCTGGAGCTTGGCAAGTCCCACCACCACCAGGAATGCAGCAGATGGGCTACCCTCATTCTCTCTTTAGATTCTTCAGTGCGCTTCCTGCCTAGCTGCCCGTTTGGAATCCCGGTATAAGCGCGCCTCATATTTTCTCTAACTTCATCTGAAACAGTGTAGTGCGGACGGCCCAACATAAACAGACGGTGCTTCTCCCTGGTCTGTTCTGTAATGACGCGGGTTGAGTTTGACCCCGCGATGAGCGCCTTGGTCCCTTCCGTATGATGTTTTCCAAAGAAAGGATTCTTATCCCCAGCCATAGAAAGGCGCATCTTAGATCAGCCTCCCTCCTAATAGAAACCGAACTTTGAAGTTCCTTATCAATAGAAACTTTCAGGGCTTTTACTTGCTACTTTTCCCTCTTCCCTTTGGTGACGAGGTTCCACAGCAGCATCACGGACCTCCCCGACACCCCCCAGGACCTGGCCTTCCGGCGCCGCTTCTCTCGACGTTCTGCCTTGGTGGGCTCCTGCCTCATAGGTACTTCTCCTCTACCACATCCCACTCCTGCCCCTCGGGGGTAGTGTAGATTGCCGTGGTGTCCAGCCTAGAGTGCCCCATCTCCCTTGCTACCACCTCAATAGGGGCCCCCGCCTTTCTCCTGATCTGGCCATAGGTTCTCCTCAGTTGATGAGGATGGAGCCCCACAATCCCCGCCTGATTGCCCCAGTTATGCACCAGCTCTGTCGCAAAGGAAGGCTTAACCCCGATAAGGTACTGTCTATCCCGGTCTGGGCCATGGGTCTCCTCAATCTCCCTCACCCTATCCAGCACCCACCCCCTCACTTTGTCACCGGAGGACTGCACCTCCCGGGACACCCTACCTTTACCAAGAACCTTGACTGTTATGGTCCGAGGGGTGAACTGGATGTCCCGCAGCCTGAGGGAACACACCTCACTGATTCTAAGCCCCAACCCTATTCCGCAGATAAGGAGGGCCTTGTCTCGCGCACTCGCCTCTCGTTCCAGGACGTCAAGAAGGCGCCGGGTGCTCCTCGCATCCACTGCTGGCCTCTGGATTCTGATCTCCCTGATTGCTCTGACCTTACCTTCTGTGGTGAGCAGGCCAGCAATCTTTCCCCAGACCAAGAACCTGCGAATGGCGGCGAGGGCCTGGTTGACAGAGGAGACAGCCCTCCCTTCCTCGATCAGATGATTCCTGTAAGAGGCCGCGTCCTGATAGGTGGGGGGCACACTCCCTACAGAGTCATGCAGCCAAGCAAGAAACCCCTCAAGGTTGTAGCGGTAGGCGCGGATGGTCTTGGGGGAGAGGTCGTCGTCCTTGAGCGTTGCAAGGAAGCCGGCAACGAGCTCCTGTGACTGGAGGGGCTCGAAGGATACCGAGGAGGGAGGGCTACTCATCGTCTGTTGCCTCCCAAGGCAACCTTTTCCACCCGTAGTAAGAACCTAGCTGCCTCATCTCGTAGGCAACCTCTTTAACGCTTCTCTGGTCCTTGCTCCTCCACAGGACATCCCAAGTGTTTACAAAGTGCCTGGATTCCTTACAGAAGCAAAGACCGAGCCCTGTATCATCAATCACCCGGTAATGAGTGTGCGCCCTTGCCTTAGGGTCCATAGACCTCTCTACGCAACCTGCGAGCACTCTCCCTAGACTCCTCATCTCCTAAGCCGGCAAGAGGAAGCCCATCGCAGGCCGCTGAAAGTAGTAGGCTCTTCCTCCTCAGCTCCTCAACCGTCTCCACAGGAGCTGTCCCAGAAAGCAACCCAAGCTGCGCTGCAACCAAATAGGCGGAAGACACCGCGATAGCCTTGATGATGGAGATCTCCCCCAAACCAGGAATCTCACGCTTTGGAAACCCTTTCTTCCCCCTATAAGGAGCAACCTCCCCGGTGAAGTCCTGGACGGCCGTTATCATCTCCTGGAGTCTGTCCCTAGGCATTTCCTGAAGGACAGGATAGGCCCCCGCTGCGTAGAACAAGACGGCGTAGGATAGGGCGGCGCGGTCCAGCATCTCGTCAGGAGCCCCAGTGGTCATTTTGGCGCCTTAGTAATGGCCTCGAGTTCCTTCAGAATCCTGCGCTCTGAGGCCTCCAGGAACCTCGGGGCGATATCTATGCCGATGAACCTACGGCCGTGCCTCATTGCCACTACCCCAGTGGTGGCGGTTCCGCAAAAAGGATCAAGGACGAGACTTGGTTGGGGAGGCTCTACAGGTTTACACGAACAGGTATGTCGCCAACCCGTGGTCCTAAGGATCTTGACCTGCTCTAGGGTGTTCTGGTCCCCATTCTCGTCATACCCTTCTGCCCCGAGCTGGAGATTGCCCTCGTTGCGTACAGACCTTCCCTGACGCTGAGGGTGGTCCTCAACAGAAGCCAGCTCTATGACCCTCGCCCATGGTGCGCCACAGGCAGGGCAGTTTCCAGCCTCACTCGTGCTAGAGAGGAGCGGAGGGGTTACGACCGTGCTGGGGTAGGTTGCGAAGTGCCGCTCTTTCGATGGTTCGGGGGAGAGCGTCCAAACTGATCTTAGGTTACGCCCTGTGCCATTATCCTCCCAGGGAACACTAGAGCCCAGGTGGTCGTCAATGCCCCCTGCTCCGAGTTGCCTTTCCTGGTTGCCGGAGCTATAAACCTTGGCGTTTCCCTTATTGCCTTGTTGTGGGGTCTGGCCTGGAGGAGCGTAGCCTGGGCCTGTGGTGTCATGCAGAAAGCGCCTGTGAAGGCTCTCCAGGGCTCTCCTGGTACTCCGGTTGGGATTCACGCCATTGGAGTAGTCCTTCTCACCCCCCTGTTGCTGAAGGAAGGTCGCCTGGGAGAGCCTGGTGATAGAGGCAGGGGCAAGGGGCTCCTTTACGGCCTCCCGGTCAGCGTAGTAGTCTGCAGTCTTGGTGAGCTGGAAAATCTGCTCGTGGGCCCTCGTGGGTCTCCAGCTACCCCTTCGTAGTATGTAGCCATCGTTGGCAGCACAGACCTTGCACCCTAGGCAGTCGGTGTATTCGTTGGCGTGATCCGCGAACTCTCTACCATCCCTGGCTCCTTGGGGTGGGCGCATTCCGTCCTGGGCCTGCGTGTGGTAGCTCTCAGGTCCGGCTCTAGCACTGGTGACTACCTTCACACGGTGCCGCTCCCAGCGCACCCCATTGACAGATTCGGGCATGGGTGCTCGCTTGGCATATATCACCTCGCTTCTAAGGTACCAGCCATCGTCTCTGAGGGCGAAAGCCAACATCCAGGGGACACCGATGAGGTCGAGGGGCTTGAGGCCGGAAACGCCTCCCACGCCGTTTCGGTTTCGAGGGCTACCATCTGGGCTTACAACACCATTGGCTCTGTTGCTGCCCGGCCTAAAGCCCGCTCTGGCTGTTGGAGGAAGAAAAGAGGTATCCCCGTAGGCCCTTCGTTCCCACCTCTTCCCGTTACTGCTCTGCGGACGCTGCTCTCCCTTTATGCCTCCTGGGGAGTAGTTTCCCCAAGAGCCTGCATAGGAGTCCCCAATCACC
>ERZ1292644.139-Hain-H14-01um-R2-139-length-51220-cov-17_pt1 | contig 51220 bp, 76 predicted proteins | sample MGYA00564402_ERZ1292644 | MGnify/ENA primary metagenome ERZ1292644 (study PRJEB36523, sample SAMEA6512644) | groundwater metagenome | collected 2019-01-09 | study: AquaDiva: Metagenomics assemblies of 32 groundwater samples
TAATTGATAGATCAATAAATTGCTCGACTGGTGGCGATTCAGAATTAACTTGTGGTATATCTCGAAATGTTGCAATCAATTGCTCGACTGGCGGCGATTCAGAAGTAACTTGCGGCATATCTCGGAACGTTGCAATTGATTGTGTAACTGGTGGTGACTCGGAATTAACTTGTAGCATCGGCGGAAATGTTTCTTTTAGCAGTACAACTGGTGGCGATTCAGAATTAACTTGTGATATTACAATTGATAGGCCAATCAATTGCGTAACTGGCGGTGACTCGGAAATCACTTGCGTAATATCTCGAAATGTTGCAATCAATTATACAACTGGTGGGGATTCAGAATTAACTTGTACTATTACGATCAATCGATCAATTAGTTTTACAACTGGTGGCGACTCATTTGTAACTTGTAATATAAATGGGAATGTTTCTTGTGTAACTGGGGGCGATTCGTTTGTTACATGTAATGCTGTTAAAAATGTTTTCATATTATGCGAAACTGGCGGGGAAAGTGGATTAAGTTGTGAAATAGATCGATCCGTTGCATTAGAATTATCTATAAATGGTGAAAGTTTCGTACAGGTGTCTTTAGAAATTACAGATTTGAATGCAACAGATTTTCACTTAGCAATTACCCGACAATTTGATATAACCCTAAAACACGACGTAACGGTAGATTTGGAGTTAGTGTTATGAGTTGTGAAGATAAGGAAATCCACGTTAATGATGTAGGGACACTATTTCGTATATTGATTACCGATGACGATGGAATTACATATATTGATATTTCTAGCGCAATTATAAAACAATTGAAATTTTCAAAACCCGATGAAACAGTATTAGAAGTTGATGCGGAATTTTTGACCAATGGAGCAGATGGGTACATAATATATACGACGATAGAAGATGATTTAGATATTGTCGGTAATTGGAATGTACAAGCTTATATAGAATTTGCCGACGGTAAAAAATATCATTCATCGATCAAAGAATTCAAGGTTAAAGAAAACATTGTATAAAGCTAATTAACTTTTTGGTGTTATAAGCTAATGAGCTATTGCACGCGAGCGGATATTGATAGCCAGTATGGGACTTCAAACGTTTCTACTTGGGCCGATTTAGAAAATAAACAATCTCCGCAGTTAATTGCTGCAAGAGTTGCTACGGCTATTTCGGAGAGTGAAGATTATATAAATAACTATTTGCGTAATGGTCCGTATACAATTCCGTTTACTGTTATTCCTATAGCTATTAAAAATATTTGCGCAGCATTGGCCGGGTTATGGTTGTATGAAAGTCGGGGAGTAGTTGAAACAAATCCTTTGACGGGATATATAATACATCGTTATAATTTGAAAGAAAAAAGGACAAAAAGTAATCTTTGGAATATAAAATCTGGTGGATTGAAACTCGATTTAGACAGTGAAATCTCAAGCGCACCGGAAATAGTAGTTACTGAAACCGATGATCCGAGTAATGCACGGTCTTGGGAAGATGGAATAGAAGCTACTTAAAATGCCTGTAACAATGAATCTAAAACCGTTTACGCGATTCGTCGCAACGGTTATGGATTCAAATAGTTCGTTTTGGAAAAAAATACGCAAACAATGGCAAGCAAGATATTTAGGATTTATATGGGAAAGATTTGATACAAGTTCAAAAGGTGGGGGGGATTGGCCAGCGCTTGCACAATCAACGATAAATCGACGGAGAAAAGGTAATTCGAATTCAATACAAAGTCAATTGAGTAAAAGGGGAAAGTTCAATATCGGCGCTGCATCGTCTGTAAATCGGGATATGCAAAGCGCTGGTGGTAGGTTTGCTATTCTTGCTAATACAGGCACTTTGAAAAATGCTATCGATCCAAGATTCGAAAATCCTAGCGGATCATTGAGAGAAGAAATTTTATATGGTGTTCGGGTAGGGTATGGTGGTTCAGCAAAACATGAAAATACAAAAGGAACAATTGATGCATTAGCAAGCTACCACCAAGAAGGAAATGGAAATTTACCACAACGAAAAATAATCGTCGATCCACCAGATAATATAGTACAATTGATGATCGATGATGCGGATAGAGCGGTAGAAAACGCAATCAAACAAAATGGATAAATGTAATCCAATTACAAAGGTATATGACGCAATTTGGGATTTACTTAATTGTAATCCTAATTTTGCGAATTTATTTCGTGAAGGAAATCAACTTAGATTTGCGGGCAAGAAATCCGAAACAGCAATTACAAAGCTTACGTCTGATTTACCTAATACCGGAACCGATACCCCTGAAATTAGGATTATGCCGACGGGCACAATCCCGCATTTATTCAATACTTCAAACACTTCACAATGGACTGAAAGGTTTTCGTTGCAAGTATCAGCGGGTAATTATGATATTGCGGAAGTTCTTTATCCCGTTAAATGGGCTATTTTTTGTGCATTATCGAATTGGGTCGATATTCAGAAATCGTTAATGGGTTTAGAGTGGAACGGAAAAACGTTTGTCAGATTAGTAAAACCTTTAACGATAAATGATATTCCAGACGCAAGCGCAGACGCGAAACGAAATATGCCGGGTTGGGCGACGTTGTGGACTATAGAAGTAATGATGATTTTTCAAACAACCGATTTACAAGCAAACGGTTAATAAGAAAGTGAGCAGAAAATGGGCGAAGCTAAAAGCGGTATTCTCGGAAAAGTCGATGGAATTCATACCATTCGTAATTGGAATATCAATGATTCTGCAAGCGCAAATAAGTTTAATGCGTCAAATACTAAAGGCGCTGTAGGCAGAACCGCAGGAAATATCGATTGGACTGGCGGGTATTCATCATACGGGCATACGCCTGTTAAAATGCCGGGCGATGAATTTAATTTTCTTGGAGCAATTGACGATGAGGTTGATAATGGAGTTCAGGGGGATTGCATTGTCGAATCAACGGAAATAGTTGTAGATATTGCATCTGGAAAATCAATTGAGCATAATGTTGAATTTGCGGCCAAAGGCGTATTAGATTTAGAAGCCGATGCAAGCGCAGTTGTAGATAATGTTGTGCCAGATGTTCCACCGTCGATTGGTTGCAAATTGCATATAAATAAAAATCTTGTTACGCCAAGTTGGGAAGAACTAATAAACGTTACAACTATGCGATTGCGATTCTCTAGGGAGAATCCGCAATTTGCCAACAGCGGTACGGCTGGTGTTATAAATCGTTCGCGTGGAAATCTTGATTGTATGTTGTCGGCGGATTTTCAGAATAATAAGTTTGGCGAATTACCGGCCAAAAATACATTTATTGGTTTACGTATGTACGTAACCGCGACTACGTATTGGGAGATTCTTTGGGGTATTGTAGAGAATTTGACTAATATGAGTTGTCCGGTTGAAGACGCTGGAATTGTTGGTGGAACTATCAATCTTGGGTTTTCTGGTTATACTCGCGTAGGCTCTACGCCTACTGAGGGTTCAATTAAAAAGCCGGGTGGCGCAACTTATTGGCCATAGTATTTAGTGTTTCGTGAAATACTTTAAGGCCATTTTTTGGGTTGGGATTTGGTTTACCGCAATTTCAATCGGTGGAGTTGCGGTATTACGTATATTGGAAATTTTGGAACGAAACGATTATTTTGGACGATCGATATTAGCTATATTTTTAAGGTTTGAATAATGAATACTGCACAAGTAACGGCTGCGCCTTTGGAAATTGAATTGTCTGGAAAAAAATATTTACTATCTCCGATGCGAGATAGGGACTATGGCGAATTCCAACGTTGGGTACAATCTAGAATTATTCAACTTGCGAAGGATAATCTAAATGGATTATCTGAGGATGAAAAGAAATTTCTTTTAGTTCACGCTTATGAAAAAGCATCTAACATAAAAGAAAATTCACCAGAAACACTTCGCACAATTCAAACAATTGAAGGCGCTGCAAAATTAGCTTTTATTATGATGCGCAAAAATCATCCTGAGTTGACCGAAGATAGAGTTTTAGAATTATTTACTGATCCTGAAAATGTATCAAAGACAATGGATGGTATTGATACGCTTTTAGAATTGGATTCGCTTAAACTACCAGTAACGGATACGCAAAACCAAAAAAAAGCGCTGAGCAAAAAGCCGCCAAAAAAGAAAACGGAAAAGCCGCAATCTATAAATGGTTTGCCGAAAAATACGGATGGGGAGCTAATATCGTCGGAGAAATGACGCATAGCCAAATGCTTATTTACTTAAATGATTCAGCAGACGGTTACCATCATTTCGATACTGTTGAACAATACGAAGCTTTTTTAAGGCAACAAAAGAGAAATGGCTAATAACGGTATAACAATAGATATTCGCGCGATAACCGACGCATTCGAACGCGCAATGTCTAAGGTTGTACAAACGATGGGTAAAGTTCACGGATCGATGAAAGCTGTTTCCGATTTCTCAAAAAAGATTTTGATAGGTGGCGGCGCTGGTCTAGGCTTAATCACGAAATTAGCAGCAGAAGACGAAGCAGCGCAATCTAGATTGATGGCCGCATTAACCGCAAGCGGGCAATCCGCAACTATATGGGGTAGTGAATTAGATAATGCCGCAAAGAGATTACAAGCATTAACAGTAATTGACGACGAAGCGGCCAAAGGTTTATTTGTCTTTGCTACTAATCTAAATGTTGCGGCAGGGCAAGTCGAAAAGGTAACTCAATTATCTGTAGGACTTGGCAAAGCTATTGGTATGGACGCAAACTCGGCTATCAAAGCTATGGTTATGGCGATGAACGGCCAATTCACTATGTTGAGTCGATATATTCCTGCGCTGCGTGAGAACATATCTGAGACGGAAAAACTGGCCGTTGTTACGAAATTGGCTGAACGTGGATTTGAACAAGCTAAAGCCGAAACTCTTACGTTTGGTGGAACGCTTACGCAATTAAAGAATATGTTAGGGGACGTTGGGGAAAAACTTGGCGGCGCTGTATTACCGCAATTACGCGGTTATGCTGAAATGATTAAAGCCGCTATTCCAGATTTAGATCGTTGGATTTCAATGAATTCTAATTGGGCTATTTCATGGGGAAAATTGATAGGAATATCAGCAGCTTTAACAGTTGGATTAAATGCTGTACTTGGTGTTATATTAAAATTAACAGCCGTTGCTGGTGGAATCGGTGTAGCTTTCGTCGCAGCAGCTTTGGCTATTGGATCGGTGGCGGTTCAAATAAGTAAAATCAAAGATGGTTTTGGCGCAGACAATGGAACAAGCGCAATCCAAAAATACGGAATTGAATTAGGTAAAGCCGCTAAAGGTTGGGATGAATTAGCAAAAGCAAAAGCAAAAGGTGATACAGTCGAAGGAATTGAATCACAAATTAAAGCTATTGATTCATTGATTCAAAGTGAGCGCGAACGAGCTAATTCGTTTGACGATAATATGATTTTCGGTGGGATTATAGATAATTCAAACGTTACTGAAGGGAAAGCCGGCGCAGCAAATAATATCGATAAGCTTATTAAACAACGAGATGCATTAGTCGGTCGTGGAAAAGGATTGATGGGGGAACGTGATGCAAAGAAAATAATTGATGAGGAAGAACAAAATACACAAAATGAAATAGCAAAATCTATCGATAAAATTCGTGAAAAAGCCGAAACCGTTGGGTTGACCGAACGAGAAATTGTTCAATATAATCTTACGCTCAAAAATGCAACTGAGGGCGAAAAGACATTAGCGGATTCAATGCAAATGAGCATTGATAAATACGAAGAAACGCAAACCGTAATTCAACGTACAAATGCATTGCAAGCGGATTCACGTAAACAAGCGGCAGATATGGTTAATGATTTACGTAATCAAATCGATTTGTTATCTGGTGCAACAACAGAAGACGCGATTAAGCTTTTTGATTTGCAACAACTTGATGATACCGAAGCCGGGTTGCAAAGAATTGCAACATTAAAAAATTTAATCGCCGAACGTGATAGACAAACAATGGAAAGTAATTTCCAAAAAGCGGTTAATGCGCGACATAATGAAGCCGAATCGTTGAAAGATAATTTGAAAACAGCGCAAGAGATTTTTGACGAAGAAACAGCTAGAGTTGGAATGTTGGAACGCGCTGGCGAATTAGACGCTGATTTTGCAGCGCGTGCGCGTAAGCAAGCTGCTGATAAGTTGGCTAATACTGCTGGCGGATTTCAGGCTCGTTTTGAGTCTGGCGTAGATATGTTTAGACGTATTCAAGAATCAACAGCTACTCCCGGAAAAGACCCACAAACACGCATTGCGAATGCTACGGAAAAGGTTGCAAATACATCATTAGAAAATCTTAAAGAAACACGAACCACAAATAAATTGATTACTAAGTTGACTGATAATCAAAACGCTGGTGGTGTAGGTGTATTTGGTGAATAAATGAATAAAGTTGTTGAAAGAAAACATGTATTAGCTGATGGTACTTTTAACGGTATCATTCAATTCTGGTTTTATTGTCCGGGTTGTGAACGTACGCACCCTTATACTATTGGACCACAATTAAATGGATACGGTTCTGCGCGTTGGCAATTTAATGGTGATTTTGAGAAACCTACATTTACGCCATCATTACTGTGGAATCCAGATCATCCTAAGGGTCGTTGTCATTTACATTTGACAGACGGAATAATTCAATTCTGTAACGATTGTTATCATTCAATGAATGGTCGCAAAATTGATTGCCCGGATATTTCGTTTTTACCGGAATGGTTGACTAATCCAACAATTTCGCATTTAGGGAAATAATGCCAATCGATTACGCTGAAATGCAAGATTATCCGCAAGAAACGCAAACCCCAACAGGGTTTCGCGCTACTCGGAAACTGATGTGTAAATGGGAAGATAGATTTGCGCTTGGCGCGTTATTAGAATTTGTTGAATATCCATATAAAGCGTCAACAGGCGCTTATCCGGTTTCCATATCAGCAATACCACAACCGGGCGGAGAATGTTTAGGCGATGCATTAGACGATTCAATCGCAGTATATGAAAAAGCTATTGTTACGATTGAATACTCTACTCCCGAAATAGCTGGCGGTGGTGCGCTTTTTGAATTTGGTGGATATAAAATCTCTGAGTCAATCGAATCGTCTACAGAATTTTTAACAATCGATCCATCTAAATTTCAATGGGGTTCAGGCACGACGGGTAAACCTGTAAAGGATAGCGAAGCGCCGGGTAGAGCTATTCGTGGATGGGATTGGGTTTATCAGAAATTTAATGTTGGTCCAATTGACCCTGACATTCTTTTGGTATTACCGGATACTGTAAATTCAAACGCATTATCTTCTCCGTCTTTAGGATTTTCAGTTAATCCTGAGACTCTTTATTTTCATGCGCCAGCAATTGTACGAAAAGGCGATAATACACAAGCATTATTTGATTTGTCTTATCGATTTTCATTTCGAAGACATACTTGGAACAAATTCTGGCGCGCCGAAACTAATTCTTATGAATTTATGTATCTAAAAGGTACTTCCACTGTTTATAAGCCGTTTGAGTTAGGTAACTTTAATATTCTATGAATGATTTGAAAGTCAATAAAGGCTCTCGACTTAGCGCTAAACGCCATAATTCTATTGTTGATTTGGCTAGTCGGCGTACTGGTGGCGGTTATTCATTTGCCGACAGTATAGGGAATTTCTTTCGGCAATTAACTGGAACACAACGCGGATTGCGATTAAGGGTCAAAGAGATTAAACCAAAGTTTCTCAAATGTGTAGCCGTCGAAGGAATTGAAGGAATTGGTAACGGTATCGTGGAAGATACCGAGATAATCAAAGTTGCAAAACCTTATACATTAAGGGATTTGTCAGATTATGATGGCGTAACGTTTTCAAACTACTCATCTGATGCACAAGAAAAAACAGCAACAATCGGTGCAACCGTTGAAACGCATGTTATAAATCCTAAGTGGGTAGTTGATTGCGAGATTATTGCCGACTTTGCGCCCGTTGGCGGATCGGGCGTAGTTGACACTACAAATAACAACGAAGAAATTTTGTTGGTTTGTAGCGATAACGATGGTAGGCAATGGGCTAAGGTAGAATAATGCAAGGCGCATTTCACCAATCTACGAATAAAGCTTTTAATCTTTCGACGGGGAAAGCTCGAAAAGTTACTAGATCGTCTGCGCCTTTGCACGGAGTGCAAATATTAAACATTTCGACGGGTTTTCAAAATCAATTAACATTTATTCCAAATAGTTTTTTAGATCAATACGGTGTTTTAACTGTATCGAGCGGGCATCGGGATTGGTATCAATACGCAAATGATATTAGGCTTATTAACCACTCTTTTAATGTTTGTGATGGAATAGATCAAGCAAATGGAGGAAGTAATTATGGTGGATTTGTCACAATTTTAGAACGAATTTTTTCAGCATGTAATAACCATAGATATACAACATCTTTAACAGGAAATAATTTTACGGCTGGTGGGACCATTTCTACTTATTATAATATAAATCCGCCTCAATTTTTTGCTGGACAAACTCAATCAATTAGTTTTTCTTGTTCACATGTTCTTGAATCACATGAATTAAATAATGGTTTTAGTGGAACATATAACGCGCTTACGTCTTTTGGAGAAGTTCGCGGGTTTGAAAGTGGATTATCGACAATAACAACAGCCTTAATCGGAAATATTACAGGCGGAACGGCAGAGCAGCAACAAGCGATTAGGGACGCTGTAGACGGAAAAATTATTAGTGGTGTAAAAATGAAAGGTATTTTCGGGACGATGTACACACCAGTTGGCGCAGTACAATTAAAGTTACGAAATGAAAACCTTTTAGGGCATGAATTGGTTTTACCTTGAAATTAAGGAACTTCAAATGTCTGACATTCGATATATTGCACAAGCGAAAAAAGTAGCACAAATTGAAACTGTTGTGGTCGGCGGAACGATTTCCGCCGGGCTAACTTTCAAAATTCGAATGGGCAATTCTGTAATTGGTTTTATCGATATTGCTTCGTTTCTAACCACAACTACAGTAATTGCTGACGTAGTAGCCGGATTAGTTACAGCATTTAATTTGACAGATCATCCATATAAAAATGGTTTGATTACTGCGACCGATGCATCGCCTAATGTTGTTCTGACTTCGGATGAACCGGGATTGCCTTTTGAAGTTTCGTTAAATACACCGGGCGGATCGGCGACATTTTCAACATCTACAACTACTGCGAATGCTGGACCAGAAGACGCAAGCGGTATTGATAATTATTCAAATCGTGCGTTGCCAACATCGTCGGATAAATTGATTTTCAAAGATGGAAAATCAAATGTCTTGTTTGGACTTGAAGCAATTACAGGATTGAACAAATTCGAACACCATGCAAGTTATACAGGGATAATCGGGCTAGACTATTCGAGATTCTGGAATGGTGTTTCATATGATGATACTGTACCAGAATACCGGAAAACATATTTCAAAACAACGTTATCGGGAAGCGGGCCTCGCGCGGATATTGGCGTAAACTTGGGAGTCGGTACACCTACTAATTCTAAGCGAATGTGTTTGCATTTCTTAGGGACTGCGATTACAATAAAGGTCCATTCGGTCGCAGCAACATCTTATGATGCAAATCGTCCAGCCGTTCGGCTACTTACTCGCAATGATGGGCAAGACGCAATTGTTGAAATTGAGCAATCATCGGGTGGAGTCGGAATTGGTTACGAAGTTCCGGGCGAACTATGCCAAGTGGATTTTATTCGTGTAGCAAATGATCCGCAAAATAACGTATTTGTTGGTCCGGGAGTTGATTGGGACGAATTGTATTTTGATAATGGGTTTGGCATCATTCACCAAAGAACGGCGGTTAGCGCTGTACGGTGTGATGTAAATGGCGGTAACGTTGAATTTCATGGATCGGGTTGGACAATCACAACGAATAATTTTAATGGCGGAAATATTCTTGATTGTTCATCGGGAAGTACGAATCTAACAACAGTAAATTTGAACGGTGCGTCATATGATGCACGCGGTTCAGTCAATTCTAAAACTATCGGAACGTTAGTTTATGGAAGCGGTACCGTGAAAGGTACTGCGGATACATTGGCAATCAACAATTTTGAGTTTAGCGAAAGTGCTAGCGGAGGGTTTGGTTGACAATGAACGAACAACTAAAAGGCTTCGAAATACTATTAGGATTTTTTACGCTATTGGTAAGTATTGGCATAGCATACTTACGGCTATACGTTGGGAGTGTTATGAAATCTCAAACAATGGCATTAACAGAAACTATAGTTCAGCATACAAACGAAGTCCGCAGAGATGTTTATTCTCGCGAAATAATGGACGCAAAAATTGAGATATTGAAAGGGCGAATCGATACACTTGAAGAAAAGCTAAATCGTGAATCATAGAAGTTTCATTTGCGAAACCTAACAAATCCCAATCATAATACGAACAAACACCTAATGAAAAAATTTTAATTTTTATCTTGACAAACAGATTGCCTTATGGTACACTACCGACCAGCCGATAGAGCTAAGGATAGCTCTAAGCTTTTCGGTACGGAGTGTATTTTGAATGGTTTGAATTTTGAATTTTGAATGAGAGTAATTTAATATGTTCGCGCCTGAATTGCCTGTCTCACTTTCTCCGCAAAAATTCCAACAACCTGACTATCTCGACGCAATATCTATCGACACTACTAATTTTCTCAAACCCATTCTATTCGGCCAGAACGATAGATTAGCTATCGACATTGATGACTCGGCGGAAAATTTCATAGTACAAGCCTACGCAATAAATCCGCTATTTCCAGACGATGAATCGCACAATCGATTTTCGAGTTATGCCGCGTCTGATCTATGGCTAGACCGAGTACCAGAGCGTAAAAAATTGCACGGTTGTACTGGTAAATATTGGGTTGCTGGTACTGACTTTTCGGCAATCGTGATAAACGGACTATGGGAGCGTGAACGAATCCGATTTACTCCGGGCGCTGAAATGTTGTTTGATTTTCTTTTACAACGTTTCATCGGTCAATCCCATAAAGCAAAAGCAAAAGCCGAGTTCGCAATAGATAAAAAGACACTTCCATATTTTCAATGGGTCGATACTGAGAATCCAGAAACTCGACTTTCTGCAATTCAACAATTAGCTTTACATTCATCATTTTACGAAGAAGCGCAAAATGAATGGATGGAACAAGGCACCGGAAAAACCCCTGTAGTTATTGCTCGAATTTGTAATGAAGCAAATGACGTAAATCGTGACGAACCATATCGAGCATTGATAATTTGTCCGAAAAACGTTTGTAGTAATTGGCGAAACGAATTCTTACGTTTCGGTACTGGGCCGGGTAGAATCGCAATCATTCGCGGTACGGCAACAGATAGGATCAAACTCTTAATTGACGCATTTACAATTTTCCCTAAAGGCGACGAATTAGAGCATCTAAACCCTAAATGGATTGCTGCAATTTGTAGCTACGGTACGTTCTGTAAATCGTTTGACGCATTTGCAATAAATAAATGGGATTTGTGTGTGGCCGACGAAACGCATTATTTCAAAAGTGAAAAAACTAAGCTTTGGAAAAGAATGCGGGATTTTCGCGATAGTTGCCGCGCTAGAATGGGTTTGACTGGTACGCCTGTAAATAATTCAATAATAGATTTGTTCACTCAATTAGAATGGTTAGGACGCGGACTAAGTGGTTTTACTTCATTGAAAGCTTACAAAAAATTCTATACTAACACTGAGCCGATAGGTTATGGAGTAGAAAGAATACTGAGTTATCAAAACCTGCCGTTATTGAAAGAACGCTTAGCTAGGTTATGCGTCATTGCAAGAAAAGTCGATTGTCTATCGTTACCGCCAAAGGTTTACGATGTTATAGACGTTGCAATGACAAAAGATCAAGCTGCGATATATCGTCGAGTACAAGCGCAGTTAGCAGTAGAAATTAAGGACGATATGCGTAGGGCCGATGCTAGTGGAAATGCCGGAACTAAGCAAATGATTATTTCTTGCATTCTAACAAAACTTTTACGGCTATCTCAAATAACCGCCGGATTTGTAACTTATAATCCTCAGTTATCACCAGATGGTGAAAGTCTATTACCGTCAGAAATTGATAGGCTTGACCCAAATCCAAAAATCGAATCATTGATGGGAATTCTCAAAGAGAAATTGCCTAACGAAAAAACGATTATTTGGTCTAATTGGGTATCTTCAATCAAAACAATTGCCGCGCGTTGTGCAATTGATGGTTATAAATGCGTTACGTATTATGGCCAAACGAAAGACGATGATCGGGATATTGCGGTGGATTCTTTTAACTGCGATCCGAGTGTACAAATCTTTATCGGTAATCCTGGCGCTGGGTCGGCTGGTATCAATTTGCATGGATATGATATTCTTAATCCTGAATCTAGTGATACAAATTGTACACATGTAATTTATTTTTCACAAGATTGGTCTATGCCTAAACGCGCACAATCCGAGGATAGGTGTCATAGACGTGGAACACGAATTAGTATTAGGTACACTGATTTATGCGTGCCTAATACTATTGACGAAGAAATTCGTAAGCGCGTTTTGAATAAAATGATGAATGCTTTAGAGATACAAGATTTGCGGGATATTATGGCTCTGATCCTTGCACAAAAAGTAATCGGTGAAGACATTAAGGTAGGGTCGGATGGAAACGAAATAGACGATGAAAATGATGGTGATGAATGAAAACTTTTGTGGTCGGTCAAAAAGGATTATATCACTCCATTAAATCAGCCGAACGTTTTGTAGGGATAATTGTTTACGTATTTCGAAAAAATCAATGGCCGAAATCTGAGTTGATTTTCAAATACTACGGAGCTAAACCGCCGTCTTTTTCAGTATTCAAACCTTGTCGAGTCGATAGAGTCGTTATAATGAAACCGAATGATTCTTTTATAATTTGCCCGGCGGGTAGAGGTTATTTCAAATGAAAGTTTTCGTAATTGAAAAATTAGTCGGAAAAGAAATTGCGCCAGATGTTAAACGCTTTGGCGAAGTAATTTTCATTTTTGACGGCACATTTAAGCGGCCAGCGCTTTTCAATACCGATGGCTATATGGATATGATTAAGACGCGATTACTACAATTAGGCTTTGACCCAAGCATAGATTGCGTTTTGCCGTTTGGTAGTCTGTTATCTAACGTTCAATTGTTTTCAGTTTTAGCAAGTATTTACAAAAGATACCAAGTTTTGTTTTTCAATTCTCCCGATAGTTCATTTGTAATGAGGGAATTTCACAATGGCAAATGTAAATCAGTTGAGCAAAACAAAAAAGAATCTACTAAACCCAACGTTGACGGACCCATCACTACGTCTGCTATTGAATGACGTATATGGGAAAGTCAAGGATACGCATTCGCAAGTTTATGCAAATATAGGTGACGCTTCGCGACTTGCACCTAGACTATCAATAGAGCAATTGGTTGACTTGTTTTTTATATTTGACCAATCATCTAAGCGCATTGAAGATTTGAAAAAAGAATTAGATAGATTCGGGCGTCAACTAATCGCTATCATTTGTGCAAGGTGGGTTCAAGAATCTTCACCAGAATCAGCCGAACCTATTCGTGGAGAATTAGCAACAGGCTCGCCGGATATTGCACAATCGGTATCTTTCCCTAAAAAAGATACTCCCGAATATGAAAAAATGCTTGATGAGTTTTGTATCCCTAGACGAATGGCCGGATATATTAGTTTTCATTGGCCGACTATTACTGAATACGCCACACAACTATTATCATCTGGTGGCACATTACCCGACTGTTTTGCCGGTCAACAATTACACCCCGATCCACGATGTAGATTATTGCCGAAAGCGGGAAATCCGATTGATGAAGTATTGCAATCGGTGAGACAAGAGTTGAATAAACGAATACAATAATTGTAAGCGCTCTATGATTATTGTATAGGCTTGAAACGAGCGCGAATTTTTCAATAAGGAAAACTCGAATGGGAAAAACAGTATTGAAACGAAACAATGAAATTGTTGAAACTCCAAAGGGTAATTCTGGTATTATAACAATGCCGGAAATGCCCGATTTCATGCAAGGTCAACAAACCGGATTGGAACAATTAGGACAATACATATCTCCCCCAAGATTGAAGATAATTCAAGCTTCGTCGGGCGATGAATTGAAAACTCAATTTGGTGATGGAACGGTAATTATCACGCCTGAACTAATTCCTATTGTTGCTTGGAAACGCCACCCGACTACGGGACAGCCAATAGGTGAAAATCCAACATTCGTCATTGTCCCTTTGTTTTTCTATCCTGAATACGCAATGTGGAATCCATATCCGGCTTTTGCTGGCGGTAGTGTTCCAGCAATTATTGATAGGACTCTAGACAAGAACCATCGAATTGCACAGCGCGCAAAAAGCAACAATCGAACGGACCCATATCCGGCTAATAAGGAATGGGCTATATCATACGTTGAACACTTAAACTTTATGTGCCGGATTTTCCTGAATGGCGAACCGTTGGAAAAACCTGTTGTTATTTCTTTCGCGCGAGGCGAGCATAAAGCCGGGCGAGATTTTGCGGCATTGCTAAAAATGCGTAAATGCCCACTTTTCGGAGGTAGGTATTCCGCGACTGTCGTTAAGCGAATCAAGGATGATTACAATTGGTTCGGACTAGAAATCTCTAATCCTAACGACGGTGGCAGTCCTTGGATTACTGATCCTGACGAATTTGCTAATTACCAAGAATTGTATAATGAGTTTCTTGAAGCGTATACAAAGGATCGTATTCGCGTTGACTATGAAAATGACTTGGATGGTGTAAGTGAAATCAAAGATACGGCAACGGATATGTAATCGGCAGTAACTAGACCATAATCACGGACGATTAGATTTGGTCTATTGGTGGACGCGCCAGTAAGGGATTAACTGGCGCGTCCACAATTCTATCAATAAGTACATTAGTTGATTTGAATGATTGTATGGAATTACACTTAATAAATGCGCTCGCTGAACTTGACCGAGTTGGATTAGGCTATCAATTCAAAGGCGAGGATGAAGTATCTTTTCTTTGTCCGTTTCACAATGACAATTCGCCTAGTTGTTTCTTAAACGTCAAGTCAAATCTTTTCAAATGCCATGCCGCAATTTGTGAATTTGAAGGGGATGTTGTAACACTTCTCGCTAAAATCTTAAAAACTACTCGTTACGTAATGCTAGAAGATTTGAGTGTTCGTTATGATTTAGCAAATGTCAAATCAATAGAACCAAAAACAATAGAAAAATATCACAATGCAATCTGGACTGCTGCGCCATTCTTAAAAGAACTATATAAACGCGGAGTCACTGATGACTTAATTCGTAAATATAGAATCGGATATAACCGAGGGCGAGTAACGATACCTATTTCTAACGAAAATGGATTATGGGTTAATGTGCGTAGGTATATGCCTGGCGCGCCTGGACCGGATAAATTCAGAAATGAAAAAGGATTTTCTAGAAATCGCCTATACCCTTATGAACAATTAGAATATCAAGAAATCGTAATTTGCGGCGGAGAAATGAAAGCTATTGTTGCAGCTAATGCATTAAATGAATTTCATATTGGGGCTATTTCTGCAACTGGTGGAGAAGGAAATTGGGAAACAGAATGGAATAAACTATTTAAGGGAAAAGATATTTATGTATGTTTCGACATTGATAAAGCCGGAAAAACGGCGGCGGAAAAACTGTGCCGGATTTTGTGTAAATCCGTTAATACAATTAAGAGAATTACATTACCTATCGGTGAAGATGAATTCTCGCACGGCGATATAAATGATTGGTTTGGGCTTCGCGGCGCTACAGGATTAGAATTCCAACATTTAATAGAAAAGACGCCGGAATGGTTGCCAAAGATAGTAGAAAAGTTAGAAGATAATGAGCCAATTCCATTAACATTAGTCCAATCTACTGCGAGTGTTTATACTGCTAGGCGAGTTAAGGTAACTGCTACAGTGTGCGCGGTACATGAAAATCCATATATTATACCTAAGAGAGTTGCCGTAACTTGTGATAGAAATCAAAAAGGTTTATGCCAAGTATGCCCAATTTTTCAAATGGAGGCAGATGAAAATGGGATAGTTACTCAATTGATAAATCCCGAATCGTCTGCTATTCTTGGAATGGTAGACTGCGAAACAAAAGCCTTGCGAAATCAAATCATAGATTCATTGCAAATTCCGCCGTGTAAGAATGTGACATTCAAAGCGCTTGAGCATTATAACGTCGAAGATTTACGTATAACTCCGCAATTACAAATTACAAGCCGACAATCTGAAAGCTTAATGTTACCGGCATTGTATACCGGGCAAGGGATACAATTAAATGAAAGCTATGAAATTGTTGGTAGAATGTTTGCACATCCAAAAACACAACAAGCTACTTTGCTTATCTCAGACGTTAATCCAATCAAAGACGCATTGTCTACGTGGTCACCTAATGATGAATCGTTGAAAGAATTAGAAATCTTTTCTCCCGATGTATGGGGATTAGAAGATTTAGAGTGTAAACTAAATGATATATATGAAGATTTTGCATCTAACGTTACACATATTTATCATCGTAGATCATTACACTTAGCTATTGATTTAGCTTATCATAGCGCTTTGATTTATGAACGTGAATTACAGATACATAATATGTGGACACAAATACTGGTTTTAGGCGATAGCGCACAAGGTAAATCCGAAGCTACGATGCGATTGATGCGGCATTATGGATTAGGTGAAAAACTTGAATGTAAAAATGCATCTGTTGCTGGTGTACTTGGTGGAGTACAACGTATTGGTGGGGATAAATGGTTTGTGACTTGGGGAACAATTCCGACGCATGATCGTGGATTAGTTGTATTAGAAGAATTAAAAGGCGCGTCAACAGAAGTCATTGCACAATTAACCGATATGCGTTCAAGCGGAGTCGCAGAGATTCGTAAAATTGAAAAACGTCGCACTCACGCGCGTACACGTTTGTTGGCGCTATCGAATCCGCGCGGGGCTAGCCAAATGTCCGCATATAACTTTGGAGTTGATGCGGTAAAAGAATTGATAGGCGGATTGGAAGACGTTAGACGATTTGATTTTGTCTTAATATGCTCTGCTAGGGAAGTTACTGCGGAGCAAATCAACCAAACTCGAAAAGCTAGAAAATACGTTGACCATATTTTTACCGATGATTTGTGTAAACGATGCATATTATGGGGTTGGACTCGGCGTCACGACCAGATTATCATTGACGATGATGTATGGGAATTGATATTAGAGAAATCAAAATTTCTTTGCTCTCAATTTAGTGACGCAATCCCTATTGTAGATCATGGCACAATGCGATGGAAATTAACTAAGTTAGCTGTTGCTCTTGCGGTTCGTACATTCTCACACTCTGACGATTTACATAGTGTAATTGTGCGTTTGTGTCATGTTGAGTATATAGCAAACTTTATATATGATACGTACAAATCTACAACATTTGGATATTTAGACTTTAGTAATGCTAGTAAGATTATGGGTCGATTAAATGACCCAAAAGAAATTGAGACGAAATTAGAACAAACTCCATTTCCCCATGATTTCATATCGCACGTTTTGCATACTACAGAAATTGAATTGAGGGATATTTGTGATTGGTGTGGTTGGGATAGAGAAAATGGAATAGAGTTACTATCGTTTTTAGTTCGTAAGAATGCGTTGAAGCGTGATAAAAATGTTTATCGCAAAACACCAGATTTTATAGAACTATTAAAATCGACAAAAGTGGGGGATAGGCCGAGTCACATAACAGAAGTTGAAAGTGAGTTTTGAAATGCAAAGCAATATTACTATTGATGATGTGATTCAATTTCTAAGGGATAGATATGATTTTGTGTATGAGCAAGCTTGCAAGAAGTATCAAGATCGTCAAGATACACATATCGAAGATGATGAACCTATATTGAAAGAGCTACAATCTTTGATTCGCATAATTCAAAGAACGCATAAAGCTGGTTGTTTAGTGTTTCCAAGCGCGTCTGAATTGGGTTATCAATGATTACTTTCAGTAACGGTGGCCGTTTAATTCAAACAGCATCGGAATTACCGAATCTCTTAGATAGTGATTCGTTATTTCTCGATTTTGAAACATCGTCTGGCAATCCGAAATTAGACTCTTTGAATCCTTGGAAAAATTGTCGAATCATCGGAATTGCAGTAACCGCAGACAACCATAAAGAATCGTGGTACGTATCGCCGGATTTAGTTCCAAGCGCTTGGCAATGGATTTCAGATATAATCTGGTCTTGCAAACGATGGATAAATCATAATATTAAATACGATTTACATTGTTTAGCTAATGATACTAACATACTTGAAAATACTGACTGGCCGTTTGAAGTCATTTGTACACTTACTCTAGCTAAAATAATTGCTTCTGATAGACTAAGTAATAGCTTAGACTCTTTAGCTAAAGATTGGCTAAAGAAAGATATTACTAAACACGAAGAACGATTAAAACGAAGCTTAGGTAAATCAAAAGATTATGGTGATGTGCCTTATGACATAATCGGCGAATATGCTTGTGAAGACGTTATTTCTACGCGAGAAATATATGAATACGAATTAGAAAAACTTCCTGAACAATGCCAAGGGGTTTGGGAAACAGAAAAGAAAATAACTTGCAGTCTTTACGATACTGAGCGCGTAGGTTTATGTATTGACCGAACTGAGTTACAATTAAATAATCTTTCACTTCTAAATGATATGCTTGACATTGAACAAAAGATTCATAATATCTGCGGACATTCTGTTAGACCAAATACTAATGCGGATTGCCATGAATTGTTTGCGTGTAAGTATGGATTGCCAGTCATTGAATGGACCGAAGCCGGATTACCTAGCTACGATAAAAAAGCATTACAAACTTTGCTAGTTAGTCCAATAGTTCATGCCGATCCAAAATTAAAAGAGATCGTAGAGTTATGTTTAGAGTATCGTAAAAAGAAAACTCTTAACGGTCTATTCGTTGAAACATATCAAGAATTAGAAGTCGATGGCCGTATTCACTCATTCTATAATCAAATTGTGCGTACTGGCCGAATGTCGTGCAGGAACCCTAATGCACAACAATTATCAAAAGCTGCAAAGGAATTGATTCATCCTACACCCGGTTATGTATTCGTATCTCGCGACTATTCACAAATCGAATTCCGTATCATCGTACATTATCTAAACAATGAACGCGCCATATATGCATATCTAACCGACCCTAATACAGATTTCCATGATTTGATTGCGAAGTTAGCCGGAATCCCTAGAAAGTCTGCTAAGAACCTTAATTTTGCGATTGCGTTTAGCGCAGGCAAGAAAAAAGTTTTAACTATGCTATCTGGTGACGTAGCATTGGTTGGTCATTTGTACGAACAAGCAGATGGAAATATTGCATTATTTAATATGTTAGCTGCGCAACATGCAAGATATGTGTATACGCAATATCACCAAATGCTACCAGAATTAAAAATGAAAAGTAAACAAGCGTCGAATACTGCGATTAGTCGGGGTTACGTGTATGGGCTTTATGGTCGCAGAAGATATATTCCGCAAAAGCTATGTTTCATCGCGTTTAATTCTGTTGTACAAGGTAGTGCAGCAGACGTATTGAAAGATCGGGCAATCGCTACTGCGCCAAGATATAATCAACAAATTAAAAATCTTGGTGCTAGACAAGTCGCATTAGTACATGATGAATTTCTTTTTGAGGTTCCAAAAGAAAACGTACAAGAATTCAAAGACGTAACTACTCCGATATTAGAAAATCCAAATGTCAAATTACGTGTTCCTATTCGTGTATCGTGCGGTACGTCTGATGTTAATTGGAGGTTAGCAAGTGGAGAATAGACAAATGATCGGAATTGCTTTCGAATTGAACGATTTCATAGAAGCTGAATTAGTTTCGGTTTCTCCAACAGGCAAAACTAAAGTACATAACATTAGAAGTATTGCAAATAAAGGTTTATTAGGCTCGGTTTATTGGTTTGGCGCGTGGAGAAAATACATATTTAATCCAATGCCAAGTTGTATATTTGATGAAAAATGTCTTCGAGCAATCGCGGATTTCTTGAAAGTTATCAATGAAGAACATAAATCAAAAAGAAAGGTTAGAAAATGAGTATTCTAAAATGGCTGCAAGAGCAAATTGAAATAGCTAACGGTGCCAGTAAACAACATTTTGCGGTACAACGGCCATCTAAGGGACAATTTTATAAAGGACAATCCGACGCATTCGAGCAAACGATTAAACAAATTAAAGAAACTGAAAAGGAAGTTTCAAATGAAATTAAATGAATTGATTTCAAGGCTACAAAATATACAAACCCAAACACCAGAGCGCGAGTGTAATGAGTTATACGTTGAAGTAATCGCCGAACATAAGGATTTCAATATCCAATTCGGCGGTATCATTGACGTTGATACATTAGGACATTTTACGGTTCGTTTATTTGTGAAAGGTAGAGATTTGTCGTGAGAAGTCCCGTAAAATGGTTCGGAGGAAAACATTATATGGTAAAACATATTATACCGCTAATTCCACCACATAGGATTTATATCGAACCGTTTGGCGGTGGCGCAAATGTTTTACTAAACAAGCCGCCTAGTGAAGTTGAAATCTATAACGATATTGATAATCGCATCGTTCGATTGTTCCGGGTATTAAGAAATAACCGCGATGAATTCTTATCATTGGCACAACTTATGCCGTACTCCCGCGCAGAGTTTGATGAATCGTTACAAGAATTGAATGACGAAAGAATTGATAATTGTTCTGATACTGAATTAGCTCTGCGGGATTTTGTTCGTTGGCGACAATCATTTGCCGGTCAAGGTAAATCATGGTCATTTACTAAGGATCGTTCGCGCGGTGGAATTGCGGATAATGTAAACGCTTGGCTAACTGCAATCGAAGGATTGCCAGAAGTCTGCGACCGTTTGAGAATAGTTGAAATTGAATGTGATGACGCGATTGCAATAATCAATCGATATGATAATTTTGATGGTTTCATTTATGCCGATCCGCCATACGTTCATTCAACGCGAGAAACAAATAGCCGAGAAATCTATTGCCGTGAAATGAGTGATGCTGAGCATAGACGATTATTAGTTATTCTTAGTCATACACTCGCAAAAGTAATGATTAGCGGATACCGTTGCGCAATGTATGATAACCTTTTACTGAATTGGAGTTGTATACAAATCCCAATTGCTAATCATTCGGCTGGTGGACCAAAGAAAGAACGTAAGATTGAATGCCTTTGGACGAATTACGATCCGTCAACGTTTGAACGGTTAAAGGTCTAGACCTAGATCGGCGATTCGTGCGGTAAGTTTGTGTAACAGATTATCTATTTTAACATCGTTAAAGTGATAACTTAAGATATAAAGTTATGATCGATACGTACGGTGAAACCGCGTTCATTGCATGGCTATAAACCCGCAAAGCCGCCAAAAACGAATAGAATTGACTTATACGGCGTTTTCGATAGTGATGGACCATTTACGCATCTAGTAGGTAGATTGTCGATCCTAGAGTATTCTAGCCCCTAAAGTCGCACTGTAATCAGGTTGGTTCAATTCGGAAATCGATTTTAAGCGGGTTTTGTACGTTTTCTGGCGGTTTTGAGGATCGACAAATAAATTTTTGAAAATTCTGATTTTTGTTCTTGACAATTCTAAAAAATAGACGATACTTACAACATAAGGATTTGGAACGGAAACAAACGAAAGGATCGATGAAAATGGAAAATGAAACGAAAACTTGCGATTGCTATAACTGCCATGAGTCGGCGAATCATAGCGAACGTAATTTACCTTGCGTTAATTTAGCAAAAGCGGTCAAGCCGATAAAGAACGAAGAAGAAATTGCAACCGTTACCGTTGAGCAATTCAACAAAATGCGTTTCGCAATCGATAGGTATATCCCATCTGCAAACTACAGGACCGTAAACGTACACGGTATGAACACGCAAATCAGAATTTTTTACGTGCCTACGCCAGAATTGCAGAATCTTACACACGATGAAATCATTGGGCTATTTGTCGGTATGATTGCGATGGTTGAATAAACGTTAATAATAAAGCGCCCGATAATTGGGTCGGGCGCTTTTCGAAAGGATCGGACGATGAAAACGCTAATCGAAATGTCACCGAAAGCTATCAAAAATTTAGAATCACTTTTTGCTGGCGTTTGGAATGCGGATAAGGTTCGGGAATTATTGCCCAATGTTGAAATTTGTTTAGCGGGCATAATTTGGGACGCTACGATTCGTGGGCGAAATTGCGATTACGCTATCGTGTTTCCGATAGGTACAGAATTTAGGTATGAATTTGCGTGGTCAACAATCGCAAATGCGCTGAATAACCGTATTGTTTTGAAAGCTTAATCGAAAGGATCGATGAAATGATTACACGAATCAAATTCGAAAAATTGAATCGCGAAGTTGACGTTTATCAGAATTTCAAATCGGCGGGAATTCTTGCCGCGCCACATTGTGCCGAGATTACTGATATTCGTACTGGCGGAAATGTGTATCATGTTGATTGCGGTTTGCAATTCGAAAATAAAACATTGATTGACGCCGATGGTTCGTTTGCATTACCAAAATGCGTAGGCGCTGCGCTTGTCGCAATGGGTTTCAATGTTCCGGCTGAATTTTATATCGACGGAGAAACACCGGAAATAGTTAACTTGCGTTTCATTTCTAGGAAATCAGATTTGATCGTTTATTCGGTTGTTTGATTTAATTCGAAAGGATCGATAACAAAATGTGCGAAATCAAAAATTCAAATCGTTGGTTCGTCCGTTGCAAAGATTGCCTTACCGTTGCTGCAATCGACGCAGTATGGCACACAACTTGGCAAGCGTATGAAGGATTGCAGAAACACGTTTGCGGAATTTGCAACGGTAAGATTGAAGCAATGGGAAAGGTACAGCAAGAACGGTTAGCGAATACGGAAAATCGGTGGCCATGCGATAATCGTTGTACGTCTGCAATCGGTCCAAATTGCGATTGTTCATGTGGTGGAAAAAATCATGGGTCGAATATGATCGTTGAAGTTACTGTAGACGCTGGCGGAATTCCTAAGTTGAATAATTGGAAATCCGCTATGCAAGGTTCGCAAGCTTTGGCGCAGGCGGAGAATTACCGTGCAGCATTGTTACTAGCAAAAACTCTAAAGGATAAGTTTGCCGAATTGCGGAAACAACGCAATTTGAATAATCAAGAGTGGCTGAAATTCGACAAACTTAATGCCGCTATAGTAAATTTGGAGAAATCGCGTACACCAAAATCAAGAATCGAAAGAATTTCTAGAATTATCGAAATTTGTTCTTGACAATTCCGAGAAATCGACGATACTTATAGCATAAGAAACGCGGCTTGAAAACCGCAAGGATCGATGAGAGTTATCGAAAGGATCGGATGATGAAAGTTTGCGAAACATGTGGATCGGAAATCAGTACACGCGACGGCGAAAATCAATGCTCGATTTGCGAGCGCATCGAAACGATGAAAGCCGAAACTCGCAAAGCGGCAAATAAACGCGCATCTTTGCGTAGGCGCGAACGTGATGACGTAATGAGTTCGTTGGGATTAACAAAAGTTCGTGGGTCGATGGGTGGGGTTTATTGGGAGTAGATTGACGGATTTCGCGCTCGGTAATTGTGCCGAGCGTATCGCCCGATTGTGGCGGGTATTGGTACGTAGTTAGAGTTTTGAATGGGCATAAGAATGCTAGCTAGCCTTACTAAATGCTCTAAATGACAACGCTAGTATCCGCCACAATCTGGCGGAAAGGTTCGACCGATGAAAATGAGAACACCAATGACAAATACGTCGAAAACGGAGTTGTATGGGCATATGCTCAACAAAATGCTTGATTTGATTATGGCTTTGAAGGCCGAAATTGTACAACAAAAAATAATCATTGGCATTCTTCCCGATCATTTACGTAATCCGTATTTGGAGCTTTTATCACAAGAAAACAAAATACGCGGAAAATGAATGAACAAAAACCGAAAGGAAACTCGGACATTATGAAAACTGAACTTTACAATTATACGATCAACAATGATGGTTGGATACTCGAAAATCACGCGCCAGATAGCCCACAAATCGCGGGGCAAATTCGTCTTAACGTCGATACAAGGCATTGCGAAATGGAATTGCGTAAACCTATAAAATTGACGCTAGAGAATCTTATGGGTTTAACAATTAAAGCGATACAGCTAGATTCATCTAAACTTATGCTGGTTGAAAGGTCGCCAAATCTACAGTCGATTTGCGTACATCGGAAAAATACGCAAGAACGATGCGACGATTGCAAAGACGCTGAGAATCAAATAAATTTTGAAAAAACTTCATAGTTTCTCTTGCATCTATCCGATGATAGGTGTATAATTCAAGAGTGAACAATCGACGGTACGTAACCGACGAAACTTTTAACGAAAGGAAATGAAGAATGGCAACCGCAACGCAAACCAAAACCGTAGCAAAGCCGCCAGTATCTCCACCGACAGCAAAAAAGGGTCCAGCAAACGCAGCGCCGCGTCAATCGACTCCGACGGGTAGGCCAATCGCGCCGGTTGCGCCAGTCGAGCCAGCAATTGAAGAAGTTGAAAATGAGACTGGCGGAAAGCGCGGAGCGAAGCCGAAGCCGGAACATCCTACGATTGCGGCGCTGGCCGTTGACGCTGAGGGAAAGTACACGCAAACGATTTCCGAGTTGCCAGCCGATTTCGATTATGCAACGCACCGATCAATCCCGCGCGGCGCGTGGAGCGAAGACCATTTGTTTTTCGAATATCGCGCTAACCATTTGCAGCATATGGCCGATGCAATGCGCGTGAAAGCCGAGCAATACAAGACACTCGGTGGACCGGCCACTAGCAAGGTCAAGGGATTGGCGAAACTTCAGGAAAAGATGGCCAAACTTGAAGAATTGCTTGCGTCACAAGGGATCGACGTTAAGACGGCGCTTGCGCAATTGCAGAAAAAGTCAACGCCTGCAACGTAATGCCGAAAGGTGAATTTCTCGGTGGGTCGGATAAAAATATCCGACCCACCTTTTCTAAATCGTTGTTTTCAATCGAAAGGATACTCAAATGTCAAAACCAAAATTCCTTATAAATTGTAATTGCCAAAATTGCGGCAAACCAATACCGTATTTCGAATACTCTATGAATTTTTGCACGGATTGCTTTACCAAATTCGGAACAATTCAATCTCGAACACAAGACATAATCGAACGATGGCGCGGAAAATCAAATCAAATTACTGCCATCGTAGCAATTGTACAACTAGAAAAATCACTCCCAAAAAATCTTAGGATTATCTTGACAGGCATGTTCGATTGTGGTATGCTCTGCGCTCGGTTGGACGAAATTGAGCTAGAAATGCTAGCTAAGTTCAAGCATAGACGAAACGAAGCCGTCGCAGCTATGGAGAAACCAAACATAAAAATAGACACTCTAGTATAACTAACAAACACCTAACATACTTTATCTTGTGGTAATCTTAAAATCGAAGGGATACTTAAATGGCGCATTTTTGTATAAATTGTAGTACTCGCATTTCTTACGATCAAGAAACAACAAACAAGCTTTGTATTGATTGTTCAAAATTCGGCACGATTCAATCCCGGACTCAAATCATTTTAGATCAATGGCGCGGAAATCCGGGAGAAATCTACGCGCTATCTGCAATCGTTCGGCTATCAAAATTCACATTATCGCGAGATATGCGTATTGCATTTGATTCTATGATTGATGTCGATGTATTGCTAAATCGATTAGAAGAAAAGTCTAAAGAATTACACAAAAAGTTTGAAATAGACCACAAGGATTGTGGTCTAAGGATCGATGATAGTAATCTCACTTAAGGGAGAATAAATTGAACCCAATAAATGCATTCACGCGATTAAATGAAGCGCATGAAAATATCAAAGTTGCGGAAGCGATGTTAAATCACGAAAAGGAAAATGGTGATTCAACGCTTCGCGCAAAACGAGTTTTTGAGCAAACACGCATCATAGACGCTGCGCAAAGAGAAATTGCTAAACTAAATGACCATTTCGAGAATAACGCAGCATACGTCGCAATTGCTGAAAAGCGATTAGTGGAGCGTAAAAATCAGTTGGTTGCGTTGATGAACAAAAAGAGTCTGCAAAAACTGTTGGATTTGCAAGAGCAAATCAACAAAGAAGAAAGAAAGCTGGCAGGAATAGCTTAATCATTAAACAAGAAAGGTACCATTATGTCTGACGTAACTACGAATCCAGAAAAAACAACAAATCCAAATCGTTTGCAATGCGCTTACGAATTTGACGAAGTAAATCTAACAGAAGAATCAATAACGATAACTTTCCATCGGTCGGTTCTTTCTACACTTTCGGCCAGATTATGCACTACTCCCGATAATGATCGGAATAATGTTGCAAGGTCATTGCGTTCCCTTGGACATAATCTTGAAACGGCTAGTCTTATCTTGCACGGAAATTCGAAAGGCGATAAGACAATTTTTAAGGATATAATTAGGACGGAAGTTTGATTGACTTATAGACAGATTTGTGAGGATTTAATGATGATTATTACATGCCCGTATTGTTCAGGTACTTACGAATACGATAATGATGTAATCGATTTTGATAAACCGATTATTGGAAGTGTTACGAATTTGGCCGAATGTGACGGATGTAAGAGGCATTTTATCGTAAAAATTGACATTGAAAAGACCTTTGACTTAAATCAAAAAATTGATTGATAAATAGGTACAATCTTTGAATGGGAAAGCAAATGTTGAATATACATACGACAATACGCTGGACTCATGCAATCTTAAATGCTTTCGATTATCGCGGTCAACCGTTTCTCTATTCGCACGAAAAAATTGATGGGCATAGACTCACAATTTTCAAACAGTCTAACGGTGATATTGTCGCAGTTACAAAACAATACAACGTAATTGATATTTCACAATTCCCTTTCTTCAATAAACTCGCTTCATTGCCTGTAATGACTTCGCTAGATTGCGAAATCTACGTCTTAGGTAAACCTGTAAACTTTGTAAAGACTGCCATAGCTACGCCGGGTTTGTGGCCAAAAATCAAATTGTCCGTATTTGCGGTACCGTATTATGACGGCAAGCGTAAATACGCTGAGCCATTAGAATGGATGGCCGATAGACTCGCATATCACCAATTGCAATATCCACCATTCTTTCGGTATAACACTATGCCCGATACATCGCTTTTGCTTTCATTAGCAAAAAACAAAGGTATCGAAGGTTACGTTTTGAAACGAGCTAATTATTGCAATTGGTATAAGTTAAAGGTAATTAAAACTCTTGACGCGGTTGTTACAGGGTTTGTTCCGGGTAAAGGCAAATATTCCGGTATGGTTGGAGCATTGCGTGTAAACTTATTTGATTCGCAAGGGCAATGTATCGAGATTGCTACTGTTGGCGGAATGGACGATAAAACAAGATTTGCTATCGAAGTTGACGCCGATGTAGGTAGGATTTGCGAAGTATCTTATCAATGCGTAGGCTCTAAAGGTCGATTAAGACACCCAAGATTTGAACGATGGCGCGATGATGAAAAACTGGCGAATCAATGCACAACAGAACAAGATAAGGATTTTAATCGATGATAGGTATTCCTTGCAGCATTTGTGAAAACGATTCATATGATTTACCTATGATTCAAAATGAAAACGTTATTATATGTATGGCATGTTATCTGAAAGCGAATCTTCCAGTGATAAAAAGACGTAACAATTGCGGCGAAACAACTAGGATCAATTGTAAAAATTGTGGCAAAGAGTTTGTTACCCAAAGCCTAAACTCCGTAATTCAAGCAAAAGCAATCGAAGGAAAGCTTATTGATTTTGATTGTGAGACACTTGAAGCTAAAATTTTTGATAGAATTTTGAAAGGTGGTATCCCAATGCAATACGAAACAACGCTTGTTAAAGAGTTTCACGAAAAATTCAATCATCCAATAGAGCTATATAAAGCTAATATAGAATCTTTGTGGATAAGGGATTTACTTTTCAATCGCGCTCGATTCATGTTACAGGAAGTATCAGAATATACCGAAGCCGTTGCAAACAATGACCTATGTAAAATGTATGATGCGTGTATTGATTTGCTTTATTTCATACATGGTACATCGGTCATTATGGGTTGGGATTTGTTGCCGGGTTTTGAAGCGGTTCATAAATCTAATATGACAAAATCCCTTGTTAAAGACGGTGGCGGAAAGACAATTAAGGGTCCAGATTGGATTGAAGCGGATATAGCTGGAATTCTAAGAAAACAAGGATTTAACGTACCTAATAAAGAACCAGAACAATTTGATACGTGTATGTAAATTTTTATTTACTAACCGCATGATTTTTACTAAACCCATTACGGGATTAAAGGTCGGTAGGCTCAAAGATATGAGATACAGTTATACAAAAAATGGAACAATGCCACAATTAGACATTACAAAACCGGAATTGGGAGTTGAAATCCAAATCGACCAAAGGCGAAAAGTTTTATACGTACACGTTGATGGTGTAACCGTATTGCGAATCTGTCGTTTTCCTAATTGCGAAGTAAGCCAAATAATGGAATCAGATATTGTAAGTAACAAATCGAAAGGATGAAACGTGGAAAATAAAATCTGCAAACTCGGTTGGGTTGTCGGTATACTGATTTGTGCCCTAGTCTGGACGTGGGTAATGACCGATGTTGTAAAAAATTGGAGCGCATTTTGCGTATGGTGGACCAAAAATGTTGGATGAACAAATCAAAACCAATAATACAGATGATTGGCAATATCACAATTATCTAGATGCGTTGGCAGATATGTACGATTTGTATAATATGCAAGGTAGTGAATTGATGAAACTGCGATTCATACCTTTCAATTCTTGGACTGATGAACAAAAGGAATCAGTCAAATCTAAGTATGAAAGAGAAACAACCAGAATCAAAAGGCCAAAGGGACAAAAATGAGTAAACCTAATAGAAGACCTACTCACCTTGACGATATTTCGTTGTGGATTTATGATTGGTGCGAAACCGAGTATATCCAATCTTTAGGCGACTTGTTAGAATTGGATGACGGTTTGGATGATTGGTCCGTAAAATTTGTTGACGATATGAAATCTAAACCGTTCAATACTTGGAGCGAAAAACAACGACGTAAGGTTGGCGAATTGTGGTATAAATATATTTATTGATTTTTCTTTAGAAAGGTATGAAATGGAAAATAGAAGTAAGCAGATAATTGAAAATACTCCAATCGTCGCGCAATCAAATCAGATAGCCAAAGACGCCGGTTTGATTGAACAAAGACAGCAAGGTGAAATAAGATTTGTTGCTGATCCTAAAAAGAAAATTGTTATCATAGAAGCGTTGCAATACATAGATGGTAAAATCTCAATCATTTCACTTACCGCTAAACTAGAACAAGCAAGAGAATTAGCTAAAACATTAAGAGTACGCGCTAGCCAAGCCGATGGGATATATTGAAATTAACCAATATCTAAATATCGAAAGGATTCGATAATGCGCAGGATAATAAAAGTAAAATTCAATGAAGTTAAAAATGGTCAATGGTATTATGAGGGATCGATTCTTGTCGGTAATGATAACTTCGAATTCCGAGCTAGTTGTAAAGGTGGGTGGACTGAAAGTTACACGCGTAAACATTTCCAACGTTTTATAGACTCAATAACTATGGGCGGAGAATTTGAGATTTGTGAATCGTTAAACGGAGAAATCGAGAAACGCCATAATACAAAATCAAAGGCGGCATTACTGAGCGACTGTACTTGCAATTTTATAGTGGATGGAGTTCCAAGCGGCAAGAAATGTAATAATTGTCAAAGAATAGGGATTATTGATTTCATAGAAGTCTACTTATGTTTTTCTTGTCGCTCAAATCCTGAAATACTTAAATCTAATCGGTTGTGTACTGATTGTCAATTTATGTATAGAGAGTGTATACAATGCACTACATAGAAATTCAAGACGTTTTGATATGCCTTGCTAATCGTTTAGAAGCTTTAGAAAAATATAACTTAGCTTTGGAGAAAAATATTTACGGTTATCAACAATTAGTTTGTGATTATCAACAATCGGTTCTTGAATTAAAAACTCGAATAGAGAAGTTAGAAGCTATCACTAACTGTTGACAATAACAAACTTAATCGAAAGAGTGAATCAATGCACTACATAGAATTCGTCGGTGATGTTAGATTACTGACTGCGAGAGCAATCGAAGCGGTTACAGGCGAAAAATTTGATACTGGTGACGGTATCGGTACTTCACTATCTGCTATTACGTTACCTACCGAGTTAGTATTGTGGAGGGGAAATCGCATTTCGTTCTTTTGTCCTAAAATTCGAAACGATCATTATTCAATTTTACATCATGATGGTTTGCATAGAATTCGTCCGTGGTCGAAGAAATATCCTACAGCACAATCCATTTGCGATGGGTTGCCGATTACAATTACGTTGTGTGAAACGAAAGACGAATGGTCCGCGAGAGTTTGCCGACCTATTACACCTAAAATACAAAGGATATTGGAATGAAATTGTTTGAGGCAATTAAACAAATCATAGAAGATAATTCGTTATGTTGCTATCCTTCGGGGCTTATTCCTACAAAATGGATTGTTACTTATTCGTTAGGGTTTGAAGAATTGATAATAATGGAAATGAATAAAAGACTAACAATATGGTCCGCAATGGACTTAGCTAAGTTTGAAATAAATAACCCTATTGATTGGGCTGTTAGTCCGATACTTTATTGAAGGACAATAAAAATGAGCGAGCATGAACCGCCAGATTTAGAAACTTGTTCGAAATGTAAGGCTATTTATAGGGGAACTATCGGGCATATATGTAAGAAAAGAAAACAATCAGAAACTTGCTATGAGAAATGGCTAAGGTTAAAAGGCTCAATTTGTAAAACAGGAATTCCACGAAGACCTAAAATCGCTATAGCTAAAGTATTACCTATCCCTACATTAGATGAAATACCGATAATCGGAACACGATATAAACTCGGTAAAGAAATACGAACCATGAAACAATTCCGAAAGACCTACAATCGAATTGGGTTTACAGTAAACGGTTCAGACAATGTTCAATACACTAATTGGGAATTTTGGGTTTTGTGGATTAAACAAGGCGCGAAGAAACTGCGATAAGTTATGGAACGTAACGTAACAAAATCCATTACCAGAAAGCTTATATCAAAAGGCGCGTTGATATTCGCTTGTGTCGCCAGTGAAAAACAATCTGGCTGGCCGGATCGTTACGTATCCCATCGTCGGTGGCATGGATGGATAGAATTCAAAGGGGTTGATACGGTATTACAAGACAATCAAAAATACATAATCGAACAACTGTTATTACGAAATGAAAACGTTGTTATTATTCGCGAAACATTGTCAACAACGGTCGCTAGATTAGAAGACACAAACGGAAACAAGATTCGTAATTTCTACATTGATGACATTTTGGAGTTACTTGTATGGTCGATAAAATCAACTGTTTAATTTGCCAACGATGTTTCGGCACTATCGGAATGATCGGGCCGTCGGGTTGTTATTGCGAAATCCCATTAACGGCTCTGGATAAATCCAAACAAATAGAAAATGATCCAAACAATACAAAAACAGATTTAGAGTTTGACAATTCGCCAGTTTGCAGAGAAGCAAACGCTTTAACGCTTGCCGGTCTAATTTCGAAAGATTTTGGATTGACTAGTGTAGTTGTTACTTCTCAAATAAACAATCCATATAGACGAATTTCAATCGAAGGATTACTAAGCGAAGAACAATATAACAATTATATAAAGGGACTATCACATAATCAAGTTACTTAAAGTGACCTAATGGATTGTCTAATGCGAAAGGATTCGCGTGAAAGACTACGAAGCGGCTGGAATTTTCCGGCTAGACCGAATGGAGTATATTTTAATCGTTGAATTGATTGTCATAAATTCGGAATGCGTATTTCGAATTACATGTATCTATTGAAAGGCTAAACACCGTGGAAACTTGCGTTTATCTAGTTATCTTGTGTTCAACGTTCCATAATTGGATCGGTCAATTCACTATGAATATGCTTGGACCAAATCAAGGTATAATGCTTTGCCCATGTTTTGTTGATTATGTCGATGTTTACTACTTCGACGATCCGAATTGCTTTGATTCGAGCGATATAATATGCGACGATGAACAAATCAGAGTAGCATACTGTGAGTATGATTTGAACGATTCTGGTATGTGGTTTGCTTATAATTGCACGAACGTAGTCAATCCGCCACAAGAAAAGACTTGCGGCGAATTGTTTGATTTTGATTCTGATAGAGATATTGATTTATTCGACTTCGCAGAATTGCAGAATGATTGGATTGGAGATTGAAATGAAGGATGAGACAACTGAACGTATCCTTAAAATCTCAAAAACGATTTTAATTTTGAAAAAGGAACGTAATTTATTACAAGAAATAATATCAACGTTCACTGTTGCAGTTAATCGAGATAAAATCACCAAAGAAATGCCGTCATTACTTACTATTGCTGATAGATGGATAAAATATTTTGAGACTCTAGAAAAGGAATTCGAAAATGACTAAAAAATTGTCTGCTAAATTTTCGAAGGGCCAAGTTGTTCAGGTTTTAGATAATTCTGATATATCTTTAATCGGTTTGCATTGCAGGATAATAGTGGATTGTACAAGCGTTCAAAGCAATCAGCCATATTATGTAGTACAATTCTTATCTAAAGTGGATTTTGAGGGTAAATTCGTCGAAAGAGTACTTGGTGAATCGTGTTTGAGATCGGTTGGATTGTGATGCAAAACGACGATCATATCAACGATGCGAGTTATTATATGTGCGGGCCGCCTGCGCATTATAATTGTAAGTATGTTATCCCTTATTTATCGATAATCACAACCATTCTTTGCGGCCATGAAACTTCTGTAATCTGTTATAATTGTAAGCTAACTCAAAAAGGATCGGAGTTATCAATAGCTTTAATGTTACACGGTAACGTTTTGACTGTTTTGAAATGTTCGAATTGTGGGCATATTACTATTGTATAAAGGATTTGATAATGTTTGATTCGATTATGATGACACTTGTTTTCCTGTTTATTGCATTACATTCTGTTATATACTTTATTGAAGTTGGAGAATATTCAGTCATAAATAAATCAAAGAGTTTTGGTAAGTTTCTACTAGGATTAGTTTGTAGTGTGATTGCTATCTACGTATTCACAAAACTGTAAGGTATTAAATATGAAACAAAAACCACAATTTGCGACTCTTGAAACTGTTATTGTTGCTGATAATCCTGCGATGCGCCAATCTGGTTTAGCTAATAAGGTCGGTATTGTGCGACTTCGAAAATTTAGCATTGACGGAAAGTTGAGATATAGTGTTTTGTTAGACGGATTTTCTAATAAGGCTCACTATTGGTTTGACGAATGTGATTTACGATCATTGAATACGAAAGGTTAATAATCGTCCAGTATTGATTAAACTACATATGAAATCGACCAAAAAATCTGCGGCCACTAAATTCAAAGTTGGCGATTCTGTTAGAGTCTTGAATAAAGACTATGCAACCTTAATGTCTATGGTGGATGAAATGATAGTCGTTTGCAGAATCCGTAAATCAAAGAAACGATATTTGTTTCGGAATGGGCAAATTTATTGGATCAAAAGGGCCGAAATACGATTATCGGATGATTGTGAACAATTGTTTTCACTTGAATTCCCTATTATTGAGAGTGATATTGAGTTATGGGAATCGAAGTAATTAGCATTTATTGTTGTTGATTTTGTATTGTTTAATTCGAAATTTAGTGATTTTTATATATATTTGTAGGTAATAATTCATTGCTGAATAAAAATCAATTTCCCAGTATTGAAATCTAAAACCCTAGTTAGGTTTTTGTTCTCCCCCCAAGTAGCCCGTGCGCTAGGGTATTAAGGTGTCGCGAAGGCAATGGGCCTTCTTTTTTTTAGGTAATAAAGCCATAATTTTTAATTAAAGGGGGGGTATATGGATTAGTTAAAAAACGTCAAAAGCAGCAAAATTCACTTTATTTTTTATATTATTACTTTATATTTTTATCTCGTGAAGCCTTACTTTTTATATTTTTTATTTTTTTACCGTCTAGAAGGCTCTGACGGTATATGCCACTTTGGCACTAGGGCTATTTAGGGGGATAACAAAAACCTAATTTATTTATTTGTTTTCTCAGCATTAAAAAGAACAATTGAACCGCAGATAAATTATTGTTTTCGTGACGATTCAAGTTTTGGAGAATTAAGAAATGAAGGAAGATATTTTAGAAGATAAAATCAATCGTTATTCAAAGATTGATTATCCTATTTATTGTTTTGAATGTTCGTCGTTAATCTTATTTAGTGAATCTCGCATTCATTGTATTTGCGACCATGTAATATGTCTAGGTTGCGAAAGTGTGCATTTTGGCTATGATGAAAGGCGAATCTATTTACGGTTTGAAAATATAAAAGTTTATTTGACAGGATCAAATAAACAGATTAGACTATGTTAGTCGATGATTAGCCTAGGCACAGCTATGGATGGCTGTAGTCGAGTAGCAAGGCCGCAACGGAGTAATGGAGCCTACCTTGGACCTTTACACTCGCACGGACGCGGGCGCTGATCCTAAAGACGTACAATTCTACATTACTACCGACGGGCAAGCCGCGTACCTATATGATATAATGTGCGCGCCAAATGTCGGGGATTATCGTTTAGCAACAGACGATGAAATACTAGAGTATCGCCATAAGCATAATCTTATTTGGGGAATTGTTGGTCAATACACAAATCTTTTCTATAATTTAGCTTTAAGATATGAACCAAACGAAATGGATCGGTTTGTTTTGGATATTTGTATTCCAGCTTGTATTAAATGTTGTAAAGAATATGATTTGTCTATAGGACAAGCTTCATTCTTTACTTATTTGTATCGGGCAATTCAAGGTAGGTTTTTTAATTATTGTAAATCTAATTCGTGTAGGAATAATCGAGAATATCAATACGTTACAGGAAATGTAGGCTCTAAAAATACAGAGATACAATTAGAAAGCGATTTGAAATCACAGACTAATAAACACCCTATTAAAAAAGTTGCGATAGATTACGGTTTAAGTTTAGAAGCTATAGATTGCGAACAAAGCGAAATAATTGAATTTTTACGAGTTGTATTATCTAGGGTAGCTAAATATCATTGTATTGTTTTGACATTACGCTATCTAAAAGAAATGTCATATCAAGAATTGATGTTTTTCTTAGATTGCAGTAAAGGTAGCGTTAAGAACAAGATAGAAAAAGCAATCATAGCTTGTAGACAAATTGTTGATAAGGAATTTGGAAAACAAAAGTACATAGATTAAAATGAATAAGATAAATCGTCAACGTATTCGCCGTGAAATGAAAAGTTTTTACGGTGAAAGACTGCCGCAAACTATTGGCGCAGTCTTTGAGGATTTATTGCGCAATCCACCAAATGAATCAATACAACTGACAGAAGAACTTGCATTAACGCGAGCTATCGCTAGAGAAATTGTATCAATAGGTTCAATTGCATTGGACCCTGAATATAGTGATAAGTTAAGACTAAATGATAAAGTAGACGCAGCAGCTATAATGACAGGCGCATTGAACCAAGTTCGAGATATGACACTTGCAGCGTCACGAATAGAAAAAGATACAGAAGATAAAATTTCTATTCGTGTAGTTTATGTTTTAATGGATCGTATTATTCGCGCTATACAGGAAGCTTGTGGACAAGATTTTGAATTAGCGAAGCGAATTGTACAACATATTGACAATACAGTTATCATTCCAGAAGAAAGTGAAATCGAAACAACAGGAACCGAGATTACGCCAGATATGCAAGTGTCGAAAATGGATGAAATGATAACAGGCGAAAATAATTTTCCTTTGCAATTAGGTTGTGATTCACAATCCGAAAATGACAGTACCAACGGTAATGGGCATATTGATACAAACGGCGATTATAATGGGAACGGTAGTACAAATGGCCATCACTAATAGAAACATTGTGAAATCTTTGATTAGAGAAATTGGAAAATTCAAACAGGAACAACGAGTAAGGGTAAAGCATCATAACTTTCCATCACAAACGGGAACCATTCTTGCGATGTATAAATTCTCAGACGGGTTTCATTACAAGGTGAGATTAGCTAATGGGGACGATGTTAAGTTTTCGGAAGGATGTTTAGAAAGCGTATGATATATATTGAAATAGCTAAATTGATTCTTGCAATTGCGGAATTCATTTCCTGTAAACTCGGCAATCATGAATGTGGTTGTATGATTGAAGATCATTGTAATTGTTGCCATAAATGTAAAAGAAAACCGCCAGTATTGGAAGGGATGAACAATAGGCTTTGTTGGGAAGACTATAAAGAAATCAAACATTTCAGATTACTACAAAAACAAAAGCAAATCTTAGATTCAATGGCAAATTATCCGCTATATACGCTCGAAGAATTAGCAGTTATGGCAGGATTGTCCGTAGATGATGTACGTTATTGCATAAATGATGGTCGAATGGGATTGTTTCGAACAATAAATAAAGACGGTTGTCCGATTACGAATGGCTATTTTTATTCAAAGACAGAAAGATAATATCAGTATGTTAAACAATCTAAATGAAAATAGAGAAATGGTATTATACGTACATAAACTTATCTCATTAGATGATTATGCAAGCGTAGGTATTTCAGAAAGGTTAAATAGCATTCCTGTTATTGAATCTGAATTTATTGAAGTCAATAAATGGATGTTGGCTTATTTATATTCTGACGGACGAATTGAGATTATTAAATGTGGAGTTTATCCGGCGCGTTGTCGGACAGTTTAATTGGAAAGGAAACGTCGTATGAAGAAAACCAGTACTATGGTGTCAGTAATGGCGATTTGTTCAATTGCTTATGCGGGGTTCGGCGCATTTTGGATTGAAACAGGGTTTGACGATATTGAAGCGCAAGCCTTAACGTCATTCTCTTTTGAACAACAAGGGACTGAAATCACAATTACAGATAATGCCGGATCGTTATCTGTAATTGACGGGATTGTTTATCCGTATGATCCAAAGGCCGGATTAACTATTACGTCGGATCGGGTTTTGGATAAGTTCGAATTTTATGGTCCGGTTATTACTGAATCATATTCTGTAATAAGAATAACGTTTAACCCTAAAGACGGATCAACGTTCCGATCAAATGTCCCAATTGGCACACAAACAAAGATCGGGCAGAATTTTGGAATTTCAGACAGTAAACTTAACTCAATGATTGGGTTTACTGTAATCGGAGTTGGAATTGATAGTTTGCGATTCGACGAATACGGAAGATAAATGCTAACTACAGCATGGACTCCGTATAGACCGCATAAACGACAGCGGGAACTATGGAAAACGAAAATTCGTTTTCCATTAGTTCCCGCCGGTCGTGGTAGTGGAAAAACGGATATTGCATTAAAGCGATTGGTTCGCTATTTAGCTGTAAAGAAACCTTGGACTCCACCGAAATACTTTTACGCTGGACCAACGCACGATCAAGCTAAGCGTATTGCTTGGGATAAACTTAAATCATTAACTCCATCGTCATGGATCGACGATATTTCAGAATCACATTTGATAATCAAAACAGTTTTCAAATCTCAATTGCATATAATTGGATTAGATAAACCACAAAGAATTGAAGGCGATCAATGGGATGGTGGTATAGTAGATGAGAATTCAGATATAAAACCGGGAACATTTCGTAAAAATATCTTACCAGCATTGACGCATAAATTAGCATGGTGTTGGCGAATTGGAATACCAAAACGTCAAGGTTGTGGCGCAGCAGAATTTCGAGAGAATTGTGAATTAGCTAATGATGGAAAGTTAGACGAATCAGAAGTTTTTACATGGCCGTCAAGTGATATTCTATCCGAAGACGTATTGAACACCGTACGCTCGCATATGACGGATAAGGATTTTAACGAACAATTCAACGCACAATTCGAAACTTCTGGTGGCGGAATCTTTTACGCATTCGATAAAGAAAACAAAAGAGAATGTAAATACAATCCGAATAAACGTATTATCGTCGGGCAAGACTTCAACGTTAATCCAATGTGTTGGGTATTGTGCCATAGATACGATTACGGATTAGAAGTATTCGGAGAAGTCTTTTTGCGTAATGCAAATACTTACGAAGCGCTGAATCATTTATACGCTAGATATTCTGAGCATAGGGGCGGATTTTTGTTTATTGGCGACGCGAGCGCGAAAGCTAGAAAAACGTCTTCGACTCAATCGGACTTTACAATCATATTCAATGATGCGCGTTTCAAATTACTAAAACGAGAAATCATCTATCCGCAATCTAATCCGCACGTAGAAGACAGATTTGCAGCAACAAATACGCTTTTCCGTAATGCAAACGGTGAACGGCGATGCTTTGTGGACATAATACATTGTCCGAATTTAGTGAAAGATATAATAAACCGTTCGTATAAGGAATCAACTAGAGAAGTTGATAATAGTAATAAAGAAATCGGACATATGACTGACGCGCTTGGTTATGTGATTTTCAGATTATATCCTTTGCGATTGTCAATGGATGGAAATCCACAATTCCATATACCACAATCGTTGGAAATGAGCAATTACTAAAGAAATGGATTGAAAAACAATGGCTGAAAAAACATTATTTCAATTAGTCGGCGCTGCAACTACTGAATTGATTGCCCCATTACTCGCGCGTCCAGACTCTTATAGGAAAATGCGCCTTGACCCTACAATCGCGCTCGCGCGTGAATTGTCGATGGCTGCGATTGTAGGCGCTAAATGGTCTTATGAATCCGATGATGATGTAGATGATGAGCGGTTAAAGTTTATTCAAAAGCAATGCGATGAATGGCGATATGATTACGTTAGCGCCGCAATGATGGGAGATATTGATTTCGGTTGGGCACCTTTTGAAATTGTTTATGATATTATTGAAAACAAATCTTTACAAATTGGTGGCGCTAAAATCGGATTAGTTAAAGTAAAGCCTTTGCTTTGGGATATAACAAAGATTTTAATTGACGAAAAGACGGGAGCATTTATCGGGTTTAAGCAAGGTGAAATAGTAATTCCGATTGAGAATTCTTTGTTATGTTCTTTCCGCGCTGAGGGTACGCAATGGTACGGTAGGCCATTGTTGGAAAATTGTAGAGAAACGTATAATCAATTTCGTGACGCAAATACTAGCGCATCACGATATGATCGTAAAATGTCTGGAAGTAGTTTCGTCATTTATTACCCTTATGGAACTACTTCTGTTGAAGGTGAGAAAATTGATAACTTTGAAATTGCTAAAAAACTTTTAGTCGCATTAGAAAACGCAAACGGTATTTGTATTCCATCGGCAGTATCTACATTTGTCGATATGATGAATGAACAAAATCCGAATAGCATGGAACCGCAATGGAAAGTAGACACTATTGACGGTGGAATGCCTAAACAATATTCATTTACGAATCGTCTAGAATATTTAGATAAATTGAAAGTTCGTGGATTGATTTTTCCTGAACGCGCATTAACAGAAGGGAAATTCGGTACAAAGGCCGATGCTGGTGAACACGGCGATTTAGCTACTCTTTATATGGATATTAAGCATTATTATATAACTAAACAATTCAACAATGGTCCAGTACGCTGGTTAATGGAATTAAATTTTGGATCAGAAACAGTCGGAACGATTCGAGTTAGAAATTCACCATTGGTCAATTCTGAAAAATCGTTTATGCAAACTTTGTATCAAGCTATTGTTTCTTCTGCACAAGGCGCAGAGGAGTTTGGTACGATTGATACGGATGCAATGAAAGACGAATTAGGAATACCGAAGCGAACACAAGTTGCTTTAATGGATAATGATCCGGGAATGAATCCCGATGATATAACAAAGAAAAAGGAATCTGAAAATGTCAATGAAGAAATTGACGGGAATGATGGATGAAAATTGTGGTGGCGGAAGCGGATTAGATGAACAATATGGCGGAGGTCCGATTAGGGTTCATTATGATAATTGGGTATCGACCGACGATAAGCAAACTGTTATTTGCAAATGCCCTAAATGCTTAAACTGGAATACACTTGACAATCATGTTTCGAGTTGGGGACGCGGAAGGCTTAATTGCACATCTTGCAATTTTAGATCGGTGATAATCCTACATCGATTTGGAAAAAAGTTGAATGCTAAAAACAGTAAAACCATTAACTAGAATAACTCCGAAAGAACGTCAACAAGCTAGACTGCAAAACGCTGACGTTTCGCGTTTGTTAATGGAGGGCATACGCGCGGGGAGAATCGTAGGCAATCGAATTGAACAAAAAGCTTTAACAGCATTTCGACAGGGGAAAATTCAAAACATTTCTTTGATTGCGCGTAGAGAAATCGATTTACTAGGACCGTTGATAATTCGAGCAATGATTGCCGCGCATTTACGCGGAGTATATCGAACGGATTTAGCTAGGCCGCAACGATCAATCAGTTTCGCAGTATCTTCAAAATCAGAATCGATGAAAACAGCATATAGTGAAGCAATTTCGTTTTTATCTGATCGATTAGATTTGAAGCGAAAAGAAATAAAAGCTATTTCTGAGAAATACAATAATGCCGTTTTAGAAGTAGTTTCTAGAGCTAGCGGAAAAGTAGAAAAACAATTACAGCGAACGATTCGCAGTATTACAGAAAATCGATTACATGTAAGAGATGGGATTAAAGAATTAAAAGAAACTTTTGAACGTACAGGAATTTCTCCGCGAAATTCTTTTGAGTTAGAAGCAATTTTCAGAACACAAACGCAATTAGCGTATTCGGCTGGACGATGGAACGCGGATAAAGACGCCGATATACAAGAGATACTTTGGGGATATAAATATGTAACAGTCGGCGACGATAGAGTTAGAGAAGAACATGCGGCGCTTGAGGGAATGACGTTACCGAAAGATGACCCTAGATGGTTGACGATGTTTCCGCCTAATGGTTGGGCGTGTAGGTGTCAAGCAATTCCAATTTTTGAAGAAAGAGAAATCGTTGAACCGCCTACTTTTGTTGAATCTAACGGTAGGTTGATTACACCGGAACCCGATAAAGGGTTTAACTTTAACGCTGGCGAAGTTTTTGGAAAAATTAAGTCAGAAACGCGATTACCGATAACTTTTCCGGCAACCGCAATTACGCTTCCAGTAGAAATTAAACCGTTAATAATTTCCCCAATTTTAGAAACGACGGTTCCACAAACACCACAGATTAAAAATATAGGCTCAAAAATTATAGAAAAGCAAGTCCCGAAAGCGTCATTAAAAATAACTTTAGAAGAAAGAGAAGAAATACAAAATAGGATTAAGAGAGATTTTGAACAATGGCAATTGACCGATAGAACTAATGCCATCGATAAAGCCGTTTCTACGTGGATAGAAGATTCTACCCCTTTACAAAAAGTCCAGAGCGGTAAAAATAACCCTTTGACAAACGAAGTATCAGAAGAAATACGCGAAGCGCTTCATTATTTAGATAGCGCATATGAATCTGCGCCAAAATTTGAGGGAACTATTTATAGGGGTTTATCTGAATTAACTGATGAAAGGTTTAAGGAATTAACTACAATAAACTATGAAATAACAACCGAAAGTTGGCAATCATTTACATGGAAACCGGGAATTGCAGAGAGTTTTTCACGTAATGAAATCGGAAAAAAGGGTAATGAAATTGTCTTTCAAGTAAAAACTTCAAAAGGTTTATCTTTAGAAGGGGTTTTAGGGAACGCTAGTATTGAATCGGAGGTTTTAATACCAAAAGATAGTAAATATATCGTTAAGAGAGTTGATAAGGTTTTAGTTAAAGATTTTGAGGGAGATTTTAAGCGTACAGTAGTTGTTTTACAAGAGTTGTGATTATGACAAAAGAAAAACAAAAATTTAATAAGAGTTTAAGGCAAAGAATGAATAGAAATTTCATTCAATTTGTTACAATTAAAGACAATAACGGGAGAATTTTATCTTCGCCTATTGATTTTGATGATAATGGAAATAGACTTAAAAAAGAAAACTTTTCTGGAAAAATTATTGACCGCTAGGTTGATTGGTGTACATAATCATTTCAGCAATGATTCTACAATGCTCAAAATCTCAAACCCTTTCGATTTCTGCTAACCAGAAATCGCCTAGCGGTGCATTTACTGGTAAGTATCGAAAAGAATTGATTCGTAAGGGCGAATATCACAAATCATCTAATAATCAAGATTTCGAAATCACGCCATTACATTTGACTCATTGGGTCGATACGTATAAAGAAATGACAAAAAACGGGATTAAAATTCCCGTACCGTCAACGCATGAAAAAGCCGGTAATCCTGACTACAATAACGGTTGGATTACCGATATGTTCGTTGACGGAGATTCACTTATTGGTATTTGTGAATTAACGGCACCAACGGAAGCGGAGTTAGACAAACTTGCAAAGGTTAGTGATGTTTCTATTAACTCGCCTGAGCAATTTGTAGATTCAAAAACGCAACAAGTCTACAAAATGCCAATCGATCATGTTGCATTGTGTACCGATCCTGTAATTCAAGGATTGGATTCATTTTTCAAAATTGCGGCGTCAAAAGGAAAAGATAACATGTTAGATTTTGGAAAACTCAAAACAGCGTTGAAATTGTCTGCGGATATTACCGAAGAAAACATTGCCGATGTTTTGGCAAAGCATATTCAAGCAAGTTGCGATTTGGCGGTTGCTGAATTCAAGAAAACAATCCCAAATCCGCCAGCTAGTCCAACGGATTTAACTCCCGTTATGCTTTCTCTTTCTCGCGAAAATCGCCAATTGAAGTTGGATCAATTGGTAGAAAATGCAAAGATTACACCGGCTGTATCTAAGGCTTTGGGGGAAATGTTTACTTCGGACAATGCTTTGCAATTGTCTAACAAAGTGGGGACATTCAACGATTTCAATTCATTGTGTGATATTCTCGCAAAGAATAATCCTATTGAGTTGCGGGAAAAGTCTGGACCACAAGGATTGGAATTGTCTAAGGATGACGGAAAGAATACGGCATTTGACAATCCGTTGACAAGAAATGCCGACGCGAGAGCTAAAGCCGCGAAATAAGTAATTTGTAATTGTCGCTAGAGCGAAGTAACAAAAACAATTGTTTGATTATCGGAGTTTAGGAAATGTCAACAAAAACAATCGGTAAAGTTCCTAGCGACGTATTGCATTTTGAGCAAAATGCACGATATTCGCGTGAAGCTCTGACAATTGCTGTTTCGCAAACAATTGTTGTAGGATCGGTTTTACGCAAAACCGATGCGGGCGATATTGTTTTGCTTTCGGCAAATGTCAACGAAGTTCAAACGTTGAATTTTGCTGGTGCGCCTACTGGTGGCGTTTTTACTATTCAGGCGATTGATAAAGACGGCGTTGAACAAACTTCAAATCCAATTACATATAGCGCCACAATTGGAACGCTTTTGACAAATATCAATGCCGCGCTTGATTTGATGTTTGGCGCAGGATTGGTTGTAGCAAGCGGTACGGTTGTGACTGCGGTTGCAATTACATTTAGTGGCGCTGGTTATCTAGGTATTGCGCAAGAATTGGTTGACATTGATAGTGGCGGATTGACTGGTGGTACTACTCCGCATGTTTCCGTAACTCGAACAACTAGCGGATCGGGCGCAGACGCGGATAACGAGAGTGATGACGCGCAAATTGTCGGCGTTGCATTGGCTGACGTAACAACCGATGCGAGTGTAACGCAAAAAATTCCGGTTTGTGTTCGTGACGCAATCGTAAAGAAAAACGGGCTAAGCTACGGTACTGCAACATTTGCTTTGGTCGAAGCCGCATTGAATAAGCTTGGAATTATCGTTAGGACAGACGTTTAATCTAATCTAACGATTTTTGAAATCAAATTAAGATTGGTTGGGTAAACCAGTTAGCAGACATTGGGAGTTAGAAAAATGATTCTTGACGTTTTCAAATCAAATGCGGCGTTTACTTCAATGTCGCTGACTACAGCAATCAACAAATTGCCATATTCGCCATTCAAAGTAGGCGCAATGGGAATTTTCAAAACCCAACCAGTACCAAATCCGCGAGTTGCCGTTGAAGAATATGCGGGCGTACTTTCTATCATTCCTACATCTACTCGCGGTGGACCAGCCGTACTTGGAAAGCGCGGCGTTCGTAAATTACGTGATTTCACTTGTCCACATATTGCGCTTGAGGATACGATTCTCGCCGATGACATTCTAGGTATCCGAAAATTCGGAAGTGAAGATCAAGTTGAAGCTATCGCAGAAAAAGTCAACGATGTTTTAGGTGAACATCGCCGGAAAATGGAAGTTACTCATGAACATATGCGCATTGGTGCATTGCGCGGTAAGGTTTATGACTCCGATGGAACGACGTTGATTTATGATTACTTCGACCAATTCGGAATTTCCCCAACGTCGATTGATTTTGTATTCGGCACCGATACTACGGACATTAAGGCGAAATGCCTTGAAGTAATTCGTGCTATCGAAGACGCAATGGGGGGAATGGTATTTTCTGGTGTCCATTGTTTCGCGAATCCGACTTGGTTTGCAAAGTTTATTGAACATCCTGTTATCGAAAAGGCTTGGGATCGTTGGAACGATTCACTTTGGTTGCGAACTGATCAACGTAAGTCCGGTTTTGAATTCTGCGGAATTACGTTTGAAGAATATCGGGGATCAATCGGTGGGGTTGATTTTATTCCCGATGACACTGCGCGTTTCTTCCCTGTTGGCGCGCCAGATGCGTACAAAGTTCATTTCGCGCCGGCAGATTTTGTTGAAACCGTGAATACTATGGGATTGCCGATTTACGTGAAACAGGAACGAATGGAATTTGATAGGGGTATCAAATTGCACATTCAATCAAATCCGTTGTTTATGCCGAATATCCCATCGGCATTGATTGAAGGTACGTCAAGTAACTAATTCGGCGAGATAAACCATAACTAATTATCTCGTTGTTAAACGTATTAAATTGAGGGTCCGGGAATGGCAACAGCAAAAACTAATTATCTAGAAAAGGCCGTTATAGATCATATTCTTGGCGAAGGCGCTAGAAATATGACTTCACCAGCTACGCTTTTTGTTTCTTTGCATACTGCCGATCCGACAGAAGCGGGAAATGGAGCGGAAGTTTCTGGTAACGGTTATTCTCGGCAAGCCGTAAATTTTGGCGCAGCTAGCGTCAATAATGACGGTACAGTTGCAAATACTGGTGCATTGACTTTTACTGCTAGTGGCGGTGGTTGGGGTAGCGTTGGATGGATGGCGATTTGGGACGCATCTAGCGCCGGTAATTGTTTGTATTACGGCGCTATTACTGGCGGAGCGCAAACGATCAATGATGGGAATACTGTAACAATGGCCGTCGGAGCTATTGTAGTCGGCGAACTTTAATAAACGTAGTAACGACAATTTCGGAATAGGCCGAAATTCGAATTTATGGAGGTTTTGAAATGAATTTTCTTACGGTTGCTTTTGGCGGTTTGTTGCTTGCGATGCGGGGTTGCCTTTCGACGGCAATTAGTGAATTTGTAACGACGATTTCAAATTTGTTCGGCGGCTAATCGAACGAATTAAATCTAAAGAAAACCCTGTTTGCCTGTCCGGTTAAGCCGTCGGTTGAAAGATCGGCGGCTTAATTTTTGAGTTTGCTTTAATTTGGAGATTAGAAATGATTAAATGGTTAGACGGAAAGAAAACTTATATCGGAGTTGCATTGTTGGCAGTTGCAAAAGCATTGACCGATTATTCAACAACCGATGAAATCACTGAACAAACAATGATGATTTATTGGATGAATGCAATTGGCAGATTTCTCGCGGCTGCGGGCGCTGCGCATAAGTTGGCTAAAATCTCAAAAACGTAAATCAATATGGGCGTAAACGTTAAAAAAGCGGCTGTATCTACAGCAGCAGCGGGCAATACCCAAGACATTACATTTTCGGGTATCGGTACGCCTGTTGCCGCTATGTTTTTTCTTACGTCGGCTACTGCCGATAATGCTGACGGTACGCACGCTGTATTAGCGAAAGGTTGTTTAGCTAATTCGAAACAGTTTTGCGTAGGAATTGCTTGTGAAAACGGCGTAATCGTTTCAAATAGCTGGACAAAAGTTGTAAATGACGCAGCCGTTTTTTCACAAGGCGCAACTACCGGAAACATTACAGGCGTAGCAACAGCAGCATTTATTACCGATGGCGTAAGATTAACAATTCAAGATCAATTCCCGTCTGGATTTTTATTAACGGTTATTACGTTTACGGGAGATTGGTTAGTGGATTGTGTCGAAGTAGATACATCTGTTTCAACTACTTTAACTTTTGGATTTAAGCCTAGTATTGGATTTTGTGCTATTACAAATCGAACACTGCACGGCGCGTCTACTGCGTATACGTCTACAAGCGGTCAATCAATCGCTAATTTCGGGTTTGGGATATTTGCCGATTTATATGATTCGAATACGGGGCAATCAATAACGCAGTATTCATCGGCGTTTTATTATCCTGACGGGCAAATTTCAGGATCAACAGCAGCAGCAACATCGGGATCAAAATGGGCTAATAACGCGATTGGAGTACATGCGGATACTTCGGAAGTAAATGGCGCGGGGATAACTGCCGCATTAACTTCCACAGGAATGACCGTAACTGAAACTGCGGGAGATGATGTTTTAGGTTGGGTTTTAGCAATAAATTTCAAAGGTCATAATTCTGTTTTTATGACTAATGAAGCTATACCTACATCTAATACAAATCCTTGGGAACATACAACAGGTTTTGACCCTAAGTTCATTTTTGAGATTCATACATATTCACAAACATCGTCTACTCAAAAAAATGATTACGGAACGGCTATTGCGTTTGGATTTATGGGTTCGGATAGTCCAGATGATTATGCCCTAGGTATTCGCGCATGGAATAATACTGAATTAGTTTCTAATTCTATAGCCGGATCATGGGAAGTACAAAATTTTTGTTTGAATTTTAGAAATCCCGATTCAGTGTTAGATGCGTCTGTACCTATTGCGAGTAGCGGTAAGGCTACTTTTACTTCATTAGGTACAGGTAAATATACTAAAAATCTTTCAACAGCTAATGCAAGTGTTAGTCAAAGAGTTTTGATTTTAGCAATTAGTGATACATTATCAAATATAAATCCTTTGATTTCCATTGAAAGAGATTTGAATGATTTGCAACCAGACAATGTAAAAATACAAGAAATTTGAAAAGGTGAATCATGGCAAACAGTGTAACTCATGCAAGTCTACCTTATTGTGTAAAAGGCGCGCGTTTTTCTTTGACTATTCCGTATGTTGATGCAAATGGTACACCAACCGACCCTACTACGCCAGATACAGAAATAGCAAAAGATTGGGGCACGGCGGCTGATTGCGCTGAGGAAGTAGCTGCAATTTCTGGCGCTACAGGATTATTAGGTGTTACCCTTTCTGGCGCTGAAACAGATTGCTATACACTTTCATTAAATTGTAAATCAGCTAGCGGACCAAAACCAACATTAGCAACAATCAAACCTAAAATATTACCAGTATTATTTTCAGGCACAGCTAGCGCTGGCGCTGGAACGTCAATTACATTACCAAATAGCGGGGGAATACCATCTATAGCAAATCTGTTAATTGGTTGTATCGTTCGTACAACTGGTGGTACAGGTGGTGGCGGTACGGGCGGCGCTAATAATCAAGCTAGAATGATTACAGCGTATTCATCTGGTCGTGTTTGTACGGTTCCAACATGGGAAGTTAATCCATCTAGTGATACAACTTTTGAAATTTTGCATACTGAGTTTTCTATCTATTCATATGCCGATATTCAAACTTGGTTAGGCGCTGTGCCGATTGCAATGACCGGTACAGGGTATTTGAAAGTACATACGTATCTAGTCGAAGCTAATGCTATATTAAATACTTCATTTAATCCGGGAGCAATTGAGGAAGCGGCTTTTGCGCAAGACGCAATAACGGATTTTGTATTAGGGCCGGGCGCAATAACAGCAGCAAAGATAGGCGACGGAGCAATAACAGCAGCTAAAATTCTTGATGATGCAATAACAGCAGCAAAGATTGATACAACATTTATTGCAGCCATAAAAGCTATTTTTGATACTGATACTATTGCGCAATTGGCACAAGGCGCTCCACCGTCTGCGCCAACAGCGTTTCAAGCTTTTATGTGGATGTATCAATATTTCCGAAATAAGCATGTAGTAACCGCTACAGAGTCTAAAATGTATAATGATGCTGGCGATACAGTTATTTCTAAATCAGCATTATCAGACAATGGAACCGAATTTGTTAAAGCGGAATATGTTACAGGTCCATAAATAATTTATGGCGATTATCACCCCAATTCATCCGGGTATAGGATTAAATTGCGTTACTGTATTGCAAGACGCAATAGACAGCGCAAGTCCGGGAGATACTATTTTAATTGAGAATTCTGCAAATAATGGAGAATCAAACGAATGGATACTTATTTCACCTACTTCTGGCGGCGCGCCAACAGCAGAAATAGCCGCATTAAATATAACTGTTGCAGATTTGATATTTAACTTTCAAGACGATGCGTATTGGATGGCAGGTGAAGATTCTTTCCATCCCGTTTATTGTTCAATGATTCAAGCAAGAAATATAGACGGTATTTCATTCATATTCGATAATGTTAATTCAGGTATTCGAATGCGCCGAGCGGATTATTTAGGTCCATACGATCAACCTGGAAATCTTAATATTAACGGTTATCTAGCTTCTGAGTTTCGGAATTGTATAGCTATATTTGAATGTGACGATTTTTATATGGAGGGCGGTACACTTCAATTATCTGGTGGCGATGGACTTATAATTGAGGGTTCACAAGATAGCGGCACTTCTGCGCTGCAAACACCTTGCCATAACGTTATTGTTAATGACACAATTTTTTCTGACAATATTCGTCAAGGCGTTTCTGTTATATCCGTTGATGGTTTACGATTGAATCGTTGTCAATTCAACGGATCATTCGGTAGACCACCACAAGCGGGAATTGATTTTGAACCTTGGCACCCAATGGCGTCATTGTTGGATATTGTTTTAACGGATTGTACAGGAGATAATAACGCATCTAGCGCTGTGTATATAAATACCGCAAGAATGATTAAAACGGCAGGATCATATCCTAGACCGTCTCATCCAATCGATATAACTATAATTCAAACAAGAGCTACAGGCTCTACTCGCGATCCTTGGGGAATAAATTATCTCGCATGGGAAGGGGAAACTAATGGCGGTACTGTAAAATTCATAGGATTACATACAACAAATCTAAAGAGCGCAGGAATACATATATTATGGCGGGTCGGTTCAGACGTTAAATTGATTTTTGAGGATTGTGTTATCGATCATGTTTCGGACACAAGCGGAGAAAAACCGATTGAAATTAAGTTATACGATGAGGGCGTAGGCTCTACTGTCGGCGGGATTTTCTTCGATAAGTTAGCTGTAATTGATGATGTTGATAGAAAAATTGTGAACGTTACAAATGACGCTACAACTAGACCTAGCGGTGGACGTTGCGATTGTATTAGCGGTTTAGTTCTTTTAGAGCCAGATGGGTTTACGCCAACAGTCGAACAATTTGATAATACTTATCCAAAGCTTTTTCACGCTAGATTGAGAAAAGGGTTAGATACTAAAAATCGAAGGGTTTCTGCTATATGATTAAATTATTTCTATTATTTTCTATTCTATTTCCATTGTGTCCGTGTGATACAGATGATGCTGATGTAAACGAATTATTACAACAAGCGGATTATTGTAGTTGTGATGAATTACCGGGTGGTTGCGATTCTATTGAATTTGATTTGTATGATGTTGGTTGGTTTTATGCGTGTTTCACCGGGCCAGAGTATTCGAACGAACAACTTCACCCATTTTGCCTTTGCAGATTTGACATAAAGATAGACTCTATTGTTGATTTGCAAGACTTTGCAAAGATTCAAAATCAGATAAAGTAATGTCATTACTTAGACTCTTACCATTTCCAGATAGCCAAGTTTCCGCAGGCGATCGCGCAGCGGTTGCCGGGTTTTATCGTGGATTTTGGGAACAAGAATTAGTACCTATAGCATGTACAACTGGTGGCGATTCAACCGTTACGTGTGAAATATCTATATCGTCTTTTTCATTTTCTAGTACAACTGGTGGCGACTCAGAATTAACTTGCGGAATTACGGTTAATCGAGCAATTGATTGCTCGACTGGCGGTGACGCAGAATTAACTTGTGGCATATCTAGAAATGTTGCAATCAATTGCTCGAATGGTGGCGACTCGGAATTAACTTGTGGAATTATAATTGATAGATCAATCAATTGCTCGACTGGTGGTGACTCAGAATTAAGTTGTGGCATATCTAGAAACGTTGCAATCAATTGCTCGACTGGTGGTGACTCAGAATTAAGTTGTGGCATATCTAGAAACGTTGCAATCAATTGCTCGACTGGCGGAGATTCAGAAGTTACTTGCGGTATTACGGTTAATCGAGAAATTGATTGCGTAACTGGCGGTGATTCAGAATTTACTTGTGGTATTATAGCTAATCGAGATATTAGTTGTACAACTGGTGGCGACTCAGAATTAACTTGCGGCATATCTCGAAATGTTGCAATCAATTGCTCGACTGGTGGGGATTCAGAATTAACTTGTATTATTACAATTGATAGATCAATCAATTGTGCAACTGGTGGCGACTCGGAATTAACTTGTGGCATTATAGTTAATCGAGACATTAGTTGTATAACTGGTGGCGACTCGGAATTAACTTGTAATATCAATGGAAACGTCTTATTTAGTTGTACAACTGGTGGTGACTCAGAATTAACTTGTGGAATTATAATTGATAGATCAATAAATTGCTCGACTGGTGGCGATTCAGAATTAACTTGTGGAATTATAATTGATAGATCAATAAATTGCTCGACTGGTGGCGATTCAGAATTAACTTGTGG
>ERZ1292644.140-Hain-H14-01um-R2-140-length-50817-cov-9_pt1 | contig 50817 bp, 64 predicted proteins | sample MGYA00564402_ERZ1292644 | MGnify/ENA primary metagenome ERZ1292644 (study PRJEB36523, sample SAMEA6512644) | groundwater metagenome | collected 2019-01-09 | study: AquaDiva: Metagenomics assemblies of 32 groundwater samples
GTCGCTGACCCGCGCCAGGGCCACCCCCCTCTGGAAGGACCCGAATCATTTTGATTCATAAGGACTTAGGTCTACCCCCAAAGTATGTAGCTACTAGACTTACGTCGATAGTTCGCGCCCTCATTGATCGACTTGCGGCACGTCGAATCGACGCAACTAAGTGGCCGTTTCGGACCGGTTTGGAACCGCTTCCGTGCCTGTTTCCTAGGCGTTTGCGAGCGCTTTGGCACACCATACCATAGAGTGGTATAGCAGTGGCCATGCAATGCGGCGCGCTGCCTGTTGCGCGCAGTAGATATGTCGCAAGTATTTTCTCGCGTCCCTCTGGACATCGTGCCGAGACGATGCAATACTGCCACCATGCGAGCTAGGTTGCTCGCGCTCTTAACTTGGCAATGCCGAAAGGACATCATCATGTCAAAGCACGTGAAGACCGACGGCGCCCGCAAGGTAGCGCGCTGGCCGGTGGTAAGGCAGAGTTACCAAGCTTGGCGACGCAGCGTGCGGTTCGCACGGCGCTATTCTTCGCATGAGTCGCCGCTCACGGCGCACGAGGTCGCCCAAGCGCGCGGAGCGCTGGCGCAACTGGAAGTATCCACCATGCGGCTGGTCCGCGCTATCGAGCGCGTCAGGTCGCAGCAATTTGGGCTGGCGATTGCCCAACTCCACGATGGAGAGGGGTGGGACCATGCAACTCTATGAGCAATATCGACCGACCACGTGGGCCGACGTCGTCGGGCAGGAAAAAGCTGTTGCCAAACTGGACCGGCTGCGCAAACGCGGATTCGGCGGGCGCGCACTGTTTATCACGGGCGCATCGGGTACGGGCAAAACGACGATTGCCCGGCTCATCGCGGCCGAACTAGCGGACGAATGGAGCACTGACGAGGTAGACGCGGAAAGCATGACCCCCGCTCGCCTGTCCGAGATTGAGCGCGAGTCGGCCTGCCACACTATCGGCAAGGGCGGACGCGCCTACATAGTGAACGAGGCCCACGGCTTGCGGGCGGCGGCGGTTCGGCAACTGCTGGTCATTCTGGAGCGCGTCCCCGCGCACGTCGTGTGGATATTCACGACGACCACGGACGGCGCCGCCAAACTGGCGAATGACGAGCTATTGACGTTGGCCGTGCAAACGTCGGAAGTCCAGCAGCGCTTGGAAAAGCACTATCGTCGAGCAATCAAGGCGCGGCAGAACGTGTTGGACGATATTCTTAACCGCCACGAATCGGAGCGATGCGGCACGAATGGGACGCGCGGCTCGGCGTGGTCGGCGCTTAATGCCGTTACGGAACATGCCGATCACTACCGCGGGGGCCGGCAGGTCGGAACGTGGGACGAACGGAATTCTCGTTTGTTCGAGTCGATCCTGAACGGGGAGCGCGATGAGCTGAAGCAAGTCGCACTGACGCAGGCGCTTGCTCTGGCCAACTAGATTGACCCCTACTCCGCGCCGGCGCGTTGCCGGCGCGGGGATAGCGGCCAAAGTGTTTTGGTCGAATCGGCCCACCCGATACCAGAGTGGGAGCGCGGCGCCCGCGAAGCGCCAACGGGAGAACGTCAAATGAGTGTGCAATCTGATGCGCGGATGTTTGCTGGTGGAATCGCTTGTCTCAATCCTGACAGACGCTTCGCGTGCTGTCGGCTCACCCATGTCGTCGGCGTGTGGGACGATGAGGCCGCTCGATTCGTCGCGGTTTTTGCGCTCGCAATCACCGGCCAATATGTGCGGATGCCATTCGAGATTCGCGCGAACGGCGAGTTGCCGGCGCGCGACTGGCAGCCGGTCGAATAAAACTGCGATCCGTGGCGGCGCGGTCCGGTTCGCACCCGGCCTGGCAACAGGAAAAGCCGCGCCGCCCGCTTTTGACCGCCTGGCAACCTGCCGGGCGGTTTTTCTATGCGCTCCGGCCGTTCTGGCCAAAACCGACCCCCTGGCTTTGCGCCTAACGAGCGCCGAGAGGTCGGTAGGTGTTTTGATACGTCCCGTTTTGCCCCCTGTTGCAAGGCTAACCGATGCCTGAAGTGTTCCGCCGCGCGCCCGACGGGCAGTGCAAGAGCTGTCGGCTGCCCCTGCTGGCGCACGACTGGACCGACCAGCGGTGCCCTGCCGTGCCTGAGTCTCTCAATTCTCAACTGTCCAGGGACGTGGCCGCCTGGCGCCGCATGGTGGCGCCGGTCGCCCATTTGTGCGGCCTGGCCCGCACCCAGGCCAAGCTCGCCCAGCAGTTGCACACCAAGCAACTGGCCACGATCGAGCGCGCGACCGCGGCACGCGCCGCCTACGATTCGTGCAAAGCGCTACTCGCCGCGACCGTGGTCGACGCGGACTTGCGCCTCGGAAACTGGCCGCAAACCGCCGATAAACTGGGCGAAATCTCACATCGGGACGAGCCGAATGCCGACATCGTGGGGGGTCCGCCCGATGGGTAGCGATTAGACGCAGGAAATTCAGACCCCCTCGCCGGCTCGGGAAAACTGAGCCACCGGCTGAAATTGTTTCGTGGCCGTTTGCATCCTCGATTTTCCGGCGCGATAATGGGCCCGGTCGCCTGTCCCTTAATCACTGAGGTGCCCCATGTCCCACGTTCTCGCGCGTCGCATTGCTTGCTCGCTGTTGCTGCTCATGCTGGTCGCCTGGTCGACGGCAGCCAGTGCTCAGGCTATCTACAGCGGTCCCAATCCGGACGTGACGAAGCAAGTCGAGGCGAGGCTGGCCCAAGAGCGAAAGGTCAAGGCGGCTGAGGAAGCGGAGCGAGCCAAGCGCGTCAAGAGGGATACCGTCACGGGATTCGGTACCATCGACAAGGACTACCAGCAGCGAAAGTACTTCGGTAAGAAAACCACCGCCGGCGAGATTAAGGCCCAGCGCGAAGCCGATGCGCGGCACCGGCAGATGATCGAGGACGAGGAGGTGACCAATGCCAAAACTGCCCAGATAACGGAAATGCTTAGCGAGTGGCACGCGAAGGGTGTTTTTGGACCACCCTCGCGCAAGACGCCGGCACCGCAACAGCAAGTCCGCCGGAACGCTACGGGACCACGAGCTGGCATCGAAGAGAACGGATATGGCGAAGAACAGCCAACGGCACGCCCGGCGCCGGAGCCAATCGTTGAACAGCCCGACAACGCGGCGCCAGTCGAGATCGAGATTATCACGCGAGTCGAGATTCGCCGCGGCAAGATCATCCTGCACAAGGCCACGCTGCACCTGCCAGCGGGGAGTTGGCTGGGGGAAGAAGAGGATGGCGAGTGACGCCACGGCAACCCCCGCCGCCACCCCCAGCCGCCTAACCGCTGGCCCAGCGATTCAGTTGCTCCCTACGGCGGCCAGCCGCACTTCTCGTCGATGTTGGCGGGGAAGGTGTTGTTCGGGCCGGGCAGCGTCTGGAAGAACGGATACCAGCAGTAGATGCGGGAAGTCTCGTCGCTGTGGGAGTGCGCGCCGACGCCGGTTCCAACTTCCTCAAAGAGCGGATTGGCCTCGTCGTCCGGGAATATCCAAGTTAATAGGCTGCTTTCGGCGACGTTCGGCGCTTTTGGCGGAAGATCGAACGTGCCGCTCAAACCACTAAATGCCGTTTTGACTTGTACCCGCAAGCTAAACGCGGTCTTCACGGCTGGGGTGATATTATCCAGAAACTCAATCAGGTTCTCGACGATGAAGTATTCTCGAACCGGGAACACGTTGACAAAAGGTGGCCCGGCGCTTCCGGGCGCCAACGGCTGATGGGTCCAGAAGTTGTACCGATGAGGGAACGCCGTATTGATATAATACCCCTCCGCGGCAATGCTCGATGGACTAGCTGGTCGATCTTGAATACCGTTGTCAAAAAACACGGCGGCACAACGCCAATCATAGGCCGAGAATCCAGCGCCGGCCATCCAGCCTGGTATGTCGATTCGCCAGAGGTTGGGACTCTGCCTCACATTTGTGGGAAAGTGCACCCGCTGATTCCCGCCGTCGATTTGCACCGCTGGCTGATACTGTGATTCTTCAATGAAGCCGATCGTCTGCGCAGTGTCTCGCACGCGAATGTAGAGATCAAAGTCCGGCAGCCATGCGTCGGGATTGAAGTCGCACTCATACAACGACTGGACGTACAAGGAATACCCAAGGTTGTAGCCCTGTGGCGGCTGCTCACAGCAACACGGTTGCACGCCGATCCCGTGGTGAGCCATCCCGTTAATCCTGTGCCCAGGTGGTGGCGTCGACGCTGGTGAAGGTCGCCACGGAGTGGGCGGCCACGGTGACTGCCGCGTCGGTCGTACCGTCGTTGATGTCGCCGCCCGAGTGTGGATAGGCTTTCAGCGCGCTGGCGGAGTTGTTGTAGATTTTGATCGTTGCGGTTTGCGCCGCGCTCGGCGTGGGCAGCTTGACGCCCTTGGTTCCATCGGCACCGCTGGCGGCGTTCCAAGGTGACGTGACGGCCGTGGCATCGGCTTGCGTGGAACCGGCGGCGGCCGGCGTCGCGGCCGGATCGGGCGGCGGGCACTCCACCCAGGTCGTCTGATTCGTGTCGTCGAACGGCGAGTAGTAGCCCTGCATCGCCGCGCCTGCGACGCCCTCGAACAGATCGGCGTCGGGATCGTTCTGGACGGTAATTACCTGCCCCACGCTATATTTGCCAGTCGAGCTGCGTGTGACAGTCACCATGTAGGACGCATCGCTCGCCGCCAGAATTGAATTCAGCGTGCCCTTGAATTGCTCGCCGCTGTCCCCCGCCCCGGCAATCAACTCCCACCGCTGGCTGTCGGGCCGGAAGATGGCCCAGAACCGATCGCCGCTGGCGCCGGTGAGGTTCCCGGTCCAATCGTAAACCGTGACCACCTCATCGCCGATGGGGAACTGATCCGTTTCCTCGGCCTCTTGGCCGTCGAACTTGACCCGCTTGGCCAAAGCGTGCTTGCCGGCTTCCAGTGCCGCGGTTAACTCGACGCGAATCAGCGACGGCGCGGAGAATTGGTCGCCCAGCACGCGAGTCCGCCGGCCTTCCCAGTCGTTCCAGGCCATCATTCGATCCCGTCGTGGCTGAATTGACCGCGGCGGTGCAAGCCACGCTCTTCGGTCTGACGAATCAGTCGCGTGTCGGCCCGGAACCGTTCCAGGTTCAACGTCATCCGCTGCCGCTGAAACTGGTAAGTGATGCCGACGATGTGCGGGGCCCATGCCGCTGGCGGCAGTTTGGCATTGAGCGAGATGTTGCGGCCGACGATGCTGCCCAGGTTGTCGCCCAGTTCGTAGGACGTGTGGTCGACGCCCTCCAACTCAAGCGTGCCGTTCACGCTGGCCATGTTCCAGGCTTCGACCAGCGCAAGGCCAAAAGCCGCCATTGCCAGTTGGTCATCCTTGGCCTTCGATTCGAGCGTGCCGTTCTGCACGTCCTTGGAATACTTCGACATGGCGGAAACGCCAGCAAGTCCGAACCGATCATCGAGGACCAACACCTTTTCATTCCACCATGCTAGCGGCGTGTCGTTGCGTTTGGCCTGAAATCCTATTCGCCAATCGAACCGCACCGTGGCAGTAATGCGCACTTTCGCGTCAGTGCCCTCGGCGACGATCTCTTGCGGCGGCAGCACGTCAGAAAAGTACACGCCGCAGCGCTCGCGCAGCACTCGAATATCATGCGTGCAATCCCGCCAGACGAATGTGCCAGACGTTCCTTGCTTCGCACGATACTCCACCCGCATTCCGCGGACCTGACCAAACGGGTTTTTCGTCAGCGGGTCAAGCGTGAGGCAGGGCAGGAACCGGCGACGCCGCGGGACGTACTTGAAGCCGTACTTGGCGGCGAATGCCTTGACCTCGGGCACGTCGTCGAACGTGTACGCTTTTTCGAGTTCGGGGCGCGTGCCGTTGAAGCTGCCATCCTCATTTAGTATGAACAAACGCCAGGTCGTCTCGTACTTTTCCCAATCAGAACTGCCCTTGCGACACAATTCCAGATTCGTTTTCGCCGCCTCTTCATTCGCCACCGGCCAGCCTCGACCCAACTCCCAAGTGCTTTCGATTTCCAAGTAATCGCCCAGGATGCGAATGCGATTGACGGCCTGCGCTGCATCAAACGACAAATTGCAACCGATCATGTTGCTGGCCGCGGGATCGTTCGGCTTGACGCGCAATAGACTGCCGGGCGCTTGCAGCACGACGGAGTTTTGCCGGTTCTGCTTCTCCCGCGAGAACAATTGAATTGCCGGCTTCTGGCCAAGCCCCTTCTGCACCAGATACCACGAGTAGCCCAGCGGCGTCAGTACGCGGTCGAGCGCCTCGGGCAGGTAGAGCCCGTGCGGCAAGTGCAGGTGCCGAATTTCCGTGCGGGCGTCGTCGCAAACGCCCCTGATGTGGTCGGGAGTCGAATTGGTAATATGAAATTGCCCCAGGTTGCCATAACTCATCAGATAAACAAGCACTTCCGACAGCTTCCACTCCTGCGCAGACGTGCCCTGTTCTGTCCTGGCGGCTGCCGTCCGAACGCTCTCAGGGTCTACAAACAGCGGATGATCGGCCTGCGCCTGGACCGCCCGATTCCCCTCGATGGTCCGGTCGATCACCGGGTTGAAAATCAAATCGAGGTCGATCGGCTCGCCGTTGGGCTTGCCAGGGCTAAACGTCCGCCGGCCGACGATGGGTTCGCCGAACATCCAGGGTTCGGTCCGGCTGATTACGCGCAGGCTTTCCGTGCCGTCCTCAATCGTAACGTCTTCGCGCACGGCAATGCCGGTGTGAAACACCCGGCCGGAAATCGTGTCGGCGACCTGAATCTTCTTGTTGAGGTACTTGCGGCTGCCCAGGGCGTAGTCGACGATCCGGTTGCCGGTGTCGAGTCGCCCTACCAGTTCGGCCGTGTCGAGTCGTTGGCCGCCGCAAGATCGCTGGACCTGGACGGGCACGAGCGCGCCTTCCACGTTGCCGTCAACAAATACCAGCACGTTCGGGGCGACGCGGTGGGGCATGACTAGAACGCCGCCATTTGGGTAAAGGTCAGGTGCAGCGTGCAAAACCAGCCGCCGTCCAGCGTGTCGGCCACGTCCTCCAACATGCCCGGCGGTAGAATTTCGGCGGCGTCCAGCGTGCAGTCGCCGAACTTGGGGCGAAACTTGTTGGTCTCGTCAAGGTATGCCAGCGTGCCGTTGACGCCTTGCAGCGGATACACCGACGTGTCCAAAAAGTCCCACAATTTTTGACGCGTGGTGTAGCTGTCGAACAGCAGGACCACAAACTCAAGCTGTCGGTCGATCGTGCCGCCGTCGATTTCGCTGGAACCCTCCACGCCGACGAAGTGGCTGCGGATCGACAGGTTGCGGATCGGCCCCGGCCGGAACACTTCGCAAATGCCCTTGAAATCCACCTGCTTGAATTTCAGTACCGTGGCGGCGGCCATCGATCACCTCCCCGCGCCTTCCACGGCCGCCGCGGCCGGGCGCTCCACCCCGTCGGCATCCTTTTCATGCACGATCATCCGCCGCTCGGATTGCAGAGCCTCGATCACTTCATCCAACTTGGCGGCAATGGTCGCCTGCTCGCCACTGACCGGAATGTCCTTATCGATGTCCCAACGAGCTTGATCCCGAGTGCCACGCCAACGTCCTTGCGGATGCACGTCTTTGAGGAGTTGTTCGGCGCTGTCCAGAACACCCTCCCGATCGGCAAACGCCGTTTCGGCACCAAACCTGGTCATCCGCGCCTTGGTGGTAATCGCCCAGCCGCCGGCCTGCTGCAACAGCTTTGGTAGTTCCTCCATCAGCGCGCCGCGCACGCCGCCAGCGGTGTCATCGAAGGCCATGCCCTGCCAGCCGCCGCGAACGCGCGATTGAATTCTCGCTGCCCGTTGCGCCGGACCCGCCTCAACGCCGGCCTGCATTTCTCTGGCGACCGTCAAGCTCTCCGGCGCTTCCAATAGGCGCATCGCTTCCGTGGCTTCCTTGATGCGCAGATTGGCCGGCGCCTGCGGTTCGCCGCGCAGATAGGCCAGCAGTGCGGGGAACACCTTGGCCTCGGTGTGAAGCTGATACTTCTGCTTGAACATCGTCACGAGTTGGGCCACGGGGCTGTCCGGTGCATCGGCCTGATCGGCGTCGGCCCCCCAGAGCGCCCCGAGCGTCTGCTTGCGGAATGCCAAACCCTCGGGAGTGCCGGTGTAGCCGGCGACTCCGGCCCACTGCTGCCACTCATCGAACGATCGCCCAGTGAACCCAAACGGCCGGGCGCGGGACTGCATGACCATCTGCTTGGCAAAATTGGCCGTGCCAGTTGCCGTGCGGCGACCACTGGGATCGTCGGCCGCTTGTCCGACCCCCATGACGAAACCGCCGATGCTTTTCCAATCCTCTGATGATGGTTTCCCCGACGGGTCAAAATAACTGCTGAGCTGCATAATGGCCGGAATTGCATAGGTGGCCAACGGGCCAACTTCGGTCTGCCGCGAGACGGGAATCAGGTTGATGACGCCGGCCAGGGCCTGCTCGGCGGAAACATCCGGCCGCCCCTTCATAATGGAAAGCATGGCCTGAGCCACTGCCTTTTGCGTCTCCGGCCGATCGAACCGATAGGCTTCGGCCACCATCCGCGTGACGTCCATCGACTTCTGATGGGCAAACCCGGCCCCGGCCCCGGAAATCACGGTTTCAGCCAAGCGATAAACGTCCGGCATCGACACGCCAGTTTTACGGGCTGTGTCTTGAATCTGCACGGTCCGCTGCGTGCGTTCCTGCTGGCTTGCCGGGCCCAGCGCTCGGAGAAACGCCTGCTCGGCTCCGGCGGCGCCAACCTGCGTCTCCATCGCCTTCCGGCTGCGCTGATTGATGTTGTCCAGCTCAGCCGTGACCAATCGCAGCGTCGTTTGCAGGGCTTGGGCGACGTTCTGCACGCCCACCAGGCCCCAGGCGAACTGTCCCGCCTGCTCGATCCCGCGGGTGAACATGTTGCCGGTGACTTGCCGCGTCTCTTGCCCCCGCTGGCTGATCTTGTCGATGCCGGCGGCAATCTGCTGGAGCGAGGCCAGCGCCACGTCCGAACCCTGCACGCCCCAGCCCATATTGAAAGATTCGTCGGGCATGGTTTTAGAGTTCGGCTAGCAATTGCACGTCTAAAAACGTGGGAATGTACAGCGGATCGAATCCCTTGGCCCAGCGCAGGAACGTCAGGTAGCGAGCATTTGACCGTTCGCTGCCGTTTTTTTTTGAGCCGCCAGCACGGCCCGTTCGGTCAACTCAAAGCTGGCCGCAATCACCCAGGGCATGTTGCTGGTCGTCAGCAGCCGCAGCCAGGCGATGAGGTCGCGGTTCACCCGGTAGTTGATCGACAGCGCCAGACAGCAAAAATCAAACGCCGCCAGGTTGGTCCAGCCCTCGGGCAATTGGTCGGCTTGCCCGGCGGCCGACCAGGCCATGATCTGACCCAGCGCCAGGGCGCTCTGCCGACAATACTCGGCGAACCGCGGCTCGGGCTGCGCGGCGAGCTGCCCGCGCTCGTCCAATTCCATCGTGTGCGGCAACAAGCGGGCCTTGGGTATCCGCCAACGCTGGCCGTCGGCCAACTCGATGGCTTCACCGTCGAAGGAGCGCGATCGCTGCACGTCGGGCGGCGTGACGGGGCGGGCATTCTCGCAGCCCAGCCAGAACCGTCCGGCGCCGCTGCCGTCGGGCCGCGGCCGGGCCGGCTGCCAAGTCTGCCGATCGAGGTGGACGCCCGGCGGTCGCGGGGCCATGTCGGGCCGTTCCCAGTCGGTCCAGTAGGCGCAAGCCCCGTGCCCTTCGTCGGGACCGCCGCCGTCCACGTCGATAAACTCCGGGCAGCCCGCGGCGTCGCACAGTTCGCCGAGTCCCACGTCGAGCAAAAGCTGCGGCGATGCGCCGCGAGCGCCCGGAATGTACACCTGGTAGCCGGCCATAACGTGGGACTCTCGCGGCGAATAAAGGGTCAAGCGGACAAATTGGCGACCCGGCCAACGCCCAAATCCAAATCCAAGTCGGCATAGGTGCAGCCAGGCGTGGCGGGGTCGGCGGTCCAGGTCACGCGCTTGTTGCGATCGCGCACCTTGGCGCCGGCGTAGAACGTACTGGCACTGACGATGATCGCCGCCGAGTGGTTGTCGAAATTGGCGAATGCTCGCGCGCCGACGACCAGCGTGCTGATCGTGCCAGTGCCGCGGTGGTCCAGCTCGCCGCCATAGACATTGGCGGTCGCGATGGCACCGGCGCCGTAGACAACGGTCGTACCAGCCGACGGGTCTTTCGTCAGCGTCGTACAGGCCGACTGGATCGTCAGGTTGCCGCTGCCGGAGTGCTGCACGGTGGTCAACGTCACTCCACTGCCCGTGATGCAATCGCCGGCAAGAGCGCGCAGCGTGGCGACCGTACTGACTTCGCCGCCAAAAAAGGCGACGCCCACGCTGCCACCCAGCACGGCGAGCGTGTTGCTGGCGTGCGTGCCCAGCAGCAATACGGCCGGGATACCGTCGGCCTCTTCGGCCCCCGTGTCGCTGCCGTGGACCGTGACCGCCGTCTGCACGGAGCCAAAGTTGAGCTTGATTCGGTCGCTGCCCGATCCGTCGCCGCGGCCGATCGTGACGGTGGTGGCGCTGATCTTCAGGTAATCATCGCGGTATTCGCGGTAGCCGTCCTCATGCCACTGCGGCAGACCGACTTGGCCACCATTGGTAAAGCTAGCCGATACCGTCAGGCTGCCCACCGTCACGGCGCTCTGATCCATGCCCCACTTGACAGGGACATCGCTGTTATCCAAAAACACGTCGTTGCTGCCGCTGCTGGTCGGAATCGCCAAGCCTTCCCAGTTGGCTGCGACGCTCCAATGGTTCGGCGACTCGGCAGCCGTGGTTGCAGTCTTGACAAACGTCTGGGCGTCGGCGGCTCCGCCACCCGCTTCGGTCGTGGCTGCCGTGGCCGTAAACGGTGAACCGTCATCCTTGCCGGTCAACGTAAAGGCGCCGCCGGAAACGTAGGCTGCCACGAGACCGGTAAACTCGGGATAAGTTCCCAACGTGATTGCCGCCGAGAGGGCCGTGCGCATGGCCGCCGCCTCGGTTGCGATGGTCGTGCTGGCCGCGGTGTAAGTGAACGTCGAGCCGCCAATCGTGATCGTAAAGATGTCGCCGACTTCGACCGTACCGCCGATCGTGAACGTATCGACCTGCCGAACCACCGCAGCGCTGCCGCGCCAAGTAAAACTTGCCATTGCCGTTGTTCCTAGCTGCCGATCGCCACGGCCAGGCCGACGCCGAGCGCCGCGGTGGGCAGGATATTGATCGTGACCGTGGTATCGTCCTCGCCGCTCACTTCAATGCCGGCCGGCTGATACGTGCCGCTGGCGGCAGTGATCTTCAAGTGGCTGTCCGTTATCGAGGCGTCCGCTACCCGCACGGCGCCCGGCAGGCCGCGCTTGAAATAACAGGCGATGATGCCGGCAGTGGCGGCATGGATAAAACTGACGAGCGTGCTGGGCAGCACTTCCGCCTTGAGGAACGTGACGCCGATCACCGGCTGCCGCCTCACGATTGGGCAATGCGTCGGCCAGACCAGCCCGTCGGGAGTGCGCGGGCTGGCGGTAATCCCAAAGTCGATGTTGACGCCGATGATCCCCTCGACCTGCGCCGCGTTTACGTACAGCGGCCCCAGGAAATACATGCTGGCGAACGCCGGGCTCGGCGCGTCAGAGAGCGACTGGCTGGCCGCGATCGTGAACGGGATATTCGTGCCGTCGTACAGGCACAGGTATTGAGCCGTCAGATCGGCGGGGCCGTTCTCGTTGGCAGACAGCCGCTGCGGCAACAAAAATCCCTTGGTGCTGGTCAGGATGATGTTGGTGGAACCACCCGAAAACACGCCGCCGCTGGCCCGTTGCTGGTAGTGGAACAACGCCCCGCCCGTGCAGGAAAAGCCGGTGGACGGACTAACGGTCGTGAAAAAGGTCTTCAAGTCCAACGTGCGGATGGCAGCCGTCGGCCGGCCACTGGAAACGATGTTGGCAGCCGGGTCCACCGCGCCCGAGGGAATCACCCGTTCAATCGTCGAGCCCGGATCGGCCTGGGCCATTCCTAGTTGGGGCAAGTTGAGCGTGCTGCCGCCGCTGAAAATTGCCGGGTAGATGCCGTAGCGATTCAGGGCCATTGCGTCACCTCATTGGGAACCGGCCGCTGCCGGAAAGTCGCGCCACCAGTGCCCGCCGCCGCCGCCCCCGGCCAAGCCCCAGCGATTTCGCTTGCGGCCTGCCCGGAGCCGGCGGTATTCCTCGCGATAACGCTCGGCGAATCGCCGGGTAAAGTACACTCGTTCGGCCGGCGTCATCCGCCGGACTTCGTTTTTCATCGTGGCGATCGTCACGCCGCCGGCCCGCCGAGCCTCTTGCTCGGCCGTGCGCTTCTTTCGGCCGCCAGTCGCCGCATAGTGCTTCTGCACCTTCTCGGCGAAGCTGAAGCGCATGGCGATGTTTCCCTTGAGCGTGCCGCCCTCGGCCGTGCCGCCCGCCGTAATCTTGGCCTGTTTTGTGATCGAGTCGCGGCTGCGCCCCGTCTGCACCAGGTCGAGCGCGCCAGTGCCGAATCGCCGCTGCTTGATCGCCCGGTATTTGGTGCTGCGCTCCTGGTAGTGGTACTTGCCGTGCGCATCACGGGTGAAGTGACCCGGCAGTGCCCGGTCGATCCATTCCTGCATCGTGTCGCGCAAAGCGGTCTTGGCCATGCGGTTGTGCTCGCGGACCGCCACGGCGACCCGCTCCGGCACGTCGAAGCTGATCGTCAGTCCGCAAGCGCTGCGCAGCACGTTTCGCAGTGGCGCAATTCCGGTCATCCCACGTAACTGCACCGCAGCGTGCAGCCCCAAAAATACTCGGTCCCTTGCGATGGTTCGCAGGGGGCCAGCTCTTGATCCCAGTCGATCATCGTCACGTTCAGGTAAGGATTCGTGCCATCCGATCCGCCGCTGTTGTCCTGCACGTCTTTCCAGATCGCCCCGACGGTGTTGCCCGCCCATAGCGCCTCTTCCCGCCAGTCGCCGAGATAGGCTGCCGGAATCGGCAGTTCCAGCGACAAGAGCAAGTCGCCCTCTTCGCGCCAGCCGCCGCTACCGATGCGGCTGGTCGTCAGTTTGCCCGTGTTCGCGATGATCGCCCGCGGACGAGGCTCAATGAGCCGCGGCGGCGTCACGCCGGAAACCACTGCGTCGCTGGCTTCCAGGTAGTAGATGAACGGCAGGGCTTCATCGGCGCTCGCCGCGCCGACCAGCGTGCGGAACGCAGTGCTGGCGGCCAACAGGCGAGCCAACGCCACAATCGACACGCCAATCAAGCCGGTGGGACTCTGGCTGGGCATCGCCTAGGGCCTCGTGCGCGTCCGCTTGGTCGAGATTCCACCGGGCACCAGGCCCACGACTTTGACGCTGCTGCCGTTGGTGCCAACGACCCGCACGGCATTGACCAGCGTCCCATCGGCCAGCAAGAACTTGTCGTCCGGCAGATAGTTGCCGGGCGGCAGGTCCAGGTAGCACGTCTGGTCTGCCCGGCGGCCATGCCGATCGTCGATGCCTTGCGACTCGCGTTGGGGTCCACGCGGGTCGGCGCTATAAAAGTTCACCACCACGTCCTTGATCGTCACCGCCTCGGTTTGCAGCCCGTAGGGCCAGTGCTGGACCGTCTGCCCGAATCCCTTGGCGAATCCGGGCCGTTTGTCGGTCCAAAACTGGTCGAACGTGCGGGTCATGGTGAAGCCGGTCGAGGGCGGCGACGAGCGCCGGCTGCCAATTCCGTCGACCGCGGCAACTCGTCCGCCGGCTGGGTGTATCCGGCCGGTGGCGCCGAAGGCACGTCGGCCACGGGCGCGCGTGACGAAGGCAGCGGGAACTCCGCCTCGTAATCCGGCTTGGCCAGAATCACGCCATCCTTGACCACGCACGCAACGAGGGCCTTGCCGAAGTCGTCGCGCACGGCCAACAGGTCGGCGCCGTCCAGTTCCACCGGATCACCGGCCCGGAACGTCAGCGTCTTAAGCACCGACCGCTTGGGCGGCGTACCGATGGGCGGACCAAAAACGCTCCGGCGAAACTCGTTGTGCGGCGCATCGGGCCGCAGCATCACATAGGGCATGGGACACCTTCACCAGTGACTCAGTGACTCAGTGACTCAGTGATTACGTGAACTTGTGTTGAACCGCCTTCCACCAGGCCAGCAGACCAATGTTGTAGCGAGCCTCGGTCATAAATTTCACGATTTTGGTCTCGGCGTCGTCGAGCCCCTTCATCTGCCGCGTGATCGGCGCGCGGGCCTGGAACACGAACGGCTTCAAGAAGCCGCTGGTGTCGATGACGTACATGCGGTCGGCCGAGGCCAGCAGCGTCGAGCAAATGATCTGTGGCATGTCCACGATCACGTTGGAATTGTTCGACAAGATGGCCGCTTCCAGCGAGTCATAGGCGATCTTGCGATAGACCAGGGGCACGATCAGCAGCAGGTCGTTGAGCCGGCCCACCGTCGGCTGATTCAGCGGTTCGCCGTTGTCGTCCTTGAAGCCCAACAGGGCCTTGGTCATCGCATCCCAGGCCGCCAGGAATTCCGTCGTAGTCGGAGCCGCAACCGTGGTGATATTCGCGGTCAGGTCGTTGTCCTGCGATCCGCTGGACCCCCAGACATGATCCGTGTCGAAGAAGAATTGCCCGTCATGGCAGAGCGTGGCATCGGCCGCTTCGAGCAACTGGAACAGCAGCTTGTCCGGGTGCTTGGCGGTCCGCTCGCCCAGGCTGGGCATAGCCATCCGGTAGATGCCGACCCGGTCGTCTGCCAGGTCGTTTTTCTCGATGGCCAGCGAATCTTCCCAGTGCCTGTTCACCAGCGTGAACTTGCTGGCCCGCAACTGGTTGAATTGCCGGTCGCCGAGCCATTCGCGGACGGCTGGCATCGAGCCGAGCCAGCCGTATTCCTCGTCGTAGCCGTCGGAAGCCACGACATTGCAGATTCGCGGATAGAAAACCTGCTGCGCGGCGTTTTCCAAGGTCCGATCGAACGTGTGGGTCAGCGATCGCAGAATGCCGACCGCCTTTGCAGTGTCTAGCGCCATGGCTCATAACCTCGTCCCCATGTGAGGTCATGTTGGAAAAAAATACCGAGGGCATTGGTGGCCACCGCCGCCCCCGGCCACATGGGTCTCGTTTAGCGGCCGCGGGTTTCCAGATCGAGCACCCGCGTCTGCAAATCCTTGATGACGTACAGCAGGGTGATTGCCTCCGCCGCGGTCGCCAGGCCGTAGGGGCTGGTGGTCGTCAACGCCTGCAAGGCGTAGTCCGGCGTGCCGGCCGCGTCGGCAATGCTGATCGTGGTTAAGGCTGTCGGCAGCGTGCCCACACCAACCGGCTTGATCGCCACGACATAGTGCGTGGTATCCACGTACTCGACCACTTTTCCGATCGGTACGGTCGCGGCACCCAGAGCCAGCGTCGTCAAAAAATTGTCGGCCGCGTAGACTTGGCTCCCCACGTCGGCGATGACGACCGTAGCAGTGCCCAAGAGCTGAAAGTCACCTTCCGTCCAGACTTCGACATCCATATCGCCAGCCGAGCCGGCGCTGTTGTCGACTTCCTCTACGGCGATGCCAAGAAAACCGTTGACGCCGGTTGCCGTTACGTCAGTGGCGTAGCCGGCAGCGGTCAGGAACACCAGGGTTCCTTGGTAGATGTGGACGGCCGCAGCCTTATAGGATCGCTTGCAGCCTTCCCGTCGAGCGATGAGTTGATTGGCTGTAACTGCTGACATGATTCATAAATCCGTTCTCCCATGCGCGGGTTGTGGTCGGAAGCTCGCCAGAGCGGTGGCCACCGCGTTCCGGCGATGCACGTCGAATTGGTCAGGCTGCCCGATACTTTTCCTGCATCTTCAGGGCGTTGGCCTCGAAGTCGATCAACATTTCCGCGCCGTCGTCGCGCCGGCGAGAGCGGATGTAGTCCGCCTCACTGAGCTTGTTCTTGACGAAATTGGCCCGGTTGTCGGCATACTCCTGCTTGTACTTGGCGTCGGGATCGTTGCCGCCGCCGGTCTCCGGCTCGCCGTCGGCCTGCAACTTGCGCTCCTCGCACAACTTGGCCAGCAGCGTCTTTTGCGCGTCGGCCACGCTGGTGCCGGCCTCCAACAACTTGCCGGCCAGTTCGGGATGTCCGGCCTGCTGGCAGAGGGCGTGGATTTCGGTGCTGCGCTCGCGCTCGGCCTTCACCGCGGCGTCGGCGGCTGTCTTGGCTGCCGCGTCGGCGCTGGCTTGTGCATCGGCCACGGCCTTATCGTTCGCAGCCTTTTCCGCCGCCAATTGCTCGGGGGTTTTGGTATCGGTCGCCATTGGATTCGGTTCCAATTGAGGGTTCGGCCTCGCGGACATCGCCAGACCCAGCAGCGAGGCGAATTGGCTGGGGGCTTTCTGGTACTCGTAACGGATTTGCGTCGGGCTGGCGGCGGCAACGGGCAACTCGTCTCCCACGGTGTCGGCAAACCCGGCGGCAACCGCCTCCTCGCCCAGCATCCAGGTTTCCTCCGCCATCATCGCGGCCAACTCGGCGCGAGTCTTGACCTTGTTCTTGGCCAGGTAGGTTTCCAGCGCCGAGTCGCGCGCCTTGACGAGCATTTCGGCGGCCTTCAAGAGCGCCTTTTCATCGCCCCAGGCAAAGGTGCTGGGCTCATGGACCATGAACATGGCGTTTTTGGGGATTTCGACCGTGTCGCCCGCCATCATTACCAGGGTCGCCGCGCTGGCCGCCACGCCATCGACCTTCACGTGTACCTGGGCCGGGTGGCTTTTCAGGATGTTGTTGATCGCCAGACCCTCCCAGACGCTGCCGCCAGGCGAGTTGATGCGGACCTCGATCTCGTCCAGCTCGCCGGCGGCGCCGATGGCGCCCGACACGGTTTTGGCGTCGATCATGCCGGCCCAACTCGGCCCCAGCGCGTCGTAAATCTCGACGCGCGCCGTGCGCGGGGCCTTCATCTCGACGCGGAAGTTCGGCGCGTTCATTTGGCACCTACGCTTTCCAACGTTTGCGGTTTCAGCGTCGCTTCTGGCACCTCGGCGGTCGCCGGCTCAATTTCCAACTCGCGCTCAAGCGCCCGCTCGGCGGCGCGCAAGTTGGCCACTTCGATGAAGTCGCCACCGGTGTACTCGGCGACCATCGACGCCTTCGGCTTGATGTTGTTGTTGACCAGCGCCAGCTCGGCGTCGACTTCCTCGCCCGGTGTCAGGGCGAAGGGCCACGGCGGCGCGGACCATTCGACCTGGGAAAACCACCAGGGGTCGAGCCGGTAGCGCTTGCTGGTGAGCGACGTGGCGCCGGCCAGCACCGCTTCGTACACCAGCCGCGCCCAGACGATTTGCAACACGATCTGGTCGAGCAACTGTTGATCGGCCCGGACGCTCAACTTGCAATCGGTCAGCGCCAGCCGGCCGGCCGCAAACGACAGTCCGCTCCAATTCTTGGCCACCATCTCGAACGGCCAGTTGATTCCGGCAGCGATGCGGCGGTAGTTCCACTGCTGGAACGGCTCGAACGTGTTGCCCGGCGAGCTGGGGCCGCCCGGCATCGCCGTCTGGCCATCCTCCAAATACTTGATCGAGCCGGGCCGGATGTCCTCCACCCGCTGGCCGTTCACCAGGTCGGTGGCCGCCCCCTCCGCCGCGCGCAGCGCACCCAGCGGCGCGGTCACAAACACGGCATAACAGGCTTGAATCTGGGCCGCGATGATCGTGGCCTCGTCAAAATCCTTGGCGTCCTTGGCCCGTTTGATGGCCCGCGTCAGCCAGGGGAAGGCCCGCGATTGACCGGCGAACCACGGCTCGTAAACGTGCAACACGCGCTCGGCCAAATAGCGGGTGTAGGTCTGCTTCACGTCGAGGCTGTCGCCTGGGTGGGCGTCGCGGACGTGGTAGGCCACGATGCGCCCGCCGGCATCGGTTTCCACGCCCATGCGGACGTTGGCCTTGCCGCCCATTTGCGGCGGCGTCTCGACCCGCTCGGGATCGATCACGTCCAGCGTCAGCGGGATCGGCTTGTCGGCACCGCCGCGGTCCGCGAGCAGCACAAACGCCTCGCCGTCGAATCCGACGTGCCGTTCGATCAACCGCAAGAGCTGCCACAGCGTCTGCTTGCCGCTTTTGGAAATACCCGGCCCGAGCCGCCGGTAGACTTCCTCAAATTCGTCGTTGTAGCGATCGGCCTCGGCTTGGCTGCACAATCCCGGCCTGGCCTTGATGCGCGCCTGGGGAGTGAAGCCGCGCGACACGACCAGATTCATCCGCGAATCGACCGCCCCGCCGATGGTGTCGTTCAAGTACAGCTCGCGGCTGTTCTTGCGCAGCTCGACTTGATCTTGTTCCAGGCCGGAATCGGGCGAGAGCCGCGAGCCCAGCCAACTGCGGGCGCGGGATTCGTCCTTCTCGCCGCCGTCGGTGTGCTGCATCCGGGCGGCTTGCAGCGCGGCCCGCTGCTGCCCGGCGCGAAACATCATCCGCCGCAAGCCCCGCTCGGGCAAAATGGCCAGCACCGCGCGGTCGCACCAGCGGCCCAGCCGGTCCAACATACCGGAAGGGGACGGCGGGGCGGCGGGTGGCTTGCGTTCTCGCATTACAGGGGCCGGTTCCGGCGGGCGTAATTCGTCGTGCTCTTGCCAGAGGCCGCGTTGATCCGAGACTCGAACAGGGCCATTTGCTGGTGCAGGTGCGGCAAGTCCGAACGATCCATCGTCTTGCCGTCCTGGGTGATCGTCTTGCCGTACAGCGTAATCTCGGCAATCGCGGCCCGCGTGAAGTCCAATATCTCCTGGTCGCTGCCGGTCCCGGTCGGATTGGCAAGGTCGAACGCCATGCCACCAGTATGACGGAGAAACGGCCCCAGCCGACAAACCGCGTTGCTACAATTAGCAATGACTTCGGCGCGGGGCGTATTGGAGCGGGACGAGAATCTTGTTGTCGGCCGGGCGCCAACGGCACAGATTGCAGGCCAGCAAACGGATGCGAGTGGATTCCACCACGTAGCTGTTGGCCACGCGCAGGTATCCAACGCAGCCATTGCAACCGCAGGCGTCCCCGCTCTGCGGCTTGTGCGTCAGTACCATTCGGGCCCGCATGGTCAATCTCATCGACGCACCTGCCAGGGACGAATGCGGCTCGGGCGGGGTTCAACTTTGGCCGGCGTGGCGCCGCGGTGGGCGATCCGGCCGCCGCGGGTGCCGGCCAGCATGGCGGCGTAGGCGTAGCGCCGGCAGTCCCTGAAATCGTTCGGCAGTGAATCGCTGATCCGCTCCCAGGTCTGCTTGACGTGATTCGTGGCGTCGACGCCTTCCACTGGCGCGTCGTTCAACAGTTGCTCCAAAAAATCCTGATGCTCCGAGAGCATCCCGGCGTGCAGCCGATAGGCGCTGCCGTCGTCTAACTGCGAATCGAGCCAGAGTTGCGTGCGGTCGCTGTCGACCAGAAACAACCGCAGCCCCGGCGTGGACGTTTCCTTGCCCAGGACGTTCACGCGGAAGTCGCAATTCAGAGGCGTGCTGGACCCCTTGCAGGCCCATAGATTGACGCCGCCGCGCTGGCAGCGGACGACAAACTCCGCGATGCCCTGGGGGATGTAGCCCGAGTCGGCCAGCGCCGCGGCCACCTTGACCGGCGCACCGCCGTCCGCGTGCGGCCAATCGGTCCGCAAAAGATCGAACAACTCATCGAACGTGGCGGCCTCGCCGTAGGCAATCGTGGCACACTGCATTCCCGGCCCCCAGGCGTCAATCACCCAGGGAAACCGATCTTTCTGCCGGTCGACGCCGGCGGAGAGAAAGCGGGCCCACTTCGGCACCACACCACGCCGCAAATCGCGGTCGATGAGCCGCGTGCCCAACTGCTGCCAGTTCTCTTGCCGGGACGCAAGTTGCCACGTTTCCCCGAGCCACTGGTTGATAAAGTTCCGCAATTCTTGCGGCCGACTCTTGCACGAGAGGAAGCGGTGAACGATCTCGAACCAATCCAGCTTGAGCGCGTAAAGGCTCGAAAGCTGGTAGCCAGCGTCGGGGCCATCGTAAGCTGGCCGCCCGACAATCCAGCCGGCATGTTGCCAGCCTCGCCACGGACTTGGATTGAGCGCCTCGGCTGCCGCGGCCGCATCGTCCACGGTACAGCCGGCCGGTGCCCAGACGCCGCGTCGCATCATCGCCGGCCGATGGTGATTCTCAATCCTCGCTTGGCAGTGACCGCACAGGTAGGCCGCCGCCCGAGCCGCTTCCACCGGCGGCGCGCTGCGCCCCTCGGCGTCGTGCGGCCAGACCAGACCGACCAACTTCCCGTCCCCCAGGTGCAGCGTCTGATAGCGTTCGCAGTGCGGGCAGGGCACCCACAACCGGCAATTGGTGGAATTGACCAGGCCCGCCTCGACACGCGAGCGGCCTTTGATCTGCGGCGTCGATTCCAAGATGATCTTGGACCACGGTTCATTCTTGAACCGATCGAGAAATAGCTGGAGCGGATCGGCTTCCCGGCTGGTACCCGAGGCCAAGCCGATTTGCTCCCACTTGTCGATCTCGTTGGCATGGCCGTACTTCACGTTCTTATCGGCCAGCGTCATCGGCGAGCGCGCCCAGGCGACAAACCAACGGCAATCTTTGAGCACGACGGCATCTCGTTTGCGCTCGTTTTCACCCCGCAACTGACTGCGCAGTGGACAGCGGTCCTGGTCGAGCATTCGATAACTGCGAGCGATGACGTCGGTGGCCCCCTTCTCGCTCGCCGAGGCAAACATGGCCGGCGCCGGCGCCACGTGTGACCAGTGCATGAACAGGCACTGGCCCAAAAACGTCTTGGCCAGGCGGGTGGCGAACATCAGCCATAACCGGCGCACCGCCGGATCATCGGCGGCGGCACACGGACCGCCCGGCGCACCCATATGCGGATAGGCATGATGATCGTAGGGCCGGCCGTCCTCGTTGCAGACGTATTCCCGCGACCAGGCCAGCGACCCCAGCCGGGGACGCGGCCGAAAGACCTCGAAACATTCGTCGAAGTTAGCCGTTGCCATGTTCGCTGGGAACCGTTCGCAGTTCGACCACGCCTGCCTCATCGGCAGCCAGCCATAATTCCTCGCCGGCCGTTAGCTTCTTCAACAGACCGTTGCCATTAGGCGCCCAGGGCAAGCAGCCGTTGACCTCGCGCAACACGCCACTGCTGGCGCCCAGGAATTGAGCATCTTCATCGGCCACAATTCGCAGTTCCTCGCCAGCAACGAGGCTCACGGACAAAAACGGCGTTAGGAGGGGGACTCGAATTTCCATCCGGCAATCTCCAGCAGGATCAGGTGAATGTGGTTGTCCCAGCCCTCTTTGATCGAGGGCCGCAAGTCGGGCGGCAGCTCCATCGCCAGTTGTTCTGGAATCGCTTCGAGTCGAGACTTAATCAACAAGAACTTTTCTCGCACCCACAGTGCAGCATCCTCGCGGTCGATGAGCTTGGCTTCCAATTCATCGTTCGCCCGCCGCCGCCGCCGCAAGTCCTCCTCGTCGATGAGCACCTTGAGCTCGTGCAACCGGCTGAGCGGCGCATCGTCGCGTCTGGGCTTGCCGCGGGTCGCCAGGTTCCGCAACGGCAGGTCGCTCCACGGCAGACCCTTGTCCGCGCCGTAGTCGAGCACGGCCCGCAACTTCCAGGGGCCGCGGCGGCCACCGGGAAAATCGGGCCGGCTCGCCAGGTGCCTGTACAGCGCGCTGGGGCTGATTCCCAGCCGGCCGGCCAGTTCCGTGACCTTCGTAAAGGTTTGCCGTTCGCGTCCAATCGCAATCATCTCGGGTGGGACTCGGGGGACTGTCAACGAATTCGCCAGCGGGTCATCGCCTAGAGGTTGAAATTCGCCAGCGCCGTCAGGTTCGCCAGCGTGCCGGCGTCTTGGGTGAGCAGGTTGTCGTGGAACGCCAGGTTGCTGACCTTGCCGCCGCGCAGAAAGATGCCGCCGGCATTGGTCGAAAAGATCGACAAGTCCTTGGTCGATTCGAGGCTGCCGCTGCCCACGGCGATGCTGGCCGTACTGGTCACGCGGTCGCCCGCGCCGATCGTCACGGCGCTGCCGGTGAGCGGCTTGACGAAAATGTCCACCTTGTCGCTGCCAGTGTTGCCCAGCATTTGCAGGGACACGAAGTATTTTTGCCCGGCGGAAACGGCCGTATGGTTGATCGTCTCGGTGAACTTGTTCGCGCCGCCGCGGGTGAGCGTGAGGTGAAACTTGTTGCTCGATTCGAGCGTGATATACAGGCCGGGGTTCGCCGCCGATCCGTCGATGTTGTCCAGCACGATCTGTTGCACGCCGATCGTGTCGAACTCGATGCAGAAGCTGATCGTCCCCAGCGCCGTGGTTTGCAGCCAGTCAAAATTGACCGGCTCGCCGACGGTATCGCCTCGCGACAAGGGCAGCAGGTGCCGTGTCCCCGCACTGGCGGCGCTGAGGTAGACGTGCCGCCAACTGTAAATCGTCGTGCCGCCCACCACGTCGCTCTCGTAGTACATCGGCAGGTCGTTGCCCCAGGCCGTGCGCGAGAGCCAGCGGTCATCCGACAGATCGACGCACGAATGGGCCACGTCGCCCACCATCGGCACGCGCATATAATCGCCGTTGGCGCCGCCGCGCACGCCGGCGTAGGCGTAAAGGCCGGTGGGGAACAGCCATAACTTGCAGCCGGAGAGGGCCGCCGGCGAGCCGATCGGATTGAACCCCAGCGGCCAGAGCAGCCCCGTCAGGTCTTGCAGGGTGGGCCGGGCGGCGTTCTTGTCGGTGAATTCGCCCGCGCCCAGCGCTCGTCTGTGGCACAGCACCCGCTTGATCTTGAGATTGGTGGTCGCGCGGCCGTTGGTCGCGTTGGGCCACTCGGCCAACTTGCCGACGTGCGTCACGTTCACTAGGCCACCGTCAGTGGTCAGCGGAACGGGGTCAACATCTTGCACGCCGTTAATGTACAGCTCTAGTTGGTCAAGCGATCGGTTCAGAACAAGCGTCACGGCGACGAGACCGACCGCAGAAACGTCGAAGTCGCCGGTGATCGTGGTCTGTGTCGTGCCGTCGCCCACCGTGCCAACAACAAACCCACTGGCGTCAAGTTGGATTGTCACGCCCTTGGTGTTGGCCACATTGTCGCGCGTGGACAGCAGCACAAACGCTTTGTCGGTGCTGGTGAAAATGTACTCCCACGACATCGACTCATCGGCGTCGGGCACCCAGGCTTGCATGCCGACGACGGGCGATCCGCCGGCTGGGCACAGGCGAATGCCCTTCAGCACGTTATCCAGGCCATCGGCGGCAAAGACGGCCGTGGGCACGTCGCCGGGAATGCCGCCGTGGATCCGCAAGCCGAACGTGCCGTGGTCGTGAATCGTGGGGCCGGTGGGAATACTGCGCGCCGTCGCACCGTCGTCATTGAAACACAGGTCGATGTAGGCGTCGGCGTCGGTCTGCTCGGTCAAAAACTTGCGGCTGACGATCAAGAATCCGATCCCCTCGTACGCTCGGACCTGCGCGCCGTTGGCCGGATCGGCATCGACAAACCCCGTCTCGTAAGCGATGGCGATCCGGTTCCGTGGCAGCACGACCGCGTCCGAGTAGCCGGCGAATGTCATGCCTAAGTCCCGCTTGACCCAGGTGGCACCGTTGTCCAGCGAGTAGCCGGCCGTCAAGCGAGCGCGGGCCGTCCCGCCCAGGTCGCCGGGGAACGTGGCCACCACGACGTTGCCGGTGGGCAGCCGGACGATCTGGCCCTGCGTCTCCACGCCCAAGAGGGCCGTGACCTGCGAAATGTTCGACCAGGTAGCTCCCACGTCGCTGGACGTGAGTTTCCAACGATATTGGCTGCCGCTGGTCGTGTTGCGGCACAACCCCAACAGCGAACCGTCGGCCAGTTCAGTCGCACACAATTCGTTGGCCCCGCCGTTGGTCGCGCCGCCGCCGGCCGTCTCTGACACGCCACCGCCGAGCGCGAACACGGGCGGGCTGGCCGTCGGATTGTCGCACACGATGCAGTGGTTGTAAGCCAGGCCCGAGGTGTCAATGCTCTCGCGGTGGTGAACAAACAGCAACAGCCGGCCGGACGAATGGGCGATGCCGCGCGAGCCTGGTCCACCGATCCACCCCCACACACCATCGTAGATGGGCGAGCCATCCATGCTGCCGCCGGTCGTGTCGATCGGCACGCTGTAACTGTCAGCGTCGATGTAGGTTCCGTTGGCCTCGACGTTCAATTGCGTAAGGGTGGTGAACCCAGATTGCTTCACGCGCCAAATCGCCCCGCCGGGCGAGCTGGGGATTCCGTGAGCGCTCGTGCAGTTGATCGTCGTTGGATTGCCGACGCCAATCGAGGCGATCGTGCTGGTGCGGACCTTGAACGTGTGGCCCGACGGCAAGGCACCGCGCACACGCACGTCGGCCGTGATGTCCGTTCCCCCCAGATTCCCCGAGAGGGCCGAGCCGTCGAGTTTGGTAAACGAGCCAAAGTTTCCATTGGCCTCGCTCATCAGGACGCCAAAATTGGTCAGATTTTCCCCGACCAAGACGAACACCCGGCCCGAAAGCGGATCGACGACGCCGCCCGAGAGGTTGAGAAAATTCGTGCCGGCCGCAAAGCCGGGGTGCAGGTGCAGGACGTGCAGGGGCGAGCGAGTATGGCCCTCGTCGTCGCTGAAGCGATAGATCACGCCGCGGCTGGCATTATCGGCCGTGCTGCTGCGGCCCTCGGCCAACCAAATCAACCGGCCATTATTGCAACGCAGTTGGCAGATGATCCGCACAACCACAAACACTTGACCGCTGACCGGATCGCGCTCGCCGGCCAGGAAGATGGGCGCGGTGCGATTGCTGCCCAGGCCGTGGCGCAAGAGGGCCGGCGATTCGTCCTGCGCAGCCTGCCTGCGCCGACGAAGTCGAAAAGCGGTGTATTGAGAAGCGCTGATCGCCAGCATGGCAAGAGCTACCTTCAACTGGAATAATCGGCCCCAACGGTCACGCGACCGCGGAGCAAAGTGGTCTTGTGGCTGCTGGTGGCCAGCGTCGCCTGCACGTCGAACTCGTAGCGAGCGCCCGGTGTGAGAATCGCCGTCTCGGCGGTCGCCAGTTCAAAGCGCACTGTTTGCGACCCGCTGCCCGCCACCGGAATCGTGCCGGCCTTGTTGGCCAAGTCGTTCACTCCGGTGCCCAGGTTGCGGAAGCTCATCGCTACGCTGGCGCCGGTCAGACTAGGCCAGTTGCTCGCCGAGAAAGACAAGGCCCGCCCGTCGTTCTGATAGTAATCGTCGCCGCGCACCAGCGAGAGCAGCGACGAGGATATCACCGGACCAATCACCGTCACGTTGGCCGTGCTGCCCAGGCCGGCGATCACCGCGGTCACGGTGTCCGTCAGCTCGATCAACAGATCCGTCTGCGCCGCGCCGCTGCCACCATTGAGCGTCAGCAACAGCCAGCGGACGCTGGCCAGCGCGTACCACGAGTCGGCCAAGTGAATCTCGTAGTCGCCCGCCTGAAACCCGGCGCTGATCTCCTTGATGCGGGCCTTGCCGGTGGACGGGGCCTGGTAGGTGCCCAGCGTCGTCACGTCCTGGACGTTGCTGGCGCTGGTCGCGTACACCGTCGGCGCGGCCTGATTCTCCGCGCGGACGGCAATCGAAAGACCAGCGGTCAAGTAGGTCAGATCGACCTTCCCACTGCCGTTGGCCAGGGCGGTGTCCAACACCTTGATCGGCAGGATCACCGACGTGCTGCCGCGCGGGATTTGCATCGTTCACACGGCCAGGCCGCCCCCGAACAGTGGCAGGTGGTAGTGAATCCAGCCGGTCGTGGATCCCGAGCCGCCAGTGCCGGAGCCAATCAGCAGAATCGTCGCCGCGCCAGCAGCTTGGACCTCCACCTGCCCCGTTGCTGAACCGCCGAGAGGAATAGCGGCGGCCCCGACACCCTGGACAGCGACCGCGCCGGCGCCGGCAGCGACAATCTCAATCGACGCAGCGCCACTGCCTTGGACGTCAACCACGCCAGTCGCGGCCGTTGCCAAGCCGATCGTCGCGGCGCCAGCAGCTTGAACCAAGACGGTTCCCGTCGCAGCAACATCCATCGCAAGTGTTGCCGCGCCGGCCGCTTGAACCAACACGGCTGCCGTTGCCGATTGGCTCAGCAAAATGGCTGCATCGCCAGCACCTTGGACGAGCACTGTCCCGGCGGCAGACGTGTCGATGACGAGCGTCGCCGCGCCGTCGCCGATGATACCGCCGGCTGCCGGCGCACCAGGGACGTACCCCGAGCGCGGAAAATAAGGGACGCGCGACGGGTTGCGAAAGATGCCCACGAGTTACCCGAGTTCTTCGACCAAAATGCAACCGCCGATTGTAATCGAATCGGCCGGCGCGGCCGCCATGCGCAGCACGAGCGTGGTATTTGCCTGGCTGGCCTCGGGGGCCTCGTCCGGCGTGTACGGCCGTTCCAGCGGGCAGCGCACATTCCAACCGTGTCTCGGGAGATTCACCGTCGTGCCCACGCTGGCCGCCGTCGTGTTGTTGGTCTCGGCGGTGAACCCAGCCGCTGCATCCGACGGATTGCAGGGTCGTGGAGTCGGTGTCGCACCACCCGATCCCGATGTCGTGTGGCCGCGCACCCACACCAGGCTGAATTGTTCCTCGGCAGCGTCGCCCAGTTCGGTGGTCTGGTGCAGGTTGAGCGCGAGTACGCGGATCGGCTTGTCGTCGGCCGGCGTCAGCTCGAACAAATCGGCCGCCACGGTGATCGCGACCGGCGGCATGTCAACCCAGTATTTTCGTCCCACGATGAACCTCCTTACATTGCCAGCAGTGCCGGCGGAATGGTGCGACTGGAAAGCGGCGGGGCCTTGCCCGCCATCTTAAAACTGGCAATCAGGCACATCCAGTTGGTACTGGGGCTGTTTGTGAAGGTCGCTGAATACGTTCCAGTCGATGCGACAATCCGATCTTCCGCGCCTAACCGATGCAGGCCGGCAGCACTGAGCGACACGGCCAAGTTGGAGTAATCGGTGCCTAATGAAAGCGTACCAGACGCCGAGTTTCCGCCCGCGCCGAACAGCAACTCGTCAGCCTGCGTCGTGGTAATGTTTCCAGAGCTTAGAGCCGTGCCAGCGTCCCCCTCCGATCCATTCGTCTGGTCGAGGGCCGCGCTAGTAGCAATCCCGCTGTATTCGTGCAACGTCAGTCGAATTGAGGCAGCAGCGCCGCTGATCGACGATGTTACTAAGTGGCTGGCACCACCTAAAATGTCCATTGCGTAATGGCAAAAAATTTCTGAAGCATCCGTCGTCTGGACTTGATTCTTCGCTTGAGCGTAGGTGTTGGTCTTGTTATCGTCGACAGTCACCGTGCGGCCCGTAGCACCGACACGAGTAGAGGTGGCGATAAAATTTCCATTCACGGTAGGACTAGCAAACGTCCCGGTCAGGAAAGTGGCGGAGCCGGTTGAGAGGTTCCCCAGGTTTTGGACAAATGCAATCGCCATTCGTTCACCTAGCTAAACTTCAGCGTCCCAGTAATCGGCGCATTGGCGACATCCGTACCTTTGAGCACGCCGAAAAACGGGCGGAAAAGTGCCCCCTTATCGCGCACCTCCGCGGTTACTGGCGCCGTGCAATCGAACACGTTGATCGGCTGATTCCCGTCGGTCGTAGCTAGGCCACCGTTGCGCGCCGCCGTACACCAGTGCTGCCAGGTCGCCCCGCCGTCCGTTGAAATGTCGAGTCCCCAGACTGCGATACTCTCCGGGTCGGTGTGCCACGTACTGTCGAGTTCCAGCGTCACGGATTCGGCGTCGGCCGGGACTTCGACGGGATCGAGCAGCGATTTTTCACCGACCGCTACGGACTTGGCAAGGATCATGGCACCGGCCTCGCCTACATCGAATACGAGAACGAATTGACCGTCACCGTTTGCCCGACGACGATTGACGTGTTGTCGAGCGACAAGTCGCCCGTGCCTTGACCCACCGTGCCATCGATGCGCCGCGTGTCGGCCGCGTTCTTGAGCCGGTAGTGAGCCGCCGTGCCGGTGCCGTCGGCGCTGGTGTCCTGCCACGTGCCGCTCTTGGCCTTCGATCCAGCGGACGCCGCCGCCCAGGGCGTGGCAGGCAAAGTAATGCTGGCCAGCAGTGTGCCCGTGGCGGCGTTCTCCGCGCCAGGGCCAGCACCGGAACGGATTTCCAGGATCGCGCCGGCGGGAAATTCGGTGTCGAACCGGTCCAGCAGCGCGTTGGCCAGGTTGTTCATCAGGTCAGCGGCCATCGGTCCACCTATTCACAGTTAGAGATTGAGTTGGGCACGCGGCTATTGGTAGGCCCGCGCGCGTTCGTCCGGCGTCAAGACTTCCAGTCCGAGCGACGGCAATTGCTCGACCAGATCAGACACGTCGATCGTGGCCAGCACGAAACGATTGAAGCCCTCATCGGCGCCGCGCACCGAAACGGTCACGCGGATGATCGTGCCGTCTTTGCGCTGCGCCCAGCATTCGATTCGCTTGACACCGACGCCCGAGGCGTTCATTAACCGGTCGCGATGTCGTTCGCGCATCGATGGCGGCAATAGCATGTCCATCGGCTGGCCGAACGTCTCGCCCTCGTCCCAGCCGAATAGCCGCGTGGCCCCGCCGCTCCAGCGCACGATGTGGCCCGTTTTCGCGTTGACCAGCACGACGGCCGTGTCCAAGGAATCGACGGTCGCGGATAACTTGTCGATCTCGGCGGCGTGGCGCAGAATGCTCCGATTGACCCATACCGAAATGGCGACGATGGCACACACGGCCACGAGCCACAAGTAATATCCGGCGGTTTGGCGGGCGGCGATCATGGGGAGAACACCGCTTTGATAATGCGCGTGACAAACTTCACCGCAATCGCGGCGACGTCGACCGAGCCGATCCCGACGCAAATCGACACGGCCAACATGAGGCCGATGTTAGTTTCCTGCTCATAGCGATACCGCCAGGCGAAGAAAATGGCCGCCGCCGACAGGGCCGACACGATGACGGCGCCGGCCAGTTGCCGCCAGCGGATCAGGCCCTCGGTCCGCAGCTCCATCGCGAACCGGGCCAGTCCCGACAGCCCCGCACAGATTCCGGGGTCGGTCCAATCTTGCACGGGCATGGCGAGAGCCTTCATCGTGGGCTCGGGGTTATCAAAATACCCACCGGGCTGGCCCGATGGTCCCGGGCGCAGCGCGGCGGGCTCGGAAGGCGGCTTCTTCGTTTCAGCCGCCACCCGCTGATGCCGCGGCGCTCGAGCCGCCGCCGCCACCAGCAGCCGCTCGCCGCAAGGCCCGCGCGGCCGGTGCGTCAAACGGTGTCGGCACTTCGCTAATCGACGGGCCAGGGGCCGGCGCGGGAGCGTCCAGCAACACGGGTGAACTATTGGCCGCGCCGGAACTGCTGGACGCGGCGGACGACGATGCACCGCCGCCGGCCGGGGCTGCCGCAGCACGAGCCGCACGAGCGGCGTTCAATGCTCGAGCCCGAGCCACAGTCGCCTCGGCACGGGCCGCGCGTCGATCGGCCAGCCCGCCCAGCAATGCACCACCGGAGCGGGAGACCGAGCGGGAGCGACTGATACTGGCGGAACGAGCGGGTACGGCACCCAGCGGGCAGGCAAAGCAATCGGCCGCGAGCAACAGGGCCGCGGCGAACAAAGCAAGCGTTTTCATTTTGGACTCCTGAATTGGAATGGAAAGTGCCGGCTGATTACGGCTCAGCCGGCGAGGCCACCTGTTGGTCAGCGTGACACAAACCTCTCCGTGGTCGCCATCGGCAATACCCGCATCGGGCTTGGTTCGACGGCACAGAACGCCCGGCAGGCGTCACGGTTCAGCAGTGGCCGCTTGCCCTTGCGCAACCGCGCCTCATCGTTCGGGTTGGGCCGCGGAGCCACGGGCGCCACGGCCGGCGTCGGCGGGGCGGCACGAATCACGTCGGCCGGTTCAGCCTCGTTCCGCTGGCCGCTGATGTTGCATCCCTGGCTGCCGTTACCGGTGTCGCAATCTCCGCCGCCACGGCGACCGATCAAACGGCCGCGGGCCTCGGCAGTGCCGGCTAGCAACGACAACAAACACGCGACGATCAATGCACGCAACATGACTCACTCCTTCGGTTTGACATTGTGACGCTTGAAAAACTGACGCAAGTCCTTTTCCGACTGGCGACCGGCCAATCGGTTCTTGCCCGAGTAGGTTTTTGCCCCGGTCCGCTCATCCTCATCGACCAGCACGAACGCCGGAATTTTGGATACCCGACAGTCGGCGGCGAGCTGCTTGGCCTTGGCCTCATCGACATCCAGCGAGTAGATCGGAAAGCCCTCCGCGCGCAGCCGCCGGACGATCGGCTTGGCCGCCACGCAGTGCGGGCACCACGTCGCGCCGAACACGTACACCGTCGGCGTCCCGGCCGGCGCCAAGCCGGCGAGCAGCAGCCAGGCGATTGAAGCTCGCGCGATCATCAAAACGCCCTCACGCTTCCAGGTTCGCCGGCTGCCAGAATCTCCGCCACTTTCCGCAGCGCCGCCGCTTTGTGCGCCCGCGTCGGTAACAGCCGCTGGTCTTGAAACTCGGCGAACATATCGTCCAGATCGGCCCAGAACGAACGCCAGGCGTGCCCGCCGTCGGGCAGGGCGCCGGCCGACAGGGCCCGGGCCTCGGCCAGCAGATTGCCGTTGCTCTTGCTGGCTGCAATATCACGCAGGGCAGCAGCGACAATCTGGGCGTCGGCCATCCGGTCATCGGATACGACCGCGCGTGCGGCGCGGCGCACCACGTCCACCGGGTCCAGCGCTCGGGCACTCCGCACTCCGCGCTGGGCGCTGGGCGTTTCCTCCACCGACTCGCGGGCCAGCATGGTCACGCGATAAGTTGCATGCGCCGAGCGGGCCTTGCCGTCTACGATGCCGGCCACGGAAACCGTCACCTGGTAGTCCCCGTCGATCGGCGTGGTGAACGCCAGTTGCGTTTCGTCGGCCGATATAAAAATATCCTCGACAGGCGGATCAATCGACCACTCCCGCGAATCGACCGGCCCGACTTCCACCAGCTTGAGCCGCACGGCTTTGCCCACGACGCAGACCTGCGGCCCATCGACCTTGACGGTCAAGCCTAGATCGGCTGCCAGCACGGCGATGAGTAAAGCAGCGGTAGTCATTGTGGCTCGTACCAAATCAGGTCGCCGGCGAAACATTCGATCAACGCCGCCGTCAAATCCTCGCGGCCTTGTTCATCGAGGCCCAATGGCTCGATCCGCGGGTCGCGGCGGGAGTCGCGTAGCCGCTGGCCGCCGCGGACGTACACGCCGCCGCCGTTGTACCAATCGACCACCTCGCGCAGCGTCGTTAGCGAGCCGTCCCGCATGTACGGCGCGGTGCGTTGAATCTCGCGGAGCGTCGGGGTCTTGACGGTGTTGCGCTGGCCCCGGCCGCTGCGGAGGGCGATTCCAGTCCGGTGCAATTGATGGTCCCGAAAATCTTGATCCGGCCGATGGCATTCGAGACAGCGGCTTGCCCGCAAGATGTTCCATCCTCGAAGCGCACTATCGGAGATTCCAAGATCGTGCCCACCGTCGATCACTCCTGTGTCGGACACGCCGGCGTAATCTCGCGCGAGGAAATCGGCCGGCGCATTTTTGGAATCCACGGCGGAGCAAAACGCCACGAGCGCCGTGCGCAGCCGCCGTTCGGTCGCTGCGCCATCGCCAAACGCCGCGGCGAACAACGGCTTGTAGCTGCCGATCCGATCGAACCGGCGCACCACCTGGCCGATCGAATCGTTGCCCATTTCGATGTCGTTCAACGCCGGCATGAGGCATTGGTCGAACAGCGAATCGGCCCGCTGGTCGTAGAACTGCTTGGCCTGCCGGCCGACGCCGATCAACGTAGGGCTATTGAACTCACCCACGAATCCAGTTGGCGAACGGCGGGAACCGACCAGGCCCACGGCCAACTTACGCCCGTCGCTGTAGCCGTACTTGGCCTGGTGGCAGGAGGCGCAGGCCGTCGTCCCGTCCACGCTCATCCGCTTGTCGGCATAGAGCGCGAACCCGAGCTTGGCCGTGGGCGACAATTCCGGCGTGGTGCCCCGCGCGAACGCGCAGGCCAGGCCGTAGACGATGACGACCAGGACGAACAGTACCACCAGCCAGCAGGCGTCGCGGGTTTCGTCGTTCATGCGGCACTCACCTTCCGCACCTCGCTGCGATGGCCCGCCCGGTCTTCGCGGGCGAACCGCTTTTCCTTGGCCAGCGACCCGAACACCTGCGAGATTCGCCCCGATTGCAACACGAGCGAATAGCCGCCGCGCAGCAATTGAAAGGGTCGCGTACACTTCGCCAGGTGGTCGAACCGCGTACTCTTGGGCTTGCGGGTTTTCTCAAACCACGACGGGTATTGAAAGTTGCTCAGCGGCACGCCGTCGATCACAAACGCCGTGTCTTCCACCGCGTCGCTGGACTCGTAAGCCCAAAGCACGCCGTCGCTTTTTTCTGCCCACAGGTTGATCGCCGGGTCGATCAGCATTTCCGCCAACTCGTGGCTGGCTGTCACTGGAATCGACTCCTGGCCGCCCACGATGGTTCGCACAAACACGTTGCTGATCGGCAGGTTTTGCGGCGTCAATTCGTGATAGCCCAGAACGCCCGGCTGATCGGCGTCGTCGGCGAACCGCAAGCCCCACGTCCCGACGGGAATCTCGCGGGCCGCAGCCGCCGCCTGCACCTTCACCGGCGGCAAGTCCCACACCGGCCCCAAGTGCTTGTTCACGTACTCTTGCAGCACGACCGCCAGCTTCCCCAGATCGATCCCCAGCGGCACGGTGGCGATGTTGACCAACGACACAACGGGGTCTTGCCCACGGTCGAAGGCGGCCCGCGGCGTTGGCGGCAGATCGTGCAGAGTGAATCCGCGCGGCATCGCAGCCTCGGATCAGGGCGTGGGCAACTTTGGGATCACACCGAACGTCCCGAGCAATTGCAAGATCATCGGCAAATATTCGAAGATCATTTTGAGAATGCGACCATCGCGGGGCGGCCGGGCCGGGGCGTTCGGGTCGGCCGGCGGGCGGGGCGGCCGATTGAAAATCCGGCCGAAGTGAGCCGTTCGAGCCGGATCGAAGTCGTTGTCACGTACCCCGAGGTTCGCCAAGACATCCGCCTGCTCGTCGCTAATCGGCCCGTCTGGCAACGAATGGATCGCAGCCCTCAGATTGTCGTACAGTTCCACGTCGGCCTGATGTTCCAACCGCAGGGCCGGCGCGGTGATCGCCGCGCGGGCAAACGGCAGTCCGCCGGGGAAATCGCTCAGCATGTCGGCGCCGGCCGCATAGATGGCCTGCACCTCGTCGGCGTGCGAATAGCCCCAATTGAAATACTCGATGAGAGATGCCATGCCGTTGCTCCTGATAAGTTGGGTCGGTCAAACGAAAAAGCCGGCGCGACGTGCCACCGCATGGTGACTGGTCGCCCGGCTGGGCGCGCCCGCGTGGGCGGAACGGATTTTGCAAAATTGCGGGCCTGGGAGTTGAACCCAGCTTTCGAGGTTATGGGCCTCGCGTGACACCGGCTCACTCGCCCACTGTTCGGAAGTCTATCCTGGGCGAGTCGTGTGCGTCAAGGCACGCTCAACTGACCAGCCGGCTGCCAAGCGTTGGTATATCGCTTGGCGGCTCAATCCGACACGAATCGCCCATTCGCTAAGACAGAGAGTTTCTCCCCGGAATACCAAAATCCGGTTGTCGCGACGATTGCTGCCCTGCTCGCGGCTTGTGGCCCACCGGCAATTGCTAGGCTCATAGTTTCCCTCGTTGTTGATCCTGTCGATTGAGTGCTGCGGAGATGGCTTCGGTCCCATGTCGGCGTAGAAGTTGGCAAACGACTCGCGCCAACGCGGGCAAATCATGATGCCTCGTCCACCGTAATTCTTAAATGCGGTGTCGTTTGCATTTTCGCACCGCTGGATCATGCCGGACCAAGAGGAGTATTCTGGTGTTTCGGTAAGTCCGTGGGTACGGCCTGTCGCCGCAGACACTTCGCGGCACAAACAACCGCAACTCTGGGTAAAGGCGTTCTGTAGATTCATCGCCAGTGCTGTCGTATCGCTCCCGCAATCGCATTTACAAAACCACGACGCTTTTTGTTGGAGCTTTAGCTGTTTCATCCCAGAAAAAGCCACGACTACAAGCCGGCCGAACCTCCGGCCGATCAGATTCTTGAATCGCGGATGCGTCGGAAGTATGATCGACTCAGACATGCTCTTGCTCCAATACAGCGAGGCGTGGTTAGGGACGGTGGAGTTACAGCTTCACCGTCCCGCTATTTTCTATTCCTCTCGCGTTCGCGTCAAGCGTTTCCGCTTTGGCCGCTGGTGCTTCACGTCGAACTGCCACGACACTTCGCCGGTGGAATCGACCAGCAGCGTCGGCTCGCCGTGGCGGTTCCGCAACAGCGTCAGCCGCAGGATGCCGCCACCGGCGAATAGCACTGGGCCGCGGTCAAGTGGGATTTTGGTCTTTGGCATGGGCATCAAAACAGTTTGGGCTCTCGCCTCTTCGTCTTGCGCCGGTTCGCCAGCACGCGCTGGCGCACCTCGTGCGGCGGTCGCACGCCGGCCTCGGCCATCTTGAGGATCGCCACGGCGTCGGCCACGTTGTCATCCGTACAGGTGACGCCGTACATCGTCCGCACGGCCGCCATCATTTGGTCCTTGGTCGCCCGGCCCGAGCCCGTGGTGTGCAGCTTGATCGTCGACGGCACGTACAGCACGACCGGCACGCCAAGCTCAGCGGCCGTGCCCTTGATGGCGCCGCGCAGCTCGTTGTGGAGGGCCTGCACGGCCGGGTTGCGTGAACCGAATCCAGCGTCCTCGCAGGCGAGCTTCGCGAAGCCCCAGGCCTTGTAGGCATCCCGAATAAACCCGCACAGCCGCAGCATGCGCAGGCCCGGATGTTCCGCCGGATCGCTCGACAAGAGCCACACGCCGCGCTGGCCGTTGCTGTGGGCAAAGCCCGTGCGCAGGGCCGGATCGAGGGCCAGAATTTTCATCAGACCGCTCCCACTGGATTCGGCAGCGACAACTCGGCGCCGCAAACTTGCACGATGCTCTGCCGCTCGCCCTTGCCGTGGACCAATCGCCGCGCCGGCAGGGCCGTGGGCAAGCCGGTGCGAATCACGATCGGGTTCTGCGCCGCAAAGCCGTTGGGCAGGTTGCCGGCGTCATGGAATCCGACGAGTCCGGCGCCGCGTTCCACACTGACGCCATTCCGCGCCAGCGCCCGATAGGTCTCTTGAAATCGTTTGGGCAGATAGGCGTTGAACTCATCATCGGGCATTTCACAGCAACGCATCCAGCCGCCGATTCCACGTACCGTCGCATTCAGCACCGGATCGTCGAACGTCACGGACCTGTAATATCCGTGGACCCGCCGGGCTTCCGCGAAAATTCCCCAGGCGATGACCGACGAATCGGCAACGCTCGTCACGCCAGCCAGTTCGCGGAGTTCGGCGACGGACGGCATGAATTTACACTCGCGCATAGCCCGCGTCACGGCTCGCTTGATCGTGTCGAGCGGCAGGTCGTCGAGTCCCATTTCGTAACCCATGTAGGTCGCCGCCGTTGGCTTTTCGCGGAAAGCCTCAGACAACGCCCCGATCATTACGGCAGCCTGTTCACGGTCCTTGGCGTTCATCTTGTTCCTTTCGCATGTTCAGGTAGGTTTGCATTTGCCGTTTGGTTCCGCGCGGGTCGTCGTCAGTCGCGGACTTGTCGGCCCAGGCCGCTCGCTCGTCGGTCCAGCAATCCTGATTGAGCCAGGTGCTGGGCATCTTCACAAACGCGCCGCGGCCTTCGTCGCTGGCCTTGTATTCGATCGCGGCGGCGATGATCGTCTCGGCGTCGATCTTCTTGATCGCCTTGTCCCAAGCCGCGCGGGCGAGTCCCTTGGACTTCTTGCGACCAGCGGGAAAGGCGCTCCAGAACCGCTCGAAGGCTGCGGTGCAATCCGCGCGCGCCATGTTGTGTTGTGTCTTTCCATTCCATTCCATTCCTTGTTCTGTTATGTCCTGTTCTGTTGTGTCGCGGGCGCGCGCGACCTGCGGCGCCGCCGCAGGCGCGCCGCACCCTCCTGCGGGATTTTCATAACTCGTTGTCGCTTCAATAGTTATTGCTTCGAGCCAGCCTATTTCCACCAAACGGGGGATCGCTGCCTTGAACACCGATGCGGCAATCCTGGTAACTCGGGCAAGGCTGTACTCATTGTGCGGCAAAATCGCAGGCGCATCGCAGGCGCGCCGCAGTTTTTCGGCACAATCCCGCACCAAGCTGCCACGCGGTGTAGACTTGGCGGCCACGGCGATCAAGGCCACCCAGGCCCCGTAATGCGCCGCGCCTTGGGGATGGTCTAAGAGCTCCGTATAACCGTCGCCGTCCTGCTTCGTGGGCACGGGAACCCACAGCATGCGCTTCAGTTCGCGCGTGCGGTTGTTCTCGAAATGGCGTTCCCAATCCCTGATTCGATAGAGAATTCGTGTCATCGTCAGCTCGCCGATTTGGGCTGGTGGGAAAACTCATTCCACTCGCGGCCGTCCAGCAGCCGGGCGGCGGCCTTTTTGCCGACGCGCTTGTGTTCGCCTCGTTCTCTACTGCGTTTTCCGTGGCACTTGAAACACACCGCGTCTACGTCAAGAGGGCAGTCGTATCCGCGCGCATGATCGTATGCGGCAGCAGGCGAGCCGCAATCGACGCACATTTGCGAATTAACCCGAGGGAGCTTGCCAGAGCGAACGGCATCTTTCACTTTTTCGCGGGCGCGCCTCCTCTCAGGGTGTCGTTTCGCGCTCGCCTTTGCGTTTGCCAGGCGTTTTGCTGGATCGGGCTGCGGATTACCTCCACGCCAACGATAATGAAGTACCCCGCGAGCGTGGTTACTGTGCGTACCTTTGGAAACTCCCGTATTTGCAAATCAGTAGGAAACGAAGCAAAGTTCTTAAACTCCGGCCAGTCGCTTGTGGCCGATCCTTGCTTAAAGAAAAACGGCACGCCGCCCGCCTGGCACTGGTCGCGGATGCTGCGCGCCCAATCCGGGTGCATCGGCCGTGCACCCGGCCCGCTCTCGCCGCCGGCGATCAACCAATCGATGGGGAAGCGCGGAGTGCGGAGCGCGGAGTGCGGAGCGTTTTCGCCGTCGTTCCGAGTTCCGAGTTCCGCGTACCGCGTTAGGTCCATTGGCCCCAGCAGCGGCTCGGCCGACAAGAACAGTACCGGCGCCAGGTCGCGGCACGCGAGCAAATGCGGCCAGTTCGCGTCGGCATCCTCTTGCGTTGCCACGGACGTGCCCAGCCAGACGTTCGCGCGGTACGTGCAGCATGGCGACCCACCGCAGCCGCCGGCAAGCGCCGGCCACAGTCGCCGCACGTTCTCAGGCCGCTTCGTGAGCAGCAGCCAGTCCAGATCGGGCGTCGCGTCGATCAACGCAAACAGAGCATGGCGCACGTCGTCGAGCGTTGCTGGACGAATGCGCGTAATGTTTCCAGTCGGGGCGAAAACCTCATCGCCACGATGATCCAACACCGGACCATCCCAATCCTCGAACACGTCCGCCAGGCTCGCGCAAAATACCCGTGCCCGCCGGCCGGCCTTCGCTGCGTCGCGATTCCATTTTGCCGGCTGCCGCCAGTACGCTTCGCTGGTCTTGGTCCGCGTGCCGGCAGGCCCCCACGTCGCCAGGCCCGTGCGCTTCGCCAGGGCCTCGGCGTAGCAGTGGGTGCAGCCGGCGGCCACCTTCGTGCAACCGATCCACGGGTTGAACGTGTGGTCGGTCCATTCGATTTTGGAATTCTCACCCATTGCTAGTCCCCTCTCTGTTTTTACCACCGATACCACGGATCACACTGATTTATCCGTGGCATCCGTGTCATCTGTGGTCGTTCGCTTGCGCTCGCCACACCGCCGGCTGGGACCATGAGCCGCGACGAGCGACGTTTCCTACCGACCGGCCGTGCTGTTTTGCGTTTCACCGCCCTGGCTAGCTTCCCCGAGTACATTCGCCCCCATCGGCACCGACAGCAGGAACGCCGCGCCGTCGTCGTCGAGGGTAATGCGCAGCGTGACCTGTGCCGGCCCGCCAATGTCAGGCAGCGCGATGACCGTGGCGCGAACCCACACGGTATCGCCGATTTTCAGGGCGTCAGGCATTGGCGTTAAGCTCCTTCGGTCGCTTCCCGGACGGCCTTTGCGATCGCTCTTCCCATGGGAATTGGAACACCGTTGCCCACCGCCTGGCACTTGGCCGCGACCGTGAATCCCGGCAAATCGACCTCGCCAAGCCCCTGCTTGCGACAAAGTTCCGCAAATGCGCTCGCGGATTTTGCGTTCCACGGCATACCGCCTTTGCCGTTGCGACGCTGTCGCACGCAAACCTTAACCACGTTGCCGCTGTTTTGCTTGATTGGAATTGGGTCTCGGCTACCGCCGGTTGCCGCATACTCGAATTCACTCGCCTCTAGTGCGGCCACGTCGATCATCAGAACGGTTCGTTTGCCGGTGCGTCTGTCGCCGAACGTCCAGCGCCTGACACGATTCTGCGTCGCGGGCTTGCCGTGCTCGTCAAAGCACTGTCGGTTATTCAGCAGCGTTGACCACGTTGCGTGGCCTTGCACCGATGGCAACGGAGCATCTGGGACGTTTTCCATCACAAACCAACGCGGTTTTGCTTCCAGAATGACGCGCTCAAACTCTGGAATCAGGTTGCCAAACTTCGGCTCGTAGCCGACCTTGCGTACCATGCGCGCTAATCTCGAAAACATCTGGCACGGCGGGCCGCCGATCACGCCGTCGAACCTGCCGGCCGGGTAGTGCTCGTCCCGAATGTCGCCGCCGAAAATCACGTCGCCGCCCTGCACGACGCAGAAGCCCTCGCGCTTGAACGCCAGTCCCAACAGATCGATGCCGGGGAAAAGTGAAAGGACGAGTTGCATGGTTTTACCGCTCCGCCGTTCTCCCTGCCGCCGCCAGCGCGCGCTTGGCTTCGCAGCCGACGCACCCAATGCCAGGGACGATTTGGCAGCGGCAAGTCTCGCAGAACCGGGCAAAAGGATTCGCTGCGTTTTTGCGAGTCTTCGTTTTCCACCGAAGATCGGACCGCCTGATTGCTAACCGCCCGTACTCGTCGATCGCCGCGGCCATCGCGTGGCTCCACCGCGCAAGGAACGACTCTGGTATTTGCTCAGACAGTTTCGCACCGGCCTTGCGCCAGCGTGCAACACTGGTCGATGGCACCGCAAGTTTACGGCAGGCGGCGTAAAAGCCGACGATCGGCACGCTGGCAAGCAGGGCATCGCAGGTGGCACGATCGTAATTTGGGATGCTCATGTTTCCTCCGGGTCTTTTGGCAACGGCATCCAGTGCGAAAAGGTGTCGAACGAACGCCTGTCACCTGATCGGGTTCGCCTTCACAAGCCGGTACGTTCGCGTCGGGAATTCCTCGCTGGCAATCTCGATTAGCCCCAACTTTTTCAGCACGTCGAGCGTATCCCTTCCGACCTTCCTGAGAGCATCGCCGCTCCCAAACCCGTCTCGCACCAGCCGCGCACTTATGCCAAACACACCACCGCCCGGCCGCATTGAAACACGAAGTTCCCAGCCGGCTTGCATCAGTTCGATCACGGTCGCTTGTGCGGGGGAGAGTTTCATTGCGTGGCTGCCCTCCACGTTCCGGGTTTCGTCAGCGTTAAGTCGGCGCGGCCGTAGTCGTGGCCGGCGAGTTCGATGGTATCGGACGGAAAATGCCACCCGGCGTCCCTGTCAGTCCAATATCCAAGTTGCGGACCGTCACCGATTGCTAAATTGAGCCACCAGTTCTGCATGGCGAAATGCACCTCCCCTTCCGTTTCCAGCACCGCCCGCGAGTTCCCGACTTCGTAGGGCACGCCGGGTGACAGCACCGCTCTTTCTGTCTGGTCATCCGTGACTGGCATCTGGATCGACGCTCGCGGGCCTCCGGTGCGGAGATACAGTTCGACGACCTGGCCGGCAAACGAGAATGCTTCGTTCATGCGGATCGGCACTTCCGGGCTAACGGTTCCGTCTGCATGTTTGACTCGCACGAACAAACTCTGCGGTGGCCCGCCATCTAGCGGCTTCCATCGCAACAACACGCGGCGCAAATCGTTTCCCCGCAGCACCAGTCCGTGCGGATAGCCGTCGCCACGATCGACGATCGAATATGGATATCCGCCGGCCGGCAGCTTGGTCTTCGCCACGTCGATGCCAGTCTGCCGCAAGGCAATCTCGAATTCCGACCACTGCTGCGGTACAAACGATTGCTGCGGTGGCCAATAGCCGTGGATCAGCGAACCCAGCTCCTGGTAGCACGACCGTACCCAGTGCATGACGCGGGGTAGCTGGTATTCCAGGTACGCCTTGTTCTTGGTAATTCGCCAAGCCAGCGCCGCGAGCGATAACGGGAACGGGCTGTTCGCGTCTCGCAAATCGCGGGCAGCCTCGACAACCCATTCGTCGGACAGTACGCCATAGAGGTAGGCTGCCTTGATCCATGCCGGATGCCAGATCGTATGCCCGTGTTGCCGTAGCGGCGCCGATGCGAGTTGCCGGCCAAGCCGCAGTAGTTCCTCGTGGACCCACGCCTGATTGCGACCGCTAAGCCAGAGCCTATAGAAGTGCGTGTGGATTTCGCGAGATTGAGCCAGCGTCCATTGCCGGCGGGGAGCCGCTTTGACGGCATCTAGCCAGGCATTCCATCGCCTGTAGTCTCCGCTGTGTAACCAGTTTTCGGACGCGCACCAGTGGCCGATCGTGTCATACGCACCACGCGGCTCCGTCATAACGCCGTCCCAGCCGGGGCCGCCTCCCCAGTGGGCGAATTGTGCTCCGCGCGTGTTTAATGCCGTCCACTTCTGTACGGCGTCCACAAGCAGCGATCGCACGGCGGATAACTCCCACGGCATCAGATTGTGCAGCCGAAAGAACGGCCGCTTTGGATCGTCGGCACACCACTTGCCATCGCGGTAAGCGAGCCCCGTCGGCATGTCGCCGGCATAGTCGGGGCCGATGAGTTCGCCCGAGCGGAGTTGGGCTTTGACGGCGGCGATGCAGGCGGCGGTAATGTCGAAAAGAGTCATTGGCAGTCCCTCATAATTCGGTAAAACACGTAAAACGTAGCGACGCCAATCGCACCAAGCACGGCCGCCATGCCCACCATCGGCCAAGTCACTCCGGCTGGCTGGCTTGCAACGGCTTCGGCGGTTGCGGCGGTGATATCAGCGAGAGTCATGGGTTGCCTCCAAGTAAAAATGATGTTCATGGTTTCTTCCTTTTGCCTGGGCACGGTTCACAATCTTGCCAGCCACAGACGTATCGACGGCAGACGCGGCACCAGCGGCACCCTCTGCTACGTCGGCAGTAATGACAGCGGCAGAATTTGCGTTTCATGGCGCGCCTTTCGCGTCGAGGTCCGCAAGAGTGTCTAATAGTTCGTCATACTTTTCAGACCAGCCGCCGTATCCAACGTCGCCGGTTTTCGTCCATGCCTTAGCCGCGTTCGCCACGGCCTCCAACTTCTTCACGCGGTCGAGCAGGGCGCGGCCAGCGGTGGAGTGCCGAAGAATCTGCATTACGTCGCGTTCTCTAATCGAAAATTCGTCATAGTCTCCGATACGTTGATCCCGTGCGGCTGAAGTCGCTTCCTGATTCCAGAAATTTGCCTGCCTGCGCAATTCCACTAGCAATACTGCCGCCTCGGCCTCGGCTTGCTCGCGGGCGGCACGCTCGGCGGCCGCTTCCGCACGCAGCCGGCTTAATTCAGCGAGAAACTCGCGCTGATCTGAGTCGCGGAAGCCCCAGTTCAGAGCGCGCAGGCGGTGCTCCCAGTCCGACATCGGTTCGCTCGCGGGAACCGCCGGCTTGACCGCGGCCAGCGTAGCCGTGCGAACTTTATTGATGACCTCTTGGGCCAGTGCCACGCTGTTGACTGTCGTGTTCGTAAAACCGCCGGCCTCGGGTGGCGATGGCGACGGTGCGGACGCGAGCAAGGCGGCGAGTTCGCAATCGGGTCCGTGACAAAGTTCCCTTGGGTCAAAACACACCGGACATTTATGTTCGCCGGTGTTGTAATTCCTCAGCCATTCCAGCCGTCTCAGCATCGCCTCCATCTTCGCCGCACGTTCGGCCAACGGACGAAACACGTCGGCGATGATGCCAGTGGCCGCCATAGTCCAAGTCGGACCAGCCCTGTCGGGGCCAAGCCGCTCTGCCGCGATTCTGGACAGGTCGTCAAGCTCGCTCATGGGTTTGGCTCCGGTTCAACCACCTCAGCCGTCACCTCGTCATCGTCCGAAGCCTCGGCGGTCAGGACGATCACGCCCCGGCCGCGCACGTGCTCGGCCAATAGCCGCCGATTCGTCGGGTCGAGCGATTCGTAGGCTTCCTGGGGAATCGTCAGGACGCCCCGCTCGCCCACCTGGTCGATCGCCACGTCCAGGGCCAGCTTCCAGCGCTCGCCGTGCGACAGATCGGCGAAATACGTGGCGCCGCGGCCGGTCGTCAGCACCAGCCGGCCAGCCTCGACGCGCAACGCCGAGCCCGTCCGGGCCACCAGCGTCGAGAGCACGTCGTCGGTGCCACCGGCGGCCTCCCGGAGCGACTCGGCGCGCGAGCGGTGCAGGACGGCCTCCTCGGCGGCCTTCGCGGCCTCGGCCAGGTGCTGCTTGGCTCGGCGCACCAGCGCGCCGGCCTCGACGCCGCCGCGGGCCTGATCGACGGCCTCCTCGGCGGCGGAAAATGCCGCAGTGTCCGGGCGCTGTGGCACGGCCTCATCCAACGTCTGCTGCCAGTCGCCAGTCGTGCTGTCGTGCAGGACGGCCGCGTCGAACACCACCAGCGCCTCGCCCGCCCGCGAGCGGGCCTGGACGAGGGCCGCTTGCGCCTGCCGCAACACCTGCTCGGCCGAACGCTCGGCAAATTCGCTCGCTGCCACCAAGGCCCGCGCGTCCTGCAACACTTGGAACGCCACGGCGGGCGGCGGGCCGCGATATTCGGTCTGGGCAGCCGCCAGCTTGGCCGCCGCATCATGGGCCCGTCGGGTTGCCAGGTTGTAGGCGTCGAGCTGCTCGTCGAGCGTCGCCTGTCGGCGGATCGCAGCCTCAAAGAGCGACTGTAGCGCGTCGCCGTCGTCCGGCGCCGTCACGTCGATGCCCGCCGCGGCCTCGCGCGCCCCGCGCGCCCGGCCCTCGGCGTGGTCGGCCTGCGATTCCTCCTTGCGGGCTGCCGACTCAAAATCCCGCTTGACCCGCTCGGCCATCGACACCACGTCGTCGGCTGCCAAGGCCGCCGTCCCGACAACTTCCTCAAACGGCTCGCGCCCGCCGGCCAGCGGCCAGAACAGTTCGGCCGACGGTGCGATGCCGGCCAGTTGCACGAGGGCCTTGATCCGCTTGGCATCTGCCGCGTCCGGCGACTTGATGCCCGGATCGACCAGCTCGGCCACCGACAGCCGGCCGTCGAGCGACGTCACTTCCAGCTCGCCGACCCGCCGGCAGGATCGGCCCAGCGTCAGGGCCACGCCAAACGCTTCGACCCGGCCCCGCAGCGTGCCGTCCCGCACTTGCAGCTTGCCGCGGCCGGTGAGGGCCGATTCGACGGCTTCTAGAGTTTTCGTTTTGCCGCTGCCGTTGCGCCCGCGCAAAACGATCAGCCCGCCCGCCTCGGGCACGGCGATCGAAATGTGCTGCACGGGCCCCACGTCGGTCAGGTCGATGGTGGACATGATTGCCTCCTACTTGTTGGATGCCTCGCCACGTCCGCCGCGAATCCGCGCCGTCGCCGCATGTGCCAGCGCGGAGATTTTCGACTTCTCACCGGCCGACACCTTGCCGAGCCATTTGGTTTCCAACGCCCGGCAGTTGATGATCGACTCCACTTCCTCGAACGCCAGTTGCGCCTCGTCCAACAGCGGATTGGGCGCAGCCGGGGCGGGTTCTTCGGCCGGCTGCGTTGCTGCCTGCTCGGTAGTTTCGATCGTTGGCGTCACGGCGGCGGTTGAAGTCGCCAATTTGGGATTGGCCAGGTCGTCCGCAGATACCGGGCCGCTGTCCGCCGTTGCGGCAAAACCACTCACCTGGTCGCTCAATTGCTCGACACGAGTCTTGGGAGGCGGTAGTTGCCTGGTCACACTCGCCGGCGCCTCGACGGTCAACGGTTGCATCTCGTCGTCGGCGTACACCCCCATAATCACGTCGGGGAAATACATGCGCGCCCAATCGCGCGAGGCGTTGTAATAGAGTTGCAGGTCCGGCTTCGTTTTCCACAACGGCGAGTTTTTCGGCTGGATCGTCTCGAACGTGGGAGAGGTGTAGGAGAGGGGCTCATCCTCGCCGCGCGCCGTCGACCACACTCGGCACTGACGAGATTTATCTTGGCCGAGAAACTCATGCCGCAGCCGGCCGGTGATCGGCGCTCGCTGTTCGATGACGGCGTGAATTAGTTGCGATTCCCAGGCAATGCGATCGTTGACGACGTAGCTTTTGGAAGCGACGGCGTAGGGGCTCATCCGCCACTCAATGGACTGGATGAGGATGCCCAGGCAGATGCCCGGCGCGTTGCGGCAGTGCGGTGGGACGGCTTGACCCGAGACGGCCATCAACTTCGCAAATTCCAGCACTTCGCCGACCGACTGGAAGTTAAGTCCGCCAGACGATTGATTGATCGCCAGCGCGCCGGCTTTCTGCCGGTCGATGGCCTGTTCGATCTTGTCGGTTTGCGTGATCGGGTGTTTAGCGGCGGTGGCCATCGTTAGTCGTCCTTTTCAGCCAGGGGTTAAGTTGATTGCGTGATCGGTTCATAGCCGGTGGCGCCCTTGCGTCGACGGCCGTTATGGTGTCGCGGCGGATTCTTTAAGTCGTCGCGGTGATACGTGTCGTTCGTTGGGCTTGATGCCGTGCGGTTTTCTACTCATGACCACCTGCCTTGAGCATGCGTTCTGAGTTGATATAGGGGCATCCATTTAGGAAATACCCGCAATACTTGGGGCTGCAAAACCAGGAGCCGGGCGTGGTCGGCGGGAAGTTCCCCGCCTCGATTGATGCGTGTACGGCGTTGATCCGGTGGGCCAGGGCCTGGAAGTCGGCCGGGCCCCGGTCGCTCACCAAAAGTTGGCGGTCGATTCGCCGGCTGGTCAGGACGATCGTGTCGAGCCGGACCTCGGCGGGCGGACCGCCGCGCAGGGCGTGGTATCCCGAGGCGTAGATCGTCAGTTGCACGGACGAGTCGGCCTCGGCCTGCTGCTTGCTCTTCTTGCTGGTCTTAAAATCGGTCACCCGGCCAAGGGTGTCGGCCAGGTCGATGATGCCCAACAGGTCGCGCGGCGCGCCGGGCAACTCGATCCGCACGCTTTGCTCGACCAGCACCGGCTGATAGTCCGGCGCCTGCCGCCGCGCGTGCCCCAGGGCCATGTCCGCCAGGTCGTCCTTGCCCTCGCCCAATGCGGTCCCAGCGCCGCGCGCCGCCTCGTCGGCGGTCAGCGACACGCCGCCGTGCGCGTCGGCCTCGAACGCCGCCACGGCCGCCTCGACGATTTCTTTGGCCGGCAAGTCGCGGTGCGAGTCGATCTTCTGCCGCATGTTGGCCGCCGCGCCCCGGTGAAACCCGGTCCCGCGCAATTGAGCCACGCCCGGCGGAATTTTTTCGAGTTCGACGTAGCTCCGCCGGTATGCCTCCGGGCAGCGGCAGAACGATTCCAACTGCGTGGCGGAGTAGTGGGTCTTCGTGGCCGACACGTTGATGCTCATGCAATAAACTCCCTTTGGACGCTTACCAGTCGCCGCTTAATCAGTTCGATTTGACTTTTCCGAATGTCGATGCCGACGGCGTGGCGGTTCAATCTGCCCACCACGGCTAGCGTCGTGCCGGATCCGGCAAAGCAATCGAGTACGGTGCCGCGTGGCGGGCAGAACGAGCGGACAAAAAATTCGGCGAGTGATTCGGGGAACGGGGCCTCATTCTCGTGGGCCAGCGCCGAACCCATGACCCCGCCGCCGACGATTCCCTTGATGACATTGCCCGGATTGGCGAGCGTGGGGACCGTGTAGCCCTGCTCTCGCTTGCCGTCCGCGTCCGACTTCGTCTGTAGCTTGTCTACCAAACGTCCCGTTTTGGTAGTGAGCTTGTGCGATGGCCGTTTTGCGACTTTGAGACTGCCATCCCGTTTGCGTTCAGTCGATGAGCCATCAAGTGCATGGCCGCAGCCTCCCCATTGGTTCCGCCGGCTGCCGTCCGATAAGCGGTAGCTCATTTCGCCGCCCGGTGCCCATTTTGGCGGATGCCCCATCGCCGTGTTGTCTGACCACGGCAGTTTGCCCTTGCTCGCACAGACGATGAATTCATAGTCGTTTCGCAGCCAATCCGGCCCGCCGCTACCAGGGATCCCAACGCGGTGGAAGATCGGCGGCTTGCGCAGCTTGACGCCGGCCCGGTGCAAGTCCGCCATCAGCAGCGCCGGCACGGCACTCCATTGAAACTGCCGAGTCTGGCCTTCGATCACCCAGGCCACGAGTCCGCGACACACGCGGTAGCACTCGCGGTATCGTTCGACGCACCAATCGACGAACGCCTGGCCCTTCAAGTTAAAGTCGATGCCGTAGGTCCGCGCTGCTTCGTAAGGCGGACTGCAAAACACCAGGTCGATCGAATCGTCGGGTTGCGCGCGCAGCCAATCGAGGCAGTCTCCTAGGTAGAGCTGCACGCTCCCATCGGCGGTGGCCCAGGTCGGTTCCATCACGTCGCTGGTGGCCTCGGGCATCGGTCTATTCCTCGGCCTCGCCGTCCTCTTCGTCCTCATCATCGCCGCCGCCCGGCGCGGCCAGCTTGCTCGCCGGCTCCAAGCCCTGGATCAACGAGACGACGATTCGGCCCGAACGCTTGGCGAAGTGAGCCAGCTCCTCGATCTCCAGGCCCTCCAAGGCGAACGTCGCGGCCGTGGTGATCCACTTGGGGCTGACGCGAAACCCCTTGCAGTCGAAAACGCCGGCGACGACGTGCTGCGCCTTCATGCCGTCAAAGTACTGCTGATCGGGATCGTCGCCGGCGGTCACCAGAATGCGGCCGGTCAGACGCTTGCCGCAGAACGCGCCCTCGGCGGCGTCCAGATTCACCCGCTCGCGCTGGATCGCGATCCCCACGTTGGCCGTGGCGTCGCCGAACGTCACGCTGTTGAACTCGCACGGCACGTCCAGGACCGGATGGGCGCCGGCCTTTTCCTCACGCAATTTCTGAGCTGCTGTTACCATGACTGACCTTTCCTGGGATGAGACGGGTATCGGGAGCATCGACGCTATCCATCGACACCAGCCGGTTGGCCAGCGGCGCGGGTTCACACCATATTTGATAGAGGACTTCGGTCGCCTGGTCGGCGGTGTAGCGCCAGACGCGCACGGCCGGGCCGCTGGGGTTGGCGGTCAGCAGGAAGGCCAGGCGGATCATGCGGCATCGTCCTTTCGCGCCTGGTCGATGCGGTCTTGGATTTCCCGCCGGTGCACGGGCACGTCGGGCGGGGCCACAATGCCCAGCCGGACGCGGCCGCCGTGGTGCGACTCGACCACAAAGACTTCGATCCGGCCGTCGATCACCAGCGACTCGCCGGGCTTTCGCGATAAGACGAGCATGGGAACCTCCTTGTTGATTCGGCCCGCGTCAGCCTCATGCGTCGGCGGGTTCCGTCCTGTTCAACCACGGCGGCACCGTGCCGCCTGTCCGTCCCGGTGCGCGTCGTGCGGCCGGTTTCCTCAGTCAAAAGCTCGCACGAGTCGGTTCACTCCGGCCAGTAGCTACGCCAAAGGAATACGGGGGGATCCACCCGGTGCACCGGTGCTTCGCGATTTTGCCGGCCCATCCATCTAATGGTCCGTTCTCGTGCGAGCGTTTTCTGCAAAGCTCCGCGGCCGCCGGCGTGGGATCGACTGGCGAGTACTGCCTGTGTACGCCAGAGGCACCGGCGGCCGCGGGAGTTAGCGCTTGGAAAAATCGAGAATGGGAATCCACGCTTCCAATTCGCCGATGATCCGGCGCAGTTCTTTCACGTAGTCTTTGCGCGCGGCCGGCGACCAATTCCGGGCCAGCTTTTTGATGCCGCCCAAGTCGCGGGTCGAGTTCATCAGCACGTACAACTTGTGCAGCGACGACGACCAGCGGCGGGCGGGGTCTTTTTCGGCGACCTCTTTGGGCGTCGGCATTCCGTTAAGGGCTTCGCGCGCTGCGGCGGCCAGTTTTGTATCGCCGGCCAGAACCTTGGCCGCCAGTTCGGGCGCGTGCTTTTGCAAGGCCGCGGCGATGCGGACCTTTTTTTCGGAGACGTTCAACTGTTGGGCCAGTTCCTTGCGGGTGTCACGCTTGAGCACGTCGGCACCGTTGGCCGACGTGTTCGATTCTTCACCCCGACGCGATGCGCCAGACGCCTTGCCGGCCAGTTTGGAATGCTCGGCAACGGCCGCCTTGCTTACGGCCGGCTGTAGCTTCGCCGCCAGTGCCGCCCGCTGGTCGTCGGATAGATGCCGCCGCAACGTGGCCGCCTTGATGATCGTGTCGAGTTGCTCTTTGGCCGACAGGTCCACGATCCGGCAGGGCACGCGGGTTGTTTCGGTTATCTCGGCGGCTTCCAAGCGATGCCGGCCGTCCAGCACGATGCCGCCCTCTTGAATCAGCAGCGGCTCTTGCACGCCACGCCGCGAGACATCACAGAGGAAAGCGGCCCATTCATCCGGGCGCATCCGCGGCACGATGTCGGCCTCGGGGTGCGGTTTCAGGTCCGCCACGCGCAAGTGCTCGATCCGTTCGGTGGCAGCAGCCATCCGTGACTCTCGGGCTGGGCACCCTGCCGCAGCGGCGGCGAGAAGTGCATTCTGTGTTTGACTCAGACTCGTCCGCCGGTTTCAGCAGCGAACGAATGACACTTTACGCTATGACGTAAAGGCGAGTCAAGCCGACCGGCGAGATTTTTCCGGATTCTTTTTCGGCCGCGAGAGAAGGGCGTCCACGGTCGTGCCCAGCGCGTCGGCGATTCGAGCCAGCAGGCCAGCGCCCGGCATTACGTGGCCGTGGAAGACCTGATTGATCGTAGTGATCGGGTCGCCAGTCCGGCGCGAAAGCTCAGACTGGGATAGTTCGTCCCCCATCAGTTCTTTCAGGTTCGCCGAGACTGCCGCCTTGACGTATTCATCCGTTTCCACGGTGGACATACTCCGAAGTTTACGCTAGAACGGAAATTGAAGCAAGCAGGGCCGGCAAAAAGCGGCCACGTTGCGGCCCGCCGGACGCCTTGCGGTTGGTCCACGGCCCTGCCTGCTGTTTCCCCATTGCTAGGCCCCCCGCCGTTACCGAACGGGGCCACCGGGCCGATTAGTTGTCCCCTAAAAATTCCTCGGGATGGTATTTGCGGCGCACGGTCTTTAGGTCTTTGACACCCTTCCTCATAACGTCCCTGACTCTCTGCACAATCGCTTCAGAATCACGCCACTTTTGCCTGTACTCGTCCGGGTGAAGTGCGAAGGCTTTTAATTCCGACACCGTGTCCACGCGAAGCTCGCTGATGGACGCCGAAAGTCGCCATAACAGCCAAAAGGACAGCATTACATAGATGGCAATCGCCAAGCTCAGGCGCTTCACCCAAGATCGCAGCTTGTCGATCTCGTTCATCAAACACCCCGCTGAATGCGGTCGCAAAACACAAGGTTGTTCAATGGGCGATGCTGGACTTGAACCAGCGGCCCCCAGCTTGTCGATACACTGGGATATTTAAGTAGGATAAATAGGACCGGAAGGATACGCGGCAACCACGGAATAGGCTGATTCACCCCAATCACGTGCTACATTGCACCGGGGGGGCAGCCGTGTTTCTCGAAGAATGGGCCGCGCAATACGCCGGCGCGCGTGGCGTCTCGGCGAAATACAGCGAGCATTTACGGCTTGCCGCCAGGGCGCTGGGCCGAACCGCCGGCCAGCCGCTGCAAACCGGCGACCTGTCGGCCAGCGTCGTCAACCGGCACCTCGAGCGCCTGCTCGAGCGCGAGCGGTCCGACTCCCACCGGGCCAATCAGCGGAGATTGCTGCTGACCCTCTGGCGGCACGCTGCCCGCCGGGGCCTGGCGCCGCCGCTGCCGGACATGGAAGACGTGGCCAGCGTCAGGGTTCGCCAGCAGTTGGTCGAATGCTGGACCGTCGCGGAAGTCCGCCGGCTGGTCGACACGGCCGAGTCGGGCCCGGGCTTTTGCGGCGGCATTCCGGCCAGGTTGTATTGGCCCAGCTACTTCCGCGCGGCTTGGGACACGGGCCTGCGCGGCGTGGATCTGCGAGCCGTGCGGATCGGCGCGCCGGCCGCACAGTTCGCCATCGTCCAGCACAAGACCGGCCGGCGAATCTGGCTGCAACTGCGTCCGGCTACGCTCGCAGCAATTGAGACGTGCGTATCCGCTCAGCCCGGCCGCGCGATGGTTTGGCCGCTGTTCGGGCGAATCGAGACCTGGCGCAAGGCCGCGCGGCAAATCGTCCGGGCTGCTGGGCTGCCGGGTTCGATTGGTCGACTCAGGGCCAGTAGCGGGACCGACGTGGAAACTCACCACCCCGGCTGGGGCCACCGCCACCTGGGCAACTCGGCGGCCGTATTCGAGCGGCACTACTTGGGGGCGATGCCGCTGAATCAGCCGCTGCCAGCGGAATTGTGACCGATTGCAAATTGAGCCACACCACCAACCATCAATCAAGTTTTTTATTTTCTTATGCGCAAATTTCTCGCGGTCGCTGACC
>ERZ1292644.1-Hain-H14-01um-R2-1-length-145856-cov-13_pt1 | contig 50372 bp, 51 predicted proteins | sample MGYA00564402_ERZ1292644 | MGnify/ENA primary metagenome ERZ1292644 (study PRJEB36523, sample SAMEA6512644) | groundwater metagenome | collected 2019-01-09 | study: AquaDiva: Metagenomics assemblies of 32 groundwater samples
AAAGAGTTTTTGAAGTATTTGCAAAAAGTAACTCCGAAAGAAGAATTTCTCAAAGTGTTTAAAGAAACTTTTCTTACTCTCTGGCAGGAACGGGGAAAGAGGTTTGAGCTTGAAGCGAAACAATATGAAACGCGGATCGCCGAGATTGAAGCAAAGAAAAAACGCATTTGTGAGATGCGGGAGGATGGCTCGTACACAAAAGAAGAATTTCTCGAGCGAAAACAAGAAATAGACAACCAAATAGCGGCCGTAAAAATCTCAATGGCGGAATGCCGCATTGACCAGTTTGATATTGAAGCCGCCTTGGCCTACGCCATTGCCTTTATTCGCGATCTGGGACGGCAATGGTTTGACCTGCCAACCGAAATAAGACCGCGGTTCCAGAAATTATTATTCCCCGAGGGAATTCCGTACACGAGAAATAAAGGATTTGGAACCGCTAAATTGTCAGTAATCTTCGAGCTCAATCAGCAATCTCACGGCTCGAAGTATCATACAGTGGACCCGAGGGGAATCGAACCCCTTACTCTTCCATGCCATGGAAGCGTGTTGCCAGTATACCACGGGCCCGCATGCCCTCGCGAGGAATTGAACCTCGATCCGCACGTTAGGAGTGTGCTGTTCTGTCCATTGAACTACGAGGGCTAAGTTTTGATTTACATTTTTCGCGTTACACGATATACTATATACTATTAAAATTCAAATTTAAATAGAAGAAGTTTATGCCAGAAAAATCACCGATAGTTAAAATAGTTAAAAAATGCGCTCCGGCCGTGGTTTCCATTATTATCGCCAAAAATCTTCCCAATCTGGACAATTTTCCGGATTTTTTCCCCTTTCTTCCATTCGGATTTGACCCCAAAGAGTTTTACAAGCAAATCCCGCCGGAAATGTTTGATGAGCATGGCCGGGTTAAAGTCGGCGGCGGTTCGGGATTTGTTATTTCAGAAGACGGCTTTGTCTTAACTAATAAACATGTGGTTGTCGACCCTAGGGCTGATTATACAGTGATGACAAATGAAGGGAAAAAATACCACGCTAAAGTTGTTGCTCGCGATCCCATTAATGACGTGGCTATCCTTAAAATTGAAGATAAGGATTTGCCGCATATTGAGCTTGGAGAATCATCAAACCTGGAATTAGGGCAAACGGTTGTCGCCATTGGCAATGCCTTGGGTCAGTTTCAGAACACGGTTTCAACCGGCATTGTTTCTGGCCTTTCGCGCCATATCACCGCCCAAGCCGGTGTTGACGGCCAACAGCAAGAACTCCGCGGCGTTATCCAGACCGACGCGGCAATTAATCCGGGAAATTCCGGCGGTCCCCTGGTTGATATTGAAGGAAAAGCGATTGGTATTAATTCGGCTGTTGTTTTTGGCGCTCAAAACATCGGATTTGCCATTCCTATCAATTCTGCTAAAAAAGCTCTGACTGATATTAAAAAGTACGGCCGCATCCGCGCTCCATTTCTCGGCTTGCGATATATTTTAATAGATCCTGTTTTAAAAATGAGGCACAATCTGCCGGTGGATTATGGCGCGATGGTGATTCCGGAAGCTACCCCCGGCGATTACGGCGTTTTGCCAAACGGCCCGGCCGACAAAGCGGGAATTTTAGAACATGATATTATTCTTGAAGTTGACAAGCAGAAAATAACTAAAGACCTGCCGCTTTCGGATTTGATTCAAAAACATGAAGTCGGCGACAAGCTTGATTTGAAAATCCTAAGGAGCGGCGAAAAAGAAATTGCCGCAACGGTGGTTCTTGAAGAAATGAAATAAACGGTTTTTTGTTTTATTTATTGGGTGCCCAACGGGAATCGGACCCGTGTCATCCCGGCCACAGCGGGAAGCTTTACCACTAAGCTATGGGCACCGCAGAATATCCGCGTTTTGTTCGCGTTTTTGAAATTCCAGAGAAAAACTTCTATTCCTCAACCAAACAGACATCAACGCCTTCGCTGACTTTCTCATCAACCTTGAGGCCAACCACATCGCCCTTTTTCGCCGAGCTGATATCTTTATGCTCAATCTGCATTGACCCGACTGTCTGTTCAAATTCATTTTTCCCGCCTTCAAATTTAACCTTGTCGCCCACCGCCAATTTCCCGGTGAGTTCAATAATGGCAACGCCGACATGGCCGTAATAATGAGCGACTGTTCCTATTTTTTTCATAAAAATTAATTAATACTAATTACTAATTAATATACAGTAAAATTTAAAATATTACAACCTATCTTCCCAAAAAGAAATTTAGAATCGCGCCGAAAGGAGAATATTGAATAAGTGTTTGCGGCTGAGTTGCCGGCGGAGGAGTTAATCCAGGCGGTGGAACAAAACCCGGAGGCGGGGTGAATGTTCCTGCTGGAGGTTGGAAGTTTGGTGGAGACTGAAAGCCCTCCGGTGGCTTAAAACCTTCCGGCATTTTGAATCCTTCGGGAGGACGAAATCCTTCTGGCAGTTTAAATCCTTCCGGCTCCTTGAACCCTTCTGGTGGCTTAAAACCTTCTGGAACTTGAAATCCCGCGGGTGGTTGAAAGCCTTGAGGCGGCTGAAATCCGCCTTGTCTGCCTCCCCCGGGGAACTCGCCGGGACGACCCGGAAATTCTCCCTGCTGACCTTGAAATTGTCCTTGCTGACCTTGAAATCCGCCGGGGCCGTCTTGGACTCCGCTTTCAAATTCGCCTCTTCTTTTTTCAAAATCCCCTTGAACTTTTTTAAATTCCTCCATAAATTTCACCTCTTCTTCAGAAATAAAACCGTTTTTCTTAGCCCACTCAAAACAGGCCTCTTGATTGGCCGGATCTCGGCAGACTTTGTCGCAGGCCTCTTTGGTCTTGCAACCTGCCGGTCCGCCTTCTTTCATGGCCTGTATCCCTTTTTTAGCTTTTTGAACTTCTTCGGGCGCTAGAAGGCCTGATTTTTCGGCGAAACCAATGCAGGTTTCAAAATTGGCATCGTTTTCACAAAATTGTTTACACTCCTGCTCACCTTTACAGCCGCCCGGTCCGCCTTCTTTAATTATTCTTTTTATTTTATCTGCTTCTCCTTTATTTTTGAAAAGTCCCTGCTCTTCGGCAAATTTAAAACATACTTCCTGGTTAGCCGGGTTGTCGCAAAATGTTTTGCATTCTTCAAATGTTTTACAACCGCCGGGTCCTCCTTTAGTTTCTATAATTTGCTTTGCCTTTGTCTCGTCAAACCCAGGGTCAAATTTAACTCCCGGGGCTTTAAAATCTTCACTCCTTTTTTTAAACGCTTTGACTTTATCACGAAATTCCCTGGCCTTGGAGTTAAATTCTCTAATACTTTGGGCTTGTTCTTGAGTCAGCGAGGAGCCTTCCTCCTGGATAATATTGTCTAAACAAACATCCTCATTTTGCGGCTGTTCGCAAAATGTCTGGCACTCTTTTGCCGTTATACAGCCGCCGGGGCCGGTTTTCCGTGCTTTCTTTGCCTGCTCCGGGGAGATAATACCGAGTTTCTCTCCAGAACTTATGCATGAGTCAAAATGCGACTTGTCTTCACAGTATGACTTGCATGAATCCGGTGTTTTACAGCCGCCCGGTCCGCCTTGCTTGGCAAAGTCGATATATTTGTCAAACTTATCGTTAGACATTACGCCGTTGTCTTTGGCCCAAGTCATGCAGGCCTCCTGATTGCCGTTGCAAAAAGTGGTGCAGTCCGCCTCGGTTTTACAGCCGCCCGGTCCGCCTTGTGTCTTTGTAATTTCTATAGCCTTATTTCTATCAAATATCTCTGCCGCTAAAGAGCCGTTTATAAAAAACAAAAAAGGCAGTAAAATTGCCGCGCCAACAATAAGCGCTAGCAAATACTGCCTTGGATGATTATGGTAGAATTTCATAAAGGCTGTTTTTAATTATTTATTTTTTAAATGGATTCAGATTTACTTTATCAAACGGATTTTTGTAGCCGGTATCAACCTTTACTGCCGGCGCTCCTGCCGAGGCCTTGGCGGCATCATTCAAACCGCGATCGTAGCCGACTTTATTGCCGTACCAATATCCGCCGCCGATTCCCAACAACAAGGCGACGACAATTGCAAATATCCAAAGTATTGATGATTTTTCTTCCATATTATCCATATTATTTTGTTTAAAAAATTAACTTATAATTCTGATTAAAATCATACAACTTTAAAACATTTAATACTAATTAAACTGTGGATAAATGGTGGACCTAGGCGGAATCGGACCGCCGCCTCGTCAATGCGAATGACGCGTAATACCACTTTACTATAGGCCCATTTATTCATTCGGGGAGCCGAGAATCGAACTCGGGCTATATGCTCCCAAAGCATACGTACTACCACTATACGACTCCCCGCTCCCCTATATTGTACTTGAACTTTGATTGAATTTCAACCGCTTTCGTGGTATTTTATTCTTAATTATCAAGCCTCCGTAGCTTAATGGACAAAGCAGCGCTCTTCTAAGGCGTTGATAGGGGTTCGATTCCCTTCGGGGGCACAAAGGGCTTAATTTAAAAAATTAAGTATTAACGTTCCGCGTAAAGCACCGTGACAACAGAAAAACAAAACATAGGAAAATTAGGCGAAGATATCGCGGTGAAATATTTAGAAAAACATGGATATAAAATTTTGGATAGAAATTACCGTAAACCTTGGGGTGAAATTGACATAGTCGCGTCAGAAAATACTGGGGGAAAACAATTCTTGATGTTGAAACAAGAATTGGTTTTTATTGAAGTTAAAACCCAAAACCAAAAATTTGAATGGCGGCCGGAAGAAAACATAACGTTCCATAAGAAACATCAATTATCAAGAATAATTACAACTTATTTAAAAACAAACAAGGTTTCGGAAAACCAAAACTGGCGGATTGACGTTCTGGCAATTACGCTTGATTTCAAAACAAAAAATGCTTCTGTGGAACACATTCAAAATATTAATTTAAATTAACTTATCCCCGCTTTGTCCCCAAAACTATTGATTCTTAGAATCTATAGCTTTATGCTAAAGAAATAAGGGCAATTAGCTCAATGGTAGAGCGCTTCGTTTACACCGAAGAGGCTGTAGGTTCGATCCCTACATTGCCCACATTTTATTTCTTTCGTTTCGCGTGGAACGACCGATGGATTTCGCGGAGTTGCTTGTTTGTTATATGGGTGTAAATTTGAGTAGTGGTTATATTTGAATGCCCCAAAAGCTCCTGGACCGAACGGATATCGGCGCCATTTATTAATAAGTCGGTGGCAAAAGAATGTCGTAAAGTGTGAGGCGTCACTTTTTTTGATAAACCAGCCTTTGCGGCATAGTATTTTATCAAGCGCTCAATGCTCCGCGGCACAAGCCGCAAGTTTTCTATCTTGCTGAAATTTTTTATATGCCTAATAAACAAAGCTGGATCGACATCCCCTCTTTTATCAAGATAATTTTTTAAAGCCGTTTTGGCGGTCTCGGAAAGAAAAACCAACCGGACTTTATCGCCCTTGCCGCGAACGGCAAATTCGCCGGATTTAAGGTTTATTGAATCTCGGTTTAAAGCGCAAAGTTCTGAAACTCTAAGCCCCGTTGAAAATAAAAGCTCTAAAATTGCGCGGCCGCGTAAAGATTTAAATGTGTCCATTCCCGCCTTCGGCGGGACCCCGCCTGCGGCGGTGGCGGGCGCATCAAGCAATCTTTCAAGTTCGCTGTTTTCCAAAAAAATGACCTGCCGTTCCGATTGTCTGCCCAATTCAATTTTATCCGCCGAAAGAGTTTTTATGTCCCTCTTGGTCAGATATTTTAGAAAATTTCTTAAAGCGATCAAATAATAATTTTGGGTATTTTTTTTCAAACTGCCGCTGAGCCCGACCTGCCGGTTGAGCCACAAACGGTACTGCCGAACCAAATCCTGTGATATCTGCTCCGGCTTAGAAATTCTGGCAAAATCCAAAAACCGCCTTAAATACCGCTCATAATTCACCCGCGTCTTTATTGAGCGATTTTTTTCTATTTCAAGATGATCAAGGTAATCTTTTAAAAGCGTGCTAATGTCCATAATTTAATTATAGTTTAATTTTTGAATGTCGCAAAATATTTTCCAACATTTTTAAACTCTCGCCGGATCGCTTTACGGAAAACCAATCTTGTGATACTATATGCAAACAATGCTGAAAACCAAGACAAAATCTAAAATAGTTGAAAACTATAAAATACACCAAACCGATACCGGTTCGGTGGATGTTCAGGCCGCAGTTTTAAGCGAGGAAATCGACCAGCTTGCCAAACATTTAAAAAAGCATCCGAAGGACAACCATTCCCGCCGGGGTCTTTTGGGAATGGTTTCAAAAAGAAAACGGCTTTTAAATTACCTGGCCAAAGAAAACGAAAAAGGATATAATAGTTTGATTAAAAAACTGGGATTGAAAAAATAAGAGTCGGCATGCCAATTATAAAACACAAAGACCAGCGCGTTGCTATTTTACTGGATGTCCAGAATCTTTATCATTCCGCCAAGAATTTATATAACGCGCGGGTTAATTTTAATGAAATTTTAAAAACGGCCTTAAGCGGCCGTAAATTGGTTCGCGCCATTGCTTATGTCATAAAAACAGAAACCGGAGAAGAGGCGGCTTTTTTTGAAGCCTTGACCAAAATGGGCATTGAAACAAAAATGAAAGACCTCCAAATTTTTCCCGGCGGGGTTAAAAAAGGGGACTGGGACGTCGGAATAGCCATTGACGCCATCCGGCTTGGCGAATCAACAGTCGATGCTTTGGTTCTTGGCACCGGCGACGGTGATTTCGTACCCTTGGTTGATTATCTAAAAGGAAGAGGTCGGCAAATGGAAATTATCGCTTTCGGCCGTTCAACCTCGGCAAAATTAAAAGAGGCGGCCGACGATTTTATTGATATGTCGGCTGACCCCAAAAGATTCACTATCCCAATTAAAAAATCCCGCCAAAGGCCCGCTTTGCCAAAACTTCAGCGAGGCGAACGAGGATCATTAGAAACGGTAAAAACTATTAAAAACAAAAATAATGTCAGAAATTAAAAAATATTCCTTGGATCTTGCCGGGGAAACGTTAAAAATAGAAATCGGCAAATTAGCGGGGCAAGCCAATGGCGCCGTCACTGCCCAATTAGGCGACACTGTTGTTTTGGCAACGGTTGTAATGTCAAAAAATCAGAAAGTTGGGGCTGATTTTCTCCCATTAACCGTTGATTATGAAGAAAAATATTATGCTCGCGGCAAAATCCTTGGTTCCAGATTCATGAGGCGCGAAGGCCGTCCATCGGAAGAGGCGATCCTAAACGCCAGATTGATAGACAGAACCATAAGACCTCTCTTTGACCAAAGCATAAGAAATGAAGTCCAGGTTGTGGCAACGATTCTCTCTGTGGATGAAAAAAATGATCCCGATATTTTGGCTATGAACGCCGCCTCTATAGCTTTGATGATCTCTGATATTCCCTGGGATGGTCCGATTGCCGCCGTAAGAATCGGCCGGGTCAATGATAAATGGATAATCAACCCCACTTTCTCCGAGCGCGAGGAAAATATTGCCGACTTGGTTGTTTCGGTTTCCTCGGATATGAAAATAAATATGATTGAGGCCGGCCCCTTGAAAGAATTGGGAGAAGATGAATTGGTGGAAGGAATAGATTCTGCCAAAGAATTTCTGGAACATTTAATAAACTTTAATAAAAAAATTGCCGATGATTTTAAAACCCCCAAAGCGGTTATCGCGGCCGAAAAGATCGACCCGGAATTAAAAAGCGAAGTAATAAAATTTTTGAATGCCGGCAATGCGCTTGAGGAGGCAATCTATGAAAAAGATAAAACGGCTCGCGCTAATAATTTGGAATTATTAAAAGACCGGTTAAAAGAATATATTGCCAATATCGGCGAAGATAAAATAAAAGCGGCTGAAAGTTTTTTTGAAGAAGAGATTGACGGAATAGTCCATAAAAATATCCTGGAAAAAGAAAAGCGGCCGGACGGAAGAAAACTTGATGAATTAAGAAAATTGTCTTCTGAAATTGGAGTTTTACCTCGCACTCATGGCAGTGGCCTATTTCAAAGAGGGGAAACCCAGATTTTATCAGTCCTCACTTTAGGCTCGCCTTCCGACGTATTAATTATTGAAGGGATGGTTGTTTCCACCAAAAAACATTTTATGCACCAATATAATTTTCCGCCTTTTTCGGTGGGAGAAACTGGCCGGATGGGCGCTCCGGGAAGGAGAGAAATCGGCCATGGCGCTTTAGCCGAAAGAGCGTTGCTCGCCGTTATCCCCAAGAAAGAAGATTTTCCTTATGCCATCAGGATTGTTTCCGAGGTTTTATCTTCGAATGGTTCTTCGTCAATGGGATCGGTTTGCGGTTCAACCCTGACTTTAATGGATGCCGGGGTCCCCATATCCAAGCCGGTGGCCGGCATTGCCATGGGCCTTATGACCAATGAAAAAGGCGGTTATAAAATTCTTACCGACATCCAGGGGCCGGAAGACCACTACGGCGATATGGATTTTAAAGTGGCCGGCACCAATGACGGCATTACGGCTATGCAAATGGACGTCAAAATAAACGGAATTGACACTACAATTTTAAAAGAAGTTTTGTATCGGGCCAAAAAAGCGCGGCTTGAAATTCTGGAAAATATGTCTAAGACCATTGACAAGCCGAGACCCAATTTATCACCGCTGGCGCCAAGAATTATCACCATTCAAATCCCGGTTGATAAAATCAGAGAGGTAATCGGATCCGGCGGCAAAGTTATTAATGAAATTATCGCCACAACCGGCGCCGCGATTGATATCGAGGAGTCGGGCCTTATATTTATTACCGCCGAAAATGAAGATAGCGGGCTTAGGGCCAAGGAAATAATAGAAGGTATAATTAAGGAATATAAAATTGGCGATGTTATTACCGGCAAAGTCACCCAGATTCTTGATTTCGGAGCTATTGTAGAATTTGGAAAAGGAAAAGACGGAATGATTCATATTTCAGAACTGGCGCCCTATCGCGTCAATAAAGTCACCGATATCGTAAACATCGGCGACGAGGTTACGGTTAAAATAAAAAGAGTTGAAAACGGTAAAATCAGCTTGTCTTTAAAAGACGCCCCCGGTGTAAGAAACTGATGTGGATAAGTACACAAAATCGCCCCGATGTCCATCGGGGCGATTTTGTGTTAAAATTAAACCAAATTAAACTTTTTAATTGAAAATTATCAAATGGCCGATTTAACCCAAAAACCGGAAGAAGACATCATCATAAGAACGATGAGGGGAGACCTGGACAAATTAGCCGGTATTATCCCAAAAAAAACTCTTGCCTTTAAACCTGTCTCTCCGATATCGCCCATCTCTCGCGAAGCAGAATACAAAGCATCTCAGGCGCCAATAGCCCCCTCGGCGCCGCCCGCGCCGCCTTCTCCTCCTATCGAACCCGCGCAAGCAAGCGGACTGCCGATTTTAATCGTGCCGCCAAAAGAAATCCCGACCAAACCCCTATACAAGACAACGCCGGTGTGGACAAAACTCGGAGTCATCGGTTTAGCCGTTATTCTTATAGCGCTTTCGGGACTTTATGGTTATTGGAAAATTTTTATCCAAAGTAAATTGCCGGCAGTTAAAATAAACAACACCAAATCGATGCCGGCTTTGCCAACGGTCTTAACGGCAACAAGCACCGCCCCTATAAAATTCTTCAATAAATTGCCCGGTAAATCAGTGACTATTGACTTGCCATCAAAAACGCCGGCGGCTTTAATTCAAGCGCTGAAATCTGAAGCAAGAATTGAAGAAACTCGCGCCTCTACCAAGCAAATAAAAATAACCTATCGGGGGAAGCCTCTCTCTACCGGAGAATTGTTTAACTTAATGTCAATTTTTGCTCCAAAAGATTTCCTGTCAAATTACAAAAACGAATTCGCTTTGGTATTTTTCAGCCAAAAAGAGGGAGCGCGGCCGGTTTTAATTCTCAAAATAATCAACAAAGATCTCGCCAAAACTCAAATGGCGGACTGGGAGAAAACCACTTTGGCGGGCAACATCCTCCCCATGTTCTTAAATAATTTTAAATTGCCGAAATATTTACCGGCGTTCAAATCCTATCTTTTTGTCAACCAGCCGGTGCGCTACCTGAATATTAATATGCCTTTCGCCTCGTTAAATTACGCTATTTACGATAATTTTTTAATTTTCACCACCTCAAGCGCCGGAATGTTTGTGATTCTGCAGGATCTAACCGGCCAAAGCGTTTCGCGAAATTATTTGGAAAATTTAAAAGCGTCAATCAACGAATTCGTCAAATGAAATTTCTATGAAAAATAAAAGAAAAAAATCGGCGCAAGATATTCAGGATGATATTTTCAGGAAAATGTCGGCGGATAAAAAGCTTGAAGTGGCCGCCGGTCTGTGGCTTTTAGCTAAAGAATTAAATCCTAGCAGCATTAGATATGACGGAATTAATAGACCCGCGGCAACTTCTTATAAGCGTCGCTAAAATTCTAGCAAGATTAAAAATTCCCTATTTAGTCACCGGCGGGATGGCTGTTTTTGTTTGGGGCAGGCCAAGATTTACGGCCGATGTTGATATTGTTATTAAACTCAAATTAGACGATATTGATAAATTGGCCGAAAATTTGAGAGCGTTAAGCGAAGCAAGCTATATTGATAAAAATTCTATAAAACAAGCGCTTATGCGTCATGGCGAATTTAATTTTATTGACGGATTGACCGGCATTAAGGTTGATTTCTGGGCTGTTGGCGAAACTCAATTTAACAAGAGTCAATTAGAACGCCGGATTGCTAAAAATATTTTGGGCCAAAAAGTTTTCTTCATATCGCCCGAAGATTTAATTTTAAGTAAATTGCCGTGGCATAAACAAAGTGAATCTTCAAGGCATTTAGAAGATATTGAATCGGTTTTCAAAATTCAAAAAAAACTTGATTTGGGCTATCTTCGAAAATGGGCCAAACTTCAATCAACAATAAAAATTCTGGAATCTTTAATAAAATAAAAAATTTTGACAGCTTTTTTATCTTAAGATAGCATTAAATTCATCATGTTAGATCAAAAGACAATTGACGAATTAAAATCTGCTCTTGAAAAAGAACGCGATCTTTTAGTCAGTGAACTGACAACTATAGCCACTCCCGACCCAAATTTGAAAGACAATTGGAATGTTAAGCATTTTGAATGGAGCGAAGATCAAATCACCAGCAAAGAGGCCCTGGAAAGCGACGAGAGTGTTAATGAATCCGATGAGGATATGAAAAATAAGGCGCTTTCCGATCATTTGGAATTAAGATTAAAAGAAGTCAATGACGCCTTGAAACGGATTGGAAGCGAAACTTTCGGAATATGTAAAGTTTGCCAAAAGGAGATACCCTTGGAAAGATTAAAAGCTAATCCTGCCGCAAGAACCGATATAGAACATGCCGGCTAAGCTTTATTCAGCCGCTTTAAGCGGCATCAACGCCAAGATCGTGGAGGTCGAGTGTGATTTATCGCCCGGCCTTTTTAATTTTTCAATTGTAGGATTGCCTGACGCGGCGGTTAAGGAATCTAAAGATCGGGTTTCTTCGGCTTTAAAAAATTCCGGCGCTTCTCCGCCTTCGCGGCGCAATAAAAGAGTCACGGTCAATCTGGCGCCGGCCGATTTAAAAAAAGAAGGACCGGCTTATGATTTGCCGATTGCCCTAAGCTATCTTTTGGTTTCAGAACAAACTAAGTTTGATTCGGAGAAAAAATTATTCGCCGGAGAACTGGCTTTAAACGGTAATTTAAGGCCGATTAATGGAGTGCTCTCTATCGCCATTGAAGCTAAAAATCGCGGCTTTGAAACTTTATTCGTGCCAAAAACCAACGCCGCCGAAGCGGCGTTGGTTAAAGATATTGAAGTTGTCGGCGCTGTTAATTTAATCGAACTTTTAGAACATCTTGAAAATAAAAAACTTATCGTTCCTCATCAGAATTCGAAAATAAATCTGCCCCTCGTAGAGAAAGAAGAAGAATCGGAAGTTGACTTGGCATTGATCCGCGGCCAGGAAAAAGCCAAAAGGGTTTTAGAAATCGCCGCCAGCGGCAATCATAATATCATTTTTTCCGGCCCGCCGGGGTCGGGAAAAACCCTCTTAGCCAAAGCCTTGGCTTCAATTTTGCCTAAATTAAATCTTGAAGAAGCGATTGAAGTAACAAGAATTTGGAGCGTCGCCGGACTTTTAAAAGAAGACAGGCCATTTTTATCGCGAAGGCCTTTCCGATCGCCGCATCACACGGCTTCAGGAGCGGCTTTGGTCGGCGGCGGCGCCTGGCCAAAACCGGGAGAAATTTCTTTGGCTCATCGCGGCGTCCTTTTTCTGGATGAATTCCCCGAATTTTCCCGCGATGTCTTGGAAAATTTAAGACAGCCTCTGGAAGAAAGTTTCGTAACAATTTCCCGCGCTCAGGGCAGTTTAACTTTTCCGGCCCAATTTTTAATGGTCGCCGCAATGAATCCCTGCCCATGCGGTTATTTGAACGATACGCTAAAGGAATGTACTTGCGCTCCAAGCCAGATTATAAGATATAAAAGAAAACTATCCGGCCCTCTCCTTGACCGCATCGATCTTCATATTGAAGTCCCTCGCTTAAAATACGAAGAGATGTCAAAAGAAAGTTTTGGCGAGGCCAGTAAAATTGTGAGGGAAAGAGTGTCCAAAGCGCGAGAAGTCCAAGCTTCGCGATTTATAAACGAAGGAATTTTAACCAACCGCGAAATGTCGATAAGGCACCTTAAAAAATATTGCGCCTTGGACGAAACGGCGGGAAAAATGATGAAAAGCGCCGTGAGCTCAATGGGTTTCTCAACCAGAACCTATCATCGCTTATTAAAAATCTCCCGCACTATCGCCGATTTGGAAAATTCAGAAAACATAAAACCCCAGCATTTAGCCGAGGCTTTGCAATATCGCCCGAGAGAGGAGGTTTAACGCGCGAAAGGCTGCGCGGCGCCGCTCACTCCAAAGTGAAGATGACAGCCGGTGGAATTGCCGGAACCATAAACTCCGGGATAGCCACCCATATAAGCGATAACTGCGCCCTGATTGACGTAATCGCCAGTCTTCGCCAAAATCTTTTTTAGATGAAAGTATTTAGACCCAATACCGTTCGAATGAAGAATTGAAATGTTATTGCCACGACCGCCGTTGTCATAACGGCTCAAGCCTTGGGCCCAGTTAGCCGTGGCTAGTCCGGAAGCGGCGGCAAAAACCGGAATGTCTTCATGAAGGCAATCATCGCCCCGGGAAATATCAACCGCGTTATACGGGTGAAGGCGGCCCTGATTATAACCTATGGTGGGGAAAATGAGAAAGCCGGGAAGAGAAGGCCCATAATACGGCGCTGGCCGGAGAGCCGGTTTTGGTTCCGGTAAAGTAACAGTTATCGGGTCCTGATTCTGAAGAAGAGAATCTCCGGTGAAAGAAACTTCGCTATCGCCAAACAAGCTGTCTTCAAGAATGCCGGAATTAGCGCTGGCGCCCACCGGGACAAAGGCTGATAAAGCCGAACCAAAAAGATTCGCTTCTTTGGGTGATTCGGGAGCCGAAACCACTTCCGTAAGCTCACCACCTATAGTCGCGCCCTCTGGCCCTGCCAACTTGCCAATTAAAGCCGCTGGATTGGCCAAATTGGCGATAAAAATCAAAGAAAAAATTAAAAATAAAGAAGCCCCTGAGGGGTATTTGGCAATTGTTCGCAGGATTTGTCTAAAAATGGTATAAATAAGCCGAATTTAAGACTATCTTAGGTCAACCAAGTGCTGCTTTTAACATTAACAGGGCCAATAAAAACAGTCAAGGTATTTATCCCCATAGTCAATTATGTTATCTTGGAGTGGCATGGAAATTTTTTATGGCTTAAACAGCGGACAGGTTGAAGCGGTAAAGACAATAAACGGCCCGGTTTTGATTTTGGCCGGCGCCGGAAGCGGCAAAACAAAAACCCTAACCCACCGCATCGCCTATCTCTTGTCCCAAGGCATAAACCCCGAAAATATTTTAGCAATTACATTTACCAATAAAGCCGCCGAAGAAATGAGAAATCGCATTGGCAGGTTGTCGGCCATAAGCCCCGCCTGCGCCGAGGCTTCGGCGGGCAGGCATAAACTGTTTATTGGGACTTTTCACAGTTTCGGCGCAAAAATCCTAAGACAGGAAATAGAATGCTTGGGGTATAAAAATAATTTTGTCGTTTATGACGAGGATGATTCTTTGAGTTTGGCTAAAGACATAGTCAGTGATTTGAATTTATCGCGCGATCGTTTTAAGGTTAGTTCTCTTTTAAATTTAACTTCTAAACTTAAAAGCGAATTGGAAAAACCCGAAGACATTGGTCCCGGCGATTTTTATAAAAGACAGTTTGCCAGTTTTTATAATCTCTACAACCGCCGCCTCAAAGCCGCCAACGCGGCAGACTTTGATGATTTAATAATGCTGCCGGTGCGAATTTTTGAAGAATTTCCGGAAATTCTCAAAAAATACCAGGAGCAATACCTATATATTCTTGTTGATGAATATCAGGACACGAATCGCGCCCAGTATATTTTGATAAACTTGCTGGCCCAAAAAAATAAAAATCTTTTTGCCATCGGCGATCCGGATCAGGCGATTTACGGCTGGCGCCACGCGGATTTTAGAAACATTTTAAACTTTGAAAAGGACTATCCGAAGGCTAAAGTCATTAAACTTGAGCAAAATTATCGCTCCACCCAGAATATTTTAAACGCCGCCCATGAAATTATCAGTAAAAATGTTGAAAGAAAAGAAAAAAAATTGTGGACCGAAAATCCGCAAGGGGAGTTGATAGAGGTTATTGAGGCGGTCAACGAAAGGGAAGAGGCCGGATTTATTCTGAGTAAAATAATGGATTTAAGTAAAAATTCGGGATTTGATCTTGATAAGATTGTCGTGATGTACCGAACCAACGCCCAGTCGCGGATTTTGGAAGAGGCTTGTCTTTACGCTAACTTGCCTTATCGCGTAATTGGGGCGGTAAAGTTTTACCAAAGAAAAGAAATTAAAGATATTCTGGCTTATTTGCGGCTGATTCAAAATCAAAACGATGAAATAAGTTTGAAAAGAATTGTCGGGATTTTTGGCAAAAGATCGTTTGAGAATTTCAAGGCGGATTTTGAAAATTTAAAAAAGCAGGCGGAAATTTCGCCGCCGGCGAAACTTATAAAAACCGTCGTCAAAAAAACCGCCTATTATGATTATTTGGCCAAAAAATTTCCCGACGCCGGGGCCGATGGCGAACCGGAATCGGAATCAAGAATTAAAAACATCAAGGAATTAATCGGTTTAGCCGATAGGTACGGCAACCTCGGCGATTTTTTAATAGAAGTCGCCTTAATGCAACAAGAAAGAAGCGCCGATAATGCTAAAAAACTCAACTTAATGACGCTTCACTCGGCTAAGGGCTTGGAATTTGACGCGGTCTTTATCGCCGGGGTTGAAGAAGATTTAATACCTCATTCCCGCTCGGCGCATTCTTTTGAGGACCTGGAAGAGGAGCGGCGGCTTTGTTACGTGGGGATGACACGGGCAAAAAAACATTTATGGCTTTTGTTTGCTAAACGGCGCACTTTGTGGGGTGAAAAGAGAGAAGCTATGCCTTCGCGCTTTATAATGGAATTGCCGCAGTATTTGGTCAATTTCAGGTCTTTGGCGGATGGCTATAATCTATCCGCGCAGACGGACCTGCCGGATATCAAACTGGAATGATGTCTGTTATAATACAGACAATTGGAATATGAACGCGGGCAAATTTAAAATCACGACCGTCTCTAAAATTTTAATTCTGATTGCATTAATGCTAACCGGCTATTTTATCTGGGGGATTTTTTTCGAATCGGCCGGACCAAAACCCGAACAAGTATTTATTCCGCCTGCCAATAACGATATCCGAACCCCTAGTTTTAAATTTAGGCCGGTTAGGACAAGCGAAGAACCCCCTCTTTCTTATGGGAAGCCGGTTTATAAACCGGCGGATGAGACGGCGCCGCTTGAAAATCCAAAGAACATCCCGCCTAAAATACTGCCCACCTCAACAATCCCTTTTTTTGAAAATATCTATAAAGCCGCCAAAACCGCAGAAATAAAGGTAAAAAATAAAATCACCGCGTCGACTCAAGCCACACCCGACGGAATTATTATTTCTTTGACAAACGACGAATTTCATTTCCTTTATCCCGACAATTTTATCGCCAGTTTGATAGACGCCCAAAATCTTTTTATTAAAAATTACGACCCGGCCTATCAACCGCTCCAAAAAATTGAAACCGATTCCCAGGTCCGTTTTGTTGAAGAAAAAATCGTGGCGGCTCTTCTTTCAATCAATATGCTCACTAAAGAGGAAGCGGATCGATATATCAACACAATTCGTTTCACCCTCCCGCAATTCCAACTTGTGGAACTTAAAAACCGAAAATCTCCAGCTTTAAATATACGCGGGGCTCGCAGGGGGCTGTTTCTCGCCGGCTTGGTGGAAAAATTACACAACGTGCTCATCCCCAAGACACAAGCCGCTGCTTGCGGGGCTTGTTACATATCGCCTTTATGCTTCCAGCCCGGATTGTCAGCCCCGGATCCCGGCATTAATATGTGGAAGCCTTTTTGCTGGTGCACGGGTTGTTACTGGGCGGCGGGATGCCTTTCTTTCTGCACCGGCGTAGCGGCAATTTGGGATCCGACAACCGGCCTTTGCGGCTGCGCGTATTGAATTTAACTGAATTGAATCTAACCAACAAAAGAACGGTTAAGGACCTGCTTGGAAAATACGGAGCGAGGCCGGAAAAATATCTTGGCCAGCATTTTATTCTGTCTAAAAAAACGCTTTTTCAAATGATTGCGGCCGCGGAAATCAAGAAAAACGACACCGTCGTGGAAATTGGACCGGGGCTTGGAACCCTCACTCAAGAACTGGCAAAAACCGGCGCAAAAATAATTGCCGTTGAGAAAGACCCGTTAATGGTTTCAATTCTTGGAGAAACTCTGGCTGATTTTTCAAACATAAAAATAATCCAAGCCGACGCCCGAAATATAGGTGAAAATATAGGTGTCGGACACCTATATTTGAAGAAGTATAAAATCGTGGCGAATTTACCGTATAACGCGGCGACTTTTTTAATCCGCCAATGGCTTGAATCGAAAAACCCGCCGGAATCGATGGTTTTAATGATTCAAAAAGAGGTGGCGCGGAGAATTTGCGCCAAGCCCCCTCATATGAACCTTCTGGCCGTAAGCGTTCAATTTTACGCCGATGTCAAAATCGTTGACTATGTGCCGGCTGAAGCTTTCTGGCCGAAACCGAAAGTGGATTCGGCCATAATAAAAATCGTCCCGACAGGCGGACAACCGCCCCGCGGTTGCTGGGCGGTTGTCAAAGCCGGCTTCTCCCAGCCCAGAAAACAATTAATCGGAAATTTGGCGAAAAAATTGGGAGTTCCGCGGGAAACAATTCTGGATATCTACGAAAAACTCAATATGAAAGAAAAAATCCGGGCTCAAAATTTATCCGTAGAAGACTGGCTTATATTGGCAAAAAAGATTGATAAAAAAATATTCGCCATTGCCGCTTAAAGTTATCCACAATTTGCTCCGTAAAATTTGCTTCGCCGAAAGCGTTTTCGTGGTATAATCCCACCGGGAAATGACCAAAAAATATTTAATAATCGCGTTCGCAATATCGGCCGGAGTCGCCTTCGGAGTTTTTTCGTTTGCCCCCGCTTCAAAAACCCTATATATAAAAAATAGCGCCCTGTATCTCGCTTCCGCGGATAATAAAATCGGCGACCTTTCAAGCACTATTATTCCGTCCATTAAAGTCCCTAAAAATTTAACCGAGGATTTTGCTGGGATATTAACCAAAGATTTGATTTCTAAAAATAGCGAAACGGCCGTAAATTTACCGCCCGGTCGCGGGGTTAATTTGCCGGATGTAAACACGATGGCGGAAAGTTTCATCACCGACGGCTTAAAACAGGCGAATGAAAATATTTTAAACATTAAACCGCCGAATCTTAAAATTTCTCAAGACAACGGCAAAGCGGCGATTGAAAATTATTTATCCGAAGCCCAGGTAATAATTAATAACAATCTAAAAATCGGCGGTTTGCTTTTTTCTGTTTTAGAAGAGATAAACAAAAATAAAGGCGGATTGGAAAAACTTCTGCCGATAATCAGCACCCACGAAGCCGCGGCAAACCAACTGGAAGAAAAGCCGGTTCCATCCGGCCTGAAAAATTTAATGACCGAAGAAATCCGCCTTTTGCGGATAACGGCAAATGTTTTGCGGGCTCTGACCAATGTTGAAAACGATCCTTTAGGCACACTAGCGGCAACCAGTCAATTTGAAGCGATATTGCAAAATTGGCAGGATCTCCAAAATAGATTTGACGCGTTCATTAAAAATTTGAATAAAACGCAATGATCAAATTTTTAAATAAAAAATCCGCGGTTGCGCTTTTCATTTTTTTAATTTTGTTTTCGATTGCGCCGAAAACAACGTTTGCCCTCGTTCCCACTTTTGAACTAAACCCGGTCCTAGTAGGAGCAGAAACAACAACAGCCGCGGCAACTACCGGCAATTTGACTAAAAGAATTTTTGAATGGGTATATAACCTTGCGACAGAAGTTCTTAAAAAAAAGCTACTGGATATGATGGTTGACCAAATTATTGTCTGGATCCAAGGAGGGGGCAAGCCAAAATTTATCACCGACTGGAAGGCATTTCTTGGAGACGCGGTTGATCAAGCCGGCGGAGAAGCCTTGCAACAAGTAGGATTAAGCTATCTTTGTTCGGCCTTCAAGCCCCTTTTGAGCGCGGCTTTTATCCCAATCCCGACATTCACCGAACGCACCGCCTGTACTTTAAGCAAGGTTGGGGTCAATCTTAAAGATTTCCTAAACAATTTTAAAAACGGCGGCTGGATTGCCTGGAATGAAATGGTGCTGAGGCCGCAGAATAATGTTTATGGCGCTTACCTGATGGCTTGGGATGAATATGAAATTAGAAAATCGGCAGCGGCTAAAGCCGCGGAATCCGAAGCTCAGGCCGGCAAAGGATTTTTAAGCGTAAAAAGATGCGCCGCAAGCCACCAAAAAAAATACCCTGACATAGTGGACGAGGACGGGACTGTCATAATAAAAGGGGACATTGAAACGATCTGCGACAAAGAAGAAATTGTCACTCCGGGCGTTATTGCCGGCGATATGGCATCCAAGGCGCTTGGCGCTAATATTGATTGGCTTGTCAATGCCCAAGATCTAAAAGCCTACGTTGCGGCAATCGCCAACGCCGTTTTAAATAGAGTATTTGCCGAAGGGCTGAAGTACGCAAACTCTGCCTTGGTTAAAAAAGAACCTACGCCTCCTCCGGAAGGCACTGTTTCCGCCGCCCAAACGCAATGCGTCCAGCTCTTGGGCACGCCGGCCTACAACGATTGTATCGCCTCGGCGCAAACCGGCGCGGGGATGCAGGATTTTGAGAAAAATTATCTGATATCTTTGATAAACAAGGATCTTGTTTATCAAAATCAGCTTTTGGGAGCGAAACAAGCCACTTTAACTGTTTTGAGCCAATCAGCCGATATTTTATCGCAACTTAAAAACTGCCAAGCATCAACATCCGCTTCTTTCCTCCAAACGCAAAAAACCCTGGCCCAAGTTCAAGGCGCCGCCTCAACCACGGCAAGCCAAATTCCCCAGATTCAATCCGATATTATCGCCCGCCAGATTAAGCAACAGGAAATAACGGCCATAGCCGATGAAACGCAAATTCCGCCCATCTGGGCCCAGGTAACCAGTTTTGTCGACCCCGTGGCCACCCAAAGTCTGGCATTGGCCGCCCAAGACGAAACCGAGCAGGCGCAACAAAATATGAATTTGTATCAGCAACAACTAACTTCCTGCCAAGCGGCGCCATGAAAAAATTTTTAACAAAAAATAAAAAATACATTGGTTTAATCCTGATCGCGGCGATCGCTTTTAATTTTCTGTTTTTGCCCCAAACCGCCGTCGCAATAAGCGCAAATCCTCTTGATTGGGTCGGCCAGGTATTTGGCTGGATCTCAGGAAAATCTCTGCTTTTTATCTCATCCACCATCAGTATGATTTTAGGCGCTTTATTCGGCCTGGTTCTCGGGCTGGAAGCTAAGATTATTGATTATATCATTTCTCCGGCTAATTTTCCTTTAACGACTGCCCCGATTGTCACTCTCGGCTGGAGCATCACCCGGGATTTAGCCAATATGTTCTTCATTTTGATACTCTTGATAATCGCCTTTGCCACGGTTTTGAAAATTCAATCTTACGCCATAAAACAACTCTGGTGGAAAGTGGTTTTGGCCGCGCTCTTGGTCAATTTCAGTTTGGTCTTTGCCGGTTTTATCATTGATTTCACCCAGATTCTCACCACGTTTTTTTTAAAACAAATTACGGGGGGCGAAGGAGGTTTTGGCACCATCACCACCAAATTGGCCGCCAGCATGCAGATTTTAAATTTCTATAATCCGGCTCCGCCAACAAGCGTTTTGGGCGGCATCGGGCAATTTGGCTCCAGCGCCGTTGCCGCTACGGTGGGCGTTATTTTAACTCTTGTTGGCCTGGTGATAACCGTGTTTGTTTTCGGCGCGGCGATGATATTTTTAATCTTAAGAATTCTTCATCTCTGGTTTCTGTTGATTATTATGCCCATCGTCGTGATGCTTTGGATTTTGCCGGCAACAAGCGGCCAATTTTCAAAATGGTGGAACGAGTTTATAAAATGGGCCTTTTTCGCTCCGATCTATGTTTTTTTTATTTACCTCTCGCTTTCCATTTTTGACGCCACCGGCAAGCTTAACCCTAAAGTTTTTGGAGTGCTTCCGGCCGCTTGGGAAACGCCGGCGCCCGGCCTCACTACTGTCGCTATGCCAGCGGCGATTTTCCAGTGGATTTTAGTTATCGCCATGATGTTCGGTTCGCTGATTGTGGCGCAAAAAATGGGTGTTGCGGGCGCCACCGAAAGTCAACAAATACTGAAGGGATGGGGCGATAAATCAAAAAATTGGGCGGGGAGGCAGTTGAGAAGCAGGGTTTTGGGTGTTGGGGCAAAAGAAGCCGCTCCCGGAGTTGAAGCTCGTCCGGGATTCTTGGCTAGGGGCGCCCAAAAACTTGCCGGAACTAAAATTCCCGGCGGAAAATTACTTGCCGATCAGATATTTAAGATGACGGCCGGAGAAGCCGCAACGCCTGAAACTGCCCAAAAACAGTTTGCCAACTGGACGCCCGATGCCATACAGGCATACCTGAAAAAATCGCCTAGCGGCATTACGAATGCCTTTTCCCAAAATCAACAACTGGGAGCGGCTCTCGCGCTTAAGGATAAGGGCAAATTAGATACGCTCGGCGAACCAAAAATTAAAGAATTGGCAATGCTGGCTTCAAGAAAATATCCAAAACAACTGGATGAAATATTAAAAGTGGCTCCGCATTTAGCGCCAAAATTTAATAAAAATATAAAAGCCGTCGTTGGGAAAATAGAAAAAGCCGACGAAGTAATGACCGAATCGCTGTCATACCCCGATGTTGTAATGAATTTTAATCCTCAACAACTTAAAACAATAGCGCAAAAGGGAAGTGATCGAAAAGTGAATCTTCTCAAGAATGTAGTAGAAAAAGAATACAAAAAATTGTACGATTCGCTGTATAAAAAACTTGACTCAAACGATGAATCAGCTGTTAACGCTCTTGATAAAATTGGTGACATTGTAGGGGTTGAAGGAAGGAAGCCCCTTAGCAAGGAAGCTCGCAATAAGGCGTTGGGCGAATTGGGTAAAGAGCATGGCGAAGAAATAGAAAAACTTGTTCGAGCCAAATTATCTACATCTTCGCCAGTTTGGGACATTGGATAGCTCTTTCAATAAAACAAAAATAAAATAAAAAAACCCATCCATAGATTCAGGATGGGCCACAAGTAGACCCGACAACCATTACTGTTATTTTTTTGGAATTTCGGTGTACCCCGTCACATTTCCTTTAGCATCATAGTTGTAATGCCTTTCGTATTCCGTGCCGGAAGACCCGCCACTGCCTTGCCCTTTGGTTTTCCAAATTCCTCCTGGCGTTATTCTATCGGCGCCGGCTAAAATCATTGGGATACTAATGGCCCAAAAGAATAGGGTTGTGCCAAGCGCCTCCACGAAATGCAATGAAGCGTCAAACCATGTTAGAATTGGCAAAATAACAAATATAATGCCTGTTATCAGATATCTCATATTCTCGCCTCCTTTATTCAATTATTTAAGATCAAAACTATTGTTTAGTTGTCATACTACCATAAAATAACGAAATTGTCAATGTCAAATGCCTGAATTAACAAGAGAAGAAAAATTAAAATTAGTGGAAAAATTACCCCAACAGCTTCAGGATTTTCTTTATTCTGAAGATACCGGAGCGTTTTTATTGTACTTGGGTGAAAAACATAATTTGGAAGACGACAAAATTTCTTTGCTTTCAAAATTAGTGGGCGATGTTATTTTGGGAATTGTGCCGATAACATCTCTGGCGCAAGAAATTAATTCAAAAATCACCTCCGACGCTCAAGCGGCGATGAATCTGGCGCAGGAATTATATGCCGAACTTTTGGCTCCGGTTATGGCGGCGCCAGTAGCGCCAAATGTTTTACCAACGCCAGCGGCGCCGACCCCAATGCCAACGACCCCTGCTCCAACACCTGCGAGGCCAGTTGATCAATATCGCGAGCCGGCATCTTCCGCGCCCGAAGTTGTTGATTTAAGAAAAACTCCGCCTTCGCCCGCCGAAGCGGGCTACGGCGGACAACAGCCGCCTGTAGTCCGCGAAGGAGAATTGCCACCCGGATTGCCGATTGCTCCTGCGCCAATTCCGAGGCCTATCATGCCAACCCCCGCGCCTTCAATCCCGCCAAAACCGGCGCCGCTTATTGAGGCCGAGCCCCATAAAATCCCGCCGCCCGCTCCGAAACCAATCATTTCTACCCCGCGACCGCAATATATTATAAGGCCATCCGGCGCGCTCCCGACCGACCTTCCGGAGAATATTTTAGATTTAAGAAAAGATAAGGGAGAATTTTAATGCAATACCAAGTCCCGCAATTTATTGATATAGAAGACAGAATTATTGGGCCATTAACGCTCAAGCAATTTTTATATTTGGCTTTTGCCGGCGCTCTTCTTTTTGTTTTTTGGTTCTTATTCGCATTTTATATTTGGGTAATTGTCGCCATTCCGATAGCGGGCGGGGCGGCCGCCTTCGCGTTTTTAAAAATAAATGACCGGCCGTTTGTCTATTTTTTTCTGGCTTTTGTAAAATATTTCACCAAGCCGAAGCTTTATATTTTTTCCGGCGCGGCGGAAAGAGCCGCGCCTTCGTCTCCGGTAAAGGAAAAAATTGAAGCCGCGGCATCCGCCCCCGCGCCAATAGAAGAAAAAAAGGTTACTCCTTCCAAGTTGAAAGAATTAGCATTAAACTTAGATATCGGTTCAAAAAGAGTGAATGAGCAACCATGAAAATGTATTAGAAAAATTCTAGGTGGGGGGGGCGAGCCGAATTTGCGAAGCAAATTTGGGGCTAAGGAATTTTTATAATATATTTTCATATTTGTAATAGCTATATAAATAACAAAATGATCGACCAAGGAAAAACAAATAAAGGACCGGCTACCCAAGAATTCGTTGATATAGAAAAAATCCGCGAAGGGGTTGTTGTTTTAAAAAACGGCGGATTCCGCGCGATTTTAATGTGTGGCTCAAGAAACTTGGAACTGGAATCAATTGACGGCCAGAATGCCATTATCGGCACCTATGCCGACTTCCTTAATTCCTTTGACTGGCCGCTGCAAATAGTGATCCATTCAAGAAAATTGGATATTAACCCCTATTTGGCTACGCTTGAGGAAAAGTTGAAAGCCCAAGAAAATGAACTCTTAAAAATTCAAACCGCCGAGTATATTGATTTCGTTAGAAGCTTTGTGACCCTCTCCGATATTATGGTTAAAAGATTTTATACCATTGTCCCTTTTGATCCGATTGAATCAAAGACCGAAAGCCCGTTTGAAAAAATCGGCTCCCTTATTAAAACGCCCTCCAGAAAATCCCAAGAACTCCCCGAGGAAAAATTCCAGGAATACAAAAACCAACTGCTCCAGCGGGTTGATCACATTATTTCGGCGCTGGCCCATGTTAGTATTAAGGCTGTGAGACTTCAGACAGAAGAATTAATAGAATTATTTTACAATCTTTACAACCCCGAAGAATATGGACCCCATATATTTAAATGAAAATAAAGAAATTGCGGAAAGCGCGGCCGCCGCTTTGCGCGATATTTTGGCGCCGGCGGCTTTAGAGATCGCTCCCGGTTTTCTCCGTCTTAATAAAACGCTGGCGCGAGCTTTTTTTGTCTTTAATTATCCAAGATTTTTAAACACCAATTGGTTTTCTGAAGTTATTAATTTGGATAAAACCCTAGACATCAGTTTTTTTATTCATCCGATTGACACCGGCACGGCTCTTAAAAATCTAAGAAAAAAAGTGGCCCAGGTTGAATCGGAATTAAGCATGCGCGAAGAAAAGGGAATGGTGCGCGATCCGATGCTTGAAACCGCTTATCACGACCTTGAAGATTTAAGGGACAAGCTACAGCAAGCGAGAGAAAAATTCTTTAAGTTCGGACTTTATATAACCGTTTATGGGAACTCTGTTGAGGAGCTTGATAAAATTGAAACCGCCTTGCGTTCAATTTTGGACGCCAAAATGATATACAGCAAGTCGGCAATTTATCAGCAGAGTACAGGCTTCAAATCAACATTGCCTCTCGCCAATGACGAGCTTGAGATAAACGCGGCGATGAATTCAAGTCCCATTGCCGCCACTTTTCCTTTTGTTTCCTCGGATCTGACTTCCGACAGCGGCATTCTTTACGGCATTAATCGCCACAATAATTCACTGGTTCTCTTTGACCGGTTTTCTTTGGAAAATGCCAATACCGTGATATTCGGCAAATCCGGCGGCGGCAAATCCTATGCCGCCAAGCTTGAGATTTTGCGCTCTCTGATGTTTGGAACCGAAGTTGTCGTGATTGACCCGGAAAATGAATTCCGATATCTGGCCGAAACGGTCGGCGGCGCTTTCTTCAGGATCTCGCTTACGTCGGAACATCATCTAAACCCCTTTGACTTGCCGGCGCCGAGAGAAGACGAAAATCCGGCCGATATTTTAAGGTCTAACATTATAAACTTAGTCGGACTATTGCGAATAATGTTCGGCGGCTTGACTCCGGAAGAAGACGCGATTATTGATTCGGCCATCACCCAAACCTACGCCAGCCGCGACATTACGCCGACCTCTGATTTTTCAAAAGCCACCGCGCCGACAATGGCCGACTTGAAAACCGTTTTAGACAGCATGGCCGGCGCCGAATCATTGAGCCGCCGGCTTGAAAAATACGTCAGCGGTTCCTATGCCGGCTTTCTTAATAATCCGACCAATCTTAAAATAAAAAATAAATTGGTGGTCTTCAGCATCAGGGATATGGAAGAGGAATTAAGGCCGATTGCCATGTATATAATTTTGCATTTTATCTGGAATTTGGTCCGTTCGGAACTTAAGAAACGGATACTCATGGTTGATGAGGCCTGGTGGCTCATGAAATACGACGACGGCGCTTCTTTTATGTTTGGGATCGCCAAACGGGCCAGAAAATATTTCTTGGGGGTGACAACCATCACCCAGGATGTAAGCGATTTCTTGAGCTCCTCTTATGGCAAGCCGATTTTAACCAACTCGTCTCTCCAGTTTTTGTTGAAACAATCGCCGGCTAATATAGACATCCTCCAAAAAACTTTTAATTTAACTGATGAGGAAAAATTCTTGCTTCTTGAATCGGGAGTCGGAGAAGGGCTGTTTTTTGCCGGCTCAAAACACGTGGCCATTAAAGTCATTGCCTCCTACACCGAAGACCAGATCATCACTTCCGACCCGGCCCAGCTCTTGCAAATAGAACAGGCAAAAAAAGAACTGGAACACGCCGAGGCAATGGTTCCGTAAATATGTTAAAATAACATATATGGCTTTAGCGGAAAAATTACAACAAAAATCAGAGAAAATAAAGGCCAAAATAGCAGAAAAGTCCCAAAAAGCCGAAAAGGGCAAGGGCGCCGAAATAAATTGGGCTGAATGGCTTTTGCTTTTTTTAGCCGCGGGCTATATAGATATTCTTTTTATTATTTTAACGATTATTGGGCTGATTCCGTATGTGGGGCAATCAATTTACGCTATCGCCGATCCAGTCATGAATATTATCGCCACGGGCGTATTTTGGTTTTATTTACAGTATAAAGGGTACGGCCATTATTGGTGGATAGCGTTCGGGGGCGGTTTGGCGAATTTAATTCCTCTCGTCAATTGGATCGGCTGGATAATAGCGGTTTTGATTTTTTATCTTCTGGTTAAGGCGGAAAAAATTCCTTTGGCCGGCGAGGCGATAGAAAAAGCCGCCAAAGCGGCTCAAAAAATAAAATAACGCAATCATGGCAAACCGAAACAACCAAAATAAAATTCTAGTTTTTTCTCTTGTTGCTTATTTTCTGTTGTTTACCACGGCAGTAAACGCTCAATTTGCTTTGCCCGCCGACCAATTGCCGGATTTAAACCCGAAAACAACGCTTTCTTTAACTTTGAATCCTCTGGCTCCCCGGCCAAATTCAACAATTACCGTCACCGCCAATCTTCTGGGGGTAACCAATACTAATAATTCTGATTATGCCTGGTTTTTAAACGGCGTAAGGAAAAAAGAAGCGTCGGGCGTTAATAAAAATATTTTCACTTTCCAGGTCGGCGATTTAGGCGCTGTTTATAAAGTTAGCTTGCGTATTTTAACGCCAAACAGAGTCAGTTTGTCCGATTCTATCTCTTTTACGGTCAGCGATTTTGACCTGACTTGGGACGCTTCTTCGCAAGCGCCCGCTTCATACAAAGGCAAACGGCTGCCAACTCAAAATTCAATAATAAGCGTGTCGGCGCTGCCCTTTATTTATCGGTCGGGCACCAAAACGCTTATCAACATCAACAGTTTAATTTTTGATTGGCGCGTGGACGATAAATTTTCAGCCGATGAGTCCGGAATCGGCAAATCGGATTTTGTTTTAAGAATCCTTGATTTCGCCGGCGGCGATAAATCCGTGCGGCTTGAAATTAAAACTTCCGACGGGGCGGTTTCTCTGACTAAAATCGCGACAATCCCAATTGCCAGGCCGCAAACTTTAATTTATTTTGCCGACCCCGAAACAAATTTCCCTTACGGCGCCGCTTTGAAAAATTCAATTACAAGACCGATGGCGAACCTAAACTTCATTGCCCAAAATTATTTTTTCAACGCGCCGTCAAAAGATCTGAAATGGCAGTGGTTTATAAATAATGAAGAAGTGGCCGGCGGAGGCGAAACGCCGTGGCTGGCTTCGCTGAATCTTTCCAAGATCGGCCAGCTTTTTTCCGCCCAAATTCAAGTGTCAGTAAAAAATCCGGCCAATGATCCGGAAACGGCCCAATCAACGATTAACTTGGAAATAAAATGAAGAAGCATATTTTTATAATAATTTTACTATTCACTATAAGTTGTGCACTGTTAGCTATAAATTATAAGCCATACGCCGCCATGGCTCAAATTAAGCTTGAAACCGCGCTGCCGAACATACCCGGCGCGCCGGCTCCAAGTAGCGGCCTGCCTGAATATATTAAATATCTTTTTATTTTCGGCTTGAGCCTTATCGGTTTCTTGGCCTTGGGCCAGATGATGTTGGGCGGCCTCACTTATATTTTGGCCGCGGGCAATGTCTCTAAGGTGGAAGACGCCAAAAACACAATTCAACAGGCCCTTCTCGGTTTGGGGTTGCTATTGGTTTCCTATCTTTTACTGCGGACAATCAACCCCGATCTGGTTAATTTAAGAAACCCTAATCTCACCCCAACCTCATTTAAAGGCGCTGAACAATCTACTGAAGACTATTGCTCCAGAATTTCGCAAAAGCAATGTAATAATTTTAATGTATGTAAATTATCTACTGCTGAAGTTTGCGGCCAAAGAAAAACTGGGATTAAACAAGACGAAACTAAACAATCTATAGATTGTTCTAAATTTTCGGAAGGGGCCTGTGGAAAGGCTGCTGGATGCCAAGTATCTAATGGAGTTTGCGGCAAAAAATAAATATGTCTAAAAAAACTTTTTATATAATTTTATTAATAATTGCCGGTCTTATCATAATTGGAGGACTGATTTGGTATTTTATTTTTAAACCCTCGCCAATACCGACGACGGCTCCCCAAGGCGCCGGCTTTACTCTCCCCGGCCAAGAAACGGCTACGGGAAAACTATTGCAAATAAGCGAAAACCGGATTGTTTCCGCTCATTTCAGCGACGACGATACGATTTTATTTTATGATTTTTCCGGTAATTTTTGGCAGTTTAAAGACGGCGACCCAAAACCGACACTGATGGACCAAATGGCAATTGAAGATCCGGTTGAGGCAGTCTGGTCAATAAATGGGAAAAATATCGTAAAAGCCGGTTTAAATCAATCGGACGCCGGTTACGCGTTCTCCGATTTCAGTAAAAAAATACTCACCAGTTTAAGAGCCAATATTAAATCCGTGGCTTTTTCGCCGGACGGTGGTAAAATTGCTTATTATCTTTCTAATAGGCCGAACACCAATTCTCTATACATTGGCAATCCCGACGGTAAAAACCAAAAATCTTTAATTGGAGCGCTAAAATTGAGAGATATTAACTTATCATGGCCTAAAAATAATATGATAAGCCTGACTTCAAGGCCCAGCGGCTTGATTACCGGAAGCTTGTGGGTTTTAAATACGACGAATCTTAATTTAACCAAATTAATAGACGAGCTATTTGGCTTGGGTACGCTCTGGTCGCCTGACGGCAATAATTTTATTTACTCCTACACCGATCAAAGCGGTCAAAACCCGAAGCTGGCCGTGTATAAAAAAGGAAGCTCAAAAAACATTAACAACATTTCAACTTTAATTGATAAATGCGCGTGGGCAAAAGATTCAATAAGTATATATTGCGCCATTCCCCAGTCCTGGCCGGACTCGGAAATATTACCCGATGATTATTATAAAAACACGTTCTTAACCGCCGACGATATTTGGCAAATCAATACCGAAACCGGCGAAAAAAATCTTGTTTTTCAAGACGCGGGAGATATTTCAAATCTTGATATAAATTCAAATAACAACAGCTTGATTTTTGTATCAAGAAACAGCCGATTTTTGTATCGTTTAACTCTCAAATAATATACTTCACCACCACTCTTCTCCGCTCGCCTTCGCCGGTGCTTTCGGTTTTTATGTCAGGGTGTATTGCGAGCTCGGTGTGAATAATTCTTCTGTCATAAGACGACATAGATTCCAGGGCCACCGGCTGTTTGTAAAATCTGGCGCGACGAGCGGCCTTTTTGGCAAGCTCTCTGAGCGATTCGTCCTTTAGACTTCGGTAATTATTAATATCAAGATGAAGAAGCGGCGCGTCGTTAAGTTGTTTCTTTATGAGAAGGCGCAGGAGGGTTTCAAGGGCGCTAATATTTTTACCGCCTTCGCCAATGCATAAACCGGCTTCTCCCGCTAAAACCAGCGCGTTAATTGAACGATCGACAGTTGTTTCGATAATTTTAATTTCAAAATCGGCAATTCCGGCTCTAGTGAGGAAGTCATTGATAATACCTTTAATTTTTACCAAGTTCTCTTCTGTCATCTCGGTTAAGATATTGTTGGAGTATAGTTAAGAGTGTCGCCGCGGTCCAGTAAAGAGGCAGGGCCGCGGGCAAAGACCAAAAAATTATTATACTTAAAACCGGGCCGAAGTAAAGCATTTGCTTGGACATAATACTGCTAAAATCAGAAGCCCCGACAAGTTTATTAGGGGGAGGCATGATCATTTTTGTCTGAAAATACTGCAAAACTCCGGCTAGAATAGCCAATACCACGCTTTTGTGAGACAAGTCAACTAGTCCTAAAAAATTTGACTGGACATAGGTCGGCACCGCAATAAATGAATAAAGGGAGTTTAAATCCAAATTAAGACTATTCAAAAAAACTCGCCACAAGGCAATAATAATGGGAATTTGGATAACTAAGGGTAAGAATCCGGCTAAGGGATTTATTTTATTTTCGGAATAAAGCCCCATAAGCGCCTTGGCTTGCCCTTCTTTGTTATTTTTAAATTTCTTTTTAATTTCTTCAATTTGAGGCTGGATCTTGGTTAATATTTTCTGATTTTTAATACCTTTATTTGTCAGCGGCCAGAGAATAAAACGAAGAATTACGGTCAAGACAATAATAGAAACCCCCATGTCATGGCCCGGGACGATATTGTACAAAAAAATCAAGCCGTTAAATAGTGGCCTATAAAAAATTTCGTTAAACAAAAAGGATATCATTTTTAATTAAAAGATTTTTAAAATTATCTAATAGCGCTTGATAGTTATTTTTTTTTAAAGTCATCTTTGGCCAAACCACAATATCAAAGCCCGGTTTTATATTTTTTAACAAAAAATAAGCCGCCACCCTTAGGCGCCGCCTAAATAAATTTCTGACAACGGCCTTTGGGGAGAACTTATTACTGACAACAAAACCGAATCGGGAACACTCCTTAAAATTTTTCAAAAATTTAATTCTCATAAGCTCATTCTCGGAAATTTTTCCGTATTTAAAAATCTTTTTAAAATCACTGTCCGATTTTAGGCGATTCTCTTCCGGAAGCATAAGAAGCTTAAACTGCCAAACGCCGCCGGCTTTTTTGCCGGCGTCTTTTAATTACTCTTCGGCCGCCAGAACTTCCCATTCTTTTCAGAAATCCGTGTTTTTTTTTCCTTTTCCCTTTTTTGGGTCTGAAAGTCTCGCTCATATTATTAATATTTTAACATAAAAACAAATATTGCGTCAAACATTTTTAATAATTTATACTTTTCAACAGAAGGTCCACAGGTTATAAACTTTTTTATGATAAAAAAATTCTTAAAGACGCTTACTATAATGCTATACTCCAACCATGAACCTAGATGATCTTTGGAAAGCGGCTCTAGGAGAAATAGGGCTGCAGGTTTCAAGGGCGAATTTTAAAACTTGGTTGCAAAATACATCCATTTCCGACAAAAAGGACGGCGTGGTTACTGTTGCCGTACCCAATAGTTTTACAAAAGAATGGCTGGAAAACAAGTATCATAAATTCATTTTAAGATCCTTGAGGAACCTGGAGTCGGAGATTAGGGAGGTAAATTATCAAATTAAACAAAACCCAGCCAAAGATGATTATAAAGGCAAGGGCGTATTCAAAGAAGAGGATGGGGCCGCCAGAAAGCAACTGGATTTCCAAGAATTAAACGTAAACACTTTAACAAATCTCAGTCCCCGTTACACTTTTGATAATTTTATTGTCGGATCCTCGAATGAATTGGCCCAGGCGGCAGCTTTGGCCGTTACTAAAAACCTTGGAAAGAAATATAATCCATTTTTTATTTATGGGGGAGTGGGGCTCGGCAAAACCCATTTGATCCAGGCGATAGGCAACCAAGTAAAAAAAGATAGTCCGTCCAAAAAGGTAAAATATGTTACCTCGGAAAGATTCACTTCGGAGGTTATTTCTGCCCTAAGATCGGGATCTTTAAGGCCTAATGATATTGATGATTTTAAAAAACGGTGGAGGGAAATTGATTTATTGATAATTGACGATATCCAGTTTTTGTCGGGAAAAGAAAAAACCCAAGAAGAATTTTTTCACACATTTAATGCCCTATACGATGCCGGCAAACAAATAGTTTTGTCGTCGGATAGGTCGCCGAAATCAATCCAAACCCTTGAAGAACGGCTTCGCTCGCGCTTTGAGGGCGGAATGATCGCCGATATTTCCTGTCCCGATATAGAAACCCGGATTGCTATCTTAAAATCAAAGGCGGGGGAAAAAGGTGTTGTGTTTTCTGATGAAATACTTGAATATGTTGCTCAAAATATTAAAAAGAACGTAAGGGAGTTGGAAGGGGCATTAAATCGTTTGATAGCCGCCAACTACCAACTAAATCAAAAAGATTTAGATTTAAATGATGCTAAAAAAGTTTTAAATTCAATTCTAAGCACTCCGAAAAAAAACACCACTTTAAAAAATATTATTAAGGCGGTGGCTGAATTTTATGATGTTAGTGAAAAAGACTTATTGGAGCGTTCGAGAAAAAAAGAGATAGTTAAGCCTCGCCAGGTAGTTATGTATTTGCTGCGAGAAGAATTAAAAAGTTCCTTTCCTTTTATAGGTCTTAAAATTGGAGGCCGCGATCACACCACGGCAATTCATTCTTATGAAAAAATAAAGAAAGGGGCGGAATTGGACATTAATTTAAATGATGAAATAAATTTAATAAAAGAAAAACTTTATTTGGTTTAGTTTTTGGTTGTGGAGAACCTATGATTAAACGGGGGACTGATGGCTGTTAAGAAGTTTATAAGTAATAAGTTAAAGTAAGTCACCAAAAATAACCGCCGGAGTATTCGTAGATTATCAACAAATTTATCAACAGTTTAATTTTAAATTAATAGCTTAGATTACCAATAATTAAAGTTTTTCCCCAGATTTTAAAGTCATTAATAATAAAAACAAATTAATTTAAATAGACTAATATAAATACTGTAAAATGAATATTATCTGTATTAAAGAAAATTTAAAAGAAAATCTCGACAACGCCCTAAGGATTATAAAATATAATTCTACTTTACCTATTTTAAATAATTTTTTACTCACCACCGATAAGGGAAGATTGAAAATTTCCTCAACTGACTTAGAAATCGGATTTACATCATGGGTTCCCTCGAAGATCTTAAAAGACGGAAGTATTACGGTTCCAGCCCAACTCCTAAGTCAGTTTGTTAATAATCTTCCGAATAAAAACATTAATCTTGAAGTTAAAGATCAAAAACTTTTTTTAAATTGCGACAATATTAAAGCCTCTATAAACGGTTTAAATTCTGATGATTTTCCTATTATTCCTAAAGTTAAAAATGCTTCCACTTTAGTGATTAATTCTAAGATATTGAAAGAGGCGTTAAATAATGTCATTAATTCGGCGGCCATTTCTGACAGCAGGCCGGAAATATCCAGCGTCTATTTAAGAATTGAGCCGGAGCAGATAAAGTTTATAACAACCGACAGTTTTCGCTTGGCGCACAAAACTTTATTTTTGACATCCGAAGACTTAAAAAACAAAATAAAAATTGATTATTCAAAATCTCAAAATATTATTATTCCCCTAAGAACGGCCGGTGAAATTTTGAGAATTTTAGGTGATAAAAATATTGATGTTAGTATTAATATTGACCAAAATCAGATCTTATTTGATCTTGGAGACACTCATCTAATCTCGAGGCTTATAGAGGGCAATTACCCGGATTACGAAGCTATTATTCCCAAGTCATTTGAGACCAAGTGCTATCTTTCAAAGAAGGGGATGGAAGAAGCCGTAAAATTATCAAGCTGTTTTTCTTCGAGATTAAATGAGGTGGTGTTAAAAACAAACAGCAGTAAATCCTACCTTGAGGTTTTTTCAAACAATACCGAATCTGGGAACCATCAGACGAAAATTAATTCTGAAATCAAAGGTGAAGATGTTAATATAATTTTTAATTGGCGTTATCTTTTAGACGGGCTAAAGAATATAAATAATGAGGAGATCGTCTTGGAATTTAACGGAAGTCAAAAACCGGCGGTCATAAGATCGGCCAAGGGCGCTGATTTTTTCTACATTTTAATGCCGATTAAAAACACTTAATAATCGAAATCCTTGGGCAGTTGGTTAAAAACAGCCGGGTAGTTAAGTTTAAGCCAGTTTTGCAAGGAAATCTCCCAATTTTTAAATTGAGGACTCGACTCGGGTTTTTCCGTCGACTCTCCCTGGGGGTCGTCTTTGTTTAGCCAATATAAAATAGTGTGAATTTCAATAAAAGATTTTTCTTCAGTCAAATTTTGAGGTGTTTTGTCGGTTGCCAAAAGACCGTTACTTTTATTAATTTTTAGCTTTACCGGAATTTGGTATTGTCCATTGAGAACAGGCTTGTCGGTTATTATTGGATCGGGCTTGGAGAAAGCTTCGATCGGGGTGTTTTTTAGCGCCTGTACCATAAAATCGTGCCAGATCGGGCCGGCAGCCGCAACGCCCGCCCCCCCTTTTTCTATTGGCGCGTTGTTGTTATTGCCGGCCCAAACGCCGGCCGATAGCGATGGAGTGTAGCCGATAATCCAGGCGTCCCTGGCCTTTGCTTCATCAATAGGGTCTTGGGTGGTACCGGTTTTCGCGGCTGCCGGCCTATCGCCCAATAAAAGCGGGCTATACAGCCCGAACATCGGAGCCCGGGCATTATTATCAGACAAAATATCATTAATCACTCTCGCTGTTTGCTCGTTTAGTACTTTTTGGCCTTGGTCTTTGTATTCCTCTAAAATATATCCGTTGCCATCTTCAACTTTTAAAATACCGACTGGCTCTCTTTTAATTCCTTCTTGTCCAAAAACACCAAAAGCTGAAACCATATCCAGTAATTTTACTTCAGCGGCCCCTAAAACCAAGGAAAGGCCGTAGCGGGAGCGATCTTTCAGGGTGGTAATCCCCAAATTTTCGGCTGTATTTATAGAATTATCAATGCCGGCGAGATATAAAATCTTAACCGACGGAACGTTTAACGAATTAGCCAAAGCCTGTTTTAAAGTTACCGGGCCCCTAAAACGGCCATCGTAATTTTTCGGTTTATAGCAAGTTTTCTGATCAACTCCCTGTTCGGCAATGCCATCCCATGAACACAGCGGATTAAATTCTGTTGAGACATCCCAAATTATCGTGTCCGGCGTGTAACCGTTGTTTATTGCCGCGGCATAAACGAAAGGCTTAAAAGCCGAGCCCGGCTGTCTTAATCTTGTGGAGATATTAACATTGGGTTCAAATTGACAGCTTTTCCCCGGTTCACAGCCTGCCGGTTCCGGATCTCCCCAGTAGTTTTTTGAACCGACCATAGAGAGAATCTGGCCGGTTTTCGGGTCAATCGCCACCAAGGCGGCGTTTTTGGCGTTATAAATTTCATTTCGCTTGGCGCCGTCTTCAATTACGCTCTCGGCAATTTTCTGTAAATCCAATCCAAGGGTGGTCGTAACCCTAAGCCCGCCTTTTTCAACAAAATTCTCGCCGTATTTTTCATTTAAATAATCACGGACGAACATTACGAAATGGGGAGCAGTGATGCCGGTTTTCTGTCCGACAAAATTAACCGTTATTTTTAGGGCGTTGTTATAATCATTATCTGAAATATATTTTAACTCGCGCATCCGGTTTAAAATGTGATTAGCGCGCGATTTTAATTCTTTTCCGTGACTGCCGTATGGCGAATAATAAGAAGGGGCTTTTGGCATGGAAACCAAATAGACAACCTCGGCGAGGGAGAGTTCTTTGGCGGGTTTATTAAAATAAGCCTGGGAGGCGGCTTCAACTCCATAAGAATTAGAACCATAGGGAATTTGGTTCAAATAAAAATTAAGAATCTCATCCTTGGAATATCTTTTTTCCAGCGCCATGGATAATATTAATTCTTTGATTTTTCTGCCAAGGGTCCGTTCCGGCGAAAGATAGGCATTTTTTATAAGCTGTTGAGTGATGCTCGAACCGCCTTCGGCCAACGTTCCGCTTTTGATATCGGCCATAATCGCCCGAAGAATGCCGCGAATATTAATGCCAGAATGCTTATAAAATTCCACATCCTCGACAACCACCGTTGCATTCTTTATTAATTGAGGAATTTCGCTGAAAGGGATAACAGTTCTTTTTTCCTCGCCGTGAATTTCATAAAGAAGGTTTTTGTTTTCGCGATCATAGATTTTAGTTGATTGGATGATTTGCCTGTCTTGCCAAGTATTTGGATCAGGAAGCTGGCGGCTGTAATAGAAAAAAATGAAGATAGACAAAGTTACGGCTGTAAAAACAAAAATAATTCCTCCAAAAATAATATAAGATAGAATTCTGCGCAGTTTTTTCTTCATTTTATTATCTAATCTTAGCATTTTTACAACAAAAGTTGTAGAAAGGCAAATGATTTGATATTGTTTATGTACATGAAAATGGTTAACGACAAACAAAAAATAAAGACTCTTTTAACAAGGGCTGTTTCAAGCGCCATAGTTAGGGAACATTTAGAAAAAAGATTAAATTCCGGCGAAAAATTGAGAGTAAAGTTCGGCATAGATCCAACCGCGCCCGATATTCATTTGGGACATACCGTGCCGCTCTTAAAGCTACGGCAATTCCAGAATTTGGGGCACCAGGCTATTTTAATAATTGGCGACTTTACGGCCAGGATCGGAGACCCAACCGGGCGAATTAAAGCGAGGGAATTATTGTCGGAATCGGAAGTTAAAAAAAATTTGAAAACTTATTTAGGCCAGATAAGTAAGATAATAGATATTAAAAAAACGGAAATTCACCATAATACCGAATGGTTTGGCAAAATGAGCGTGCGGAATTTTTTTGAACTTGTCGGAAAAATTACAGTCCAACAGATATTAAAAAGAGAAGATTTCAAGAAACGCATTAAAAATGACACGGATATTACAACAAACGAAGTTATGTACCCGTTATTTCAGGGATACGATTCGGTAATGGCAAGGGCTGACGTTGAAATAGGCGGCGAAGACCAATTATTAAACCTTTTAATGGGGAGGCGAATCCAGCGCGCCTGTAACATCCCCGAGCAAAATATCTTAACAACTTGGCTTATTGAAGGCACCGACGGCACCAAAAAAATGAGTAAAAGTTCGGGAAATTATATTGGAATAACCGAAAAGCCGAATATAATATTCGGGAAAATTATGTCCATCCCCGATTCTCTCATTATTAAGTATTTTAGAGCCCTAACCACAATAACGGACGCTGAAATTGATAAATTTGAAATGGAATTGAAGTCTAAAAAAATAAACCCCCGCGATATTAAAAATAAATTAGCTTATGAAATTGTTAAGATGTATTTTGGAGAAAGAGGAGCCGAAGAGGCGGGGGAAGAATTTAATAGAGTGTTTAGAAAACACGAACCGCCGAAAAAAATGCCCGTCGCCGCATTAAAAAAGGGATTTTACGACGCGCCTGATTTATTGTTAAAATTAAATCTGGTTAAGTCAAAAAGCGAAGCAAGGCGGCTGATAAATGAAAACGCAGTTAAAATTGACGGCGGGGCGGTTGAGGACCCGAAAACAAAAATAAGCGCCACCTCGGGCCTTGTGGTCCAAATTGGCAAAAAACGTTTTGTAAAAATTGAAATAAAATAAACTTTTCATTCCCCTCTCACTGGCTCCGGGGGGCCTTCCGATTCGGTATCGTCAAACCCCGTCTCTCTTGAGTTTTCCGGCGCTAAAACTTCCTCCTCACCCATCTCTGGGACTTCCGGGTCTTCTAATTCATCTATTCCCTCGAAGTCATCTTTGTTGTCTAAAAGATGTTCTGTAGTCATATTTTAGTGTTTATTGGATAATTTTGGATTAGTATAACAGGCCGTGAGAGCGATGGCAAGGGCGTCGCTGATGTCGTCCAGTTTGGGCATTTTTTTAAGATTTAAGATGCGGCAAACCATTTTTTTTACCTGTTCTTTTTCCGCCTTGCCGTAGCCGGTAACGGCGACTTTGACCTCAAGCGGAGTAAATTCGCAAATATTTAAATTTAAAGAGTTTGCTGAATTTATAATAACTCCTCTGGCTTCGGCAACGGCTAAAGCCGTTTTGGTATTTTTGGCAAAGAACAATTTTTCAATTGCCAGAACCTCCGGATGATATTCTAAAATTAAACCCGAAATTAAACCCGAAATCTCGCCTAGGCGGTCCTTTTGCTCTTTATTTTTTGCCTCAAGACAGCCGCTGATCAGTAAATTAAGATTATCGCTGTCTTTTTTTTCAATCACCGCGTATCCAACCCTGGCCGTGCCGGGATCAATTCCCAGTATTATCATAAATTTCGTTTATATCTTGCTGTTCATCCAAGGCCTCGTAAAGCGCTTCCAGTTCTTTTTTAACATTCCCATCCTCTATTTTTACCGGATTATTCGGGGTCCAGTCGGCTCCCTCGCGGCGGAACAGCCATTGAATTGAATTTAACTCGGCCAGTTTAGCGTTGTGTTCTTGTAATATTTTTTTGATATCAGCCAAAGTCCGGTTTTTATTATCGGTAATGGCTGTTATTAAAACGGCCACCCCGCCGGGCCCGAAAGCGCCGTAGGCGAGCTCTTCAAGCCGGGCGCCGGCAATTTCCCCGGTGCCTCTTTTAATGGCGCGTTCAATATTTTCCTTCGGGACGTTAACTTCGCGGGCTTTTTCAATGACCGTTCTTAAAGAAGGATTTTTATCGGGATCCCCGCCTTTCCGGGCGGCAATAGTTATCAGCGAAGTAATTTTAGAAAAGACCTTCGACCTTTTAGCGTCGGTTAAGGCTTTTTTATGTTTAATTGTTGACCACTTAGAATGCCCGGACATACTCCGATTTTCCAAGGTTTGGGCATTTTTGTCAATTTTACAGCAAATTCTGGTTTTCGGCCGGAGGTTTTAACCCTAAATGTTCATAAGCGAGTTTGGTGGCGATGCGGCCGCGGGCGGTGCGTTGCAAGAACCCTATTTGGAGAAGATATGGTTCGTAGATGTCTTCAATAGTGTCCAATTCTTCAGATGTTGCCGCGGCCAAGGCCTGAAGGCCGACCGGACCGCCGTTGAATTTTTTAATAATCGCCTCAATTAAACGCCGATCGGTTGATTCAAGTCCCAGATGGTCGACTTCTAAAAGCGCTAAAGCTTTTTTGGCAATGTCTTGATTGACTATTCCCTTTCCCTCGACTTCCGCGTAATCGCGCACTCTTTTTAACAAACGATTGGCAACTCGCGGGGTGTACCTTGACGAAACGGCAATTTGTTTTAAGGCTTCGGGTTCGGCGGAGAGATTCATGAGATTGGCCGATCTTTTTAAAATATTCTCAATATCCTCTATATTATAAAAATCCAGCCTGAAAGTGGCGCCAAATCTGGAACGAAACGGGTTTGACAATAAACCAACGCGGGTGGTCGCCGCAATCAAGGAAAATGGCGGCAAATCAAGCTGCAGGGTTCTGGCCGAAGGGCCCTTCCCTATAATAATATGGAGCATCCGACTTTCCATTGCCGGATAAAGTATTTCTTCGACGGTTTTATTCAGCCGGTGGGCTTCGTCAATAAAAAGGACATCTCCGCTATTAAGATTTGTTAAAATAGAGGCCAAATCGCCAACTTTTTCAATTGCCGGGCCGGAAGTAATTCTAATATTAGCGTTCATTTCTCGCGCCATAATGTAGGCCAAGGTGGTTTTTCCCAGGCCGGCCGGACCGTATAAAAGCAAGTGATCAATCGGTTCCGAGCGCTTTTTAGCGGCTTCCAAAAGGATTTTCAGACTGGTTTTAATTTTTTCCTGGCCAATATACTCATCCCAACCGTGAGGCCTTAAAGCCTGATCAAGAGTTCTATCTTCGGGTTTTAATTTTGGGCCTAAATCGTTCATTTGACAAATTTATCTTTTTTTAGTATAATCTAGATGAAGTTGATAAGGATTGTTCTTAGCAACCTCGAGGCAATAAAGGTTTATTATTTACTTAATTAGCCTTTTCAGGGACTTTGCTTGCTTGGGTAGTCTGGTTCCGACTGGGTTATTACACAAATTAGTCCTGTCCCTTCAAGCCAGCTTGAAGGACTATTGCCTCGAGATTATTAAGAACCATCTTAGTTTATTACGCCTAATGTTCTTTCGGCCTCTTCAATAGTGGTGACGCCATTGATTGTTTTTATAACAGCATCCTGCATCATAGTGACAAACCCCGCCTTTCTGGCGGCAGTTTTAATTTGGGTCTCCGTCGGCGAATTTAAGATCAAATCTTCCATTTCGTCGTTAACTTCAAAAAGTTCCAGCACGGCCGCCCGTCCAGAATAGCCGTTATGGCAATCTTTACAGCCTCGGGGTTCCGATATTTGGGTTTTTTCATTTAATTCTTTTTGTAGTTTAACCCTTGGCGGCAAGTTATTTAATATTTTTTTGAAATTCTGAAGCTCTTCGGCAGTTATTAATCTTTTTTTGGCGCATTTCTGGCAGATTCTTCGCAGAAGCCGCTGGGCTATTATAAGATTAATGGCCGGCGCGACAACTGGCGGCTTAATGCCTAAATCAATTAAACGCGGGATAGCTCCCACCGCGTCATTGGTGTGAAGGGTTGAAAAAACAAGGTGGCCGGTTAAAGCGGCGTGCATGGCAATTCCCGCTGTCTCATAATCTCTGATTTCCCCCACCAGAATAACGTCAGGATCCTGGCGGACGATTGATCTCAAACCGTTTTCAAAAGTATAATCCTTGTCCGGCTCAACTTGAGTTTGGGATATTCCCTCAATATGGTACTCGATGGGATCTTCAATCGTAATGATTTTAATGTCGGGAGTAAGAATTTTTTTAATAAAAGCGTAAAGAGTGGTGGTTTTTCCTGAACCAGTAGGCCCGGTGGTGAGAATCATGCCGGTCGGTTTTTGGAGCTCTTTATTAATAATTTCCAGATCATCTTCTCTTATTCCCAGATCTTCCAGATTAACCTTGATAATGCGCGGGTCCAAAACCCTCATTACAATATTTTCACCGTAAGCGCCCGGCAGCACAGAGGTTCTTATTTCAATGCTATCATTGCCGCTAAAAATACTAAACCTTCCGTCTTGGGCTTTTTCATGGATATTTAGTTTCAGCCCTGACAACAACTTAATTCTGTTGAGGGTTAAAGAATAGATCAATGGGGGGATATCGGCTATATCCTCTAAAACCCCGTCAAGGCGCAATCGGACGCGAACTTTTTCTTTTTCCGGTTCAAAATGGATATCGGAAGCCTTAAGGATTAAAGCGCCCGCTAAAAATGCCTCAACTATTTGCGACGCCTTGGCTTTAAATAAATTTTCCAAAACTTGCCGCAGAGTTTTAATATCGGATATTTCTTTTTGAAGATTTGCCAGAATCTTATCCGAAATCCCAACTTGTCCGGTTATTTCTTTTATTTCTTCAAGAGGCGCGTAACGGGAAAGAGCCTTTTCCAAGCTATTTTTTGAAACAATAAATATTTTTATCGCATAGCCCGATTTTTGAAGCTCGGCGATTAATGATTGAGTTTCTTCGTCGTCCGGGTTTAAAACCGCGAGATGCAGAGTTTTGACCTCGCGATTAATGATGGCAGCTTTGGCTTTTTCGGCTTTTTCTTTTGGCATTAGCGCCAAAGCGTCGCTTTCGATTGGCATAAAAGCTAAATTGAGATAAGGAAACCCAATCTTTTCTGCCAAAAGTTTTGCCCGGAATTCTTCTTCTTCGCGGCGGACTTTAATTAAAAACTCTTCTTCTTTTTGTTCTCCTTTAAAAGCCATGGATATTACATTTGCGTATTAAATAAAGAAAACCCAATTTTCACTCTATATTTGATTATCTAATTTAACGGCGGAATTTACAAGGAAATTTATTCCCGAAAGCCAGCTTTGATAGATGAACATAGCGCCATTAAACATATTGCGTCAAATTTTTCTGTGGATAACCCGTGATGGTTATGCTACGATTTAAAAGGCATGCAATCAATTGAAATAACCACCAACTCGCCAAAAGAAACTAAAAAGATTGGTTTTGCCCTGGCCTTCACTTTAAAAAAAGAGTCGTTCAGCCCAAAACAGGCGCTGATTATAGCGCTAAGAGGTGATCTTGGTTCCGGAAAAACCACTTTTATCCAAGGCCTAGCTCGGGGGCTCAAAGTTAAAGAAAATATTTTAAGTCCGACTTTTGTTATTCAAAAAAATTTTTCGATTGGATTGAAAAATTATAGAAGTCTTTATCATATCGACGCTTATCGGCTGAAAAATCCGGAAGAACTTTTAGAATTAGGATTCAAAGAGTTGGTTAGAAATCCGGAAAATCTGATTATTATTGAGTGGTCCGACAAAATTAAAAAATTATTGCCAAGAAATATTTTGTGGATAAAGTTTGAAAATTTAGGGGGAGACAAGAGAAGAATTATCATTTTTTAATCATGAAGAGGTTTATTTTAATAGACGCTTATGCCTTGATCCATCGGGCTTATCATGCCCTGCCGCCGCTGACGACTAAAAACGGCGAATTGGTTAATGCGGTTTTTGGTTTTGCCTCAATCCTGATTAAGGCCATTAACGAATTTAAACCCGATTACATAGCCGCTGCTTTTGATTTGCCCGAACCAACATTTCGCCATATTGAGTATAAAGAATACAAAGCAACCCGGCCGGAAGCGCCGTCCGATTTATACATTCAAATCCCGAGAGTAAGAGAAATTCTTAAGGCGTTTAAAATTCCGATTTATGAAAAAATCGGTTATGAAGCGGATGATATTATCGGGACCATCGTCAAAAAACTTGAAGGCGAAAATATAGAAGTCCTAATCATTACGGGCGACATGGATACGCTCCAGCTTGTTGGCGGCAATATAAAAGTTTATACGCCCAAGCGAGGCTTGGGCGATCCGATTATCTATGACGAAAATAAAGTAGAAGAACGTTTTGGGGGTTTAAAACCCGGGCAACTAAATGATTTCAAGGGGCTCAAGGGAGATCCTTCGGATAATATTCCCGGCGTTAAGGGCATTGGCGAAAAAACCGCCATTAGTTTACTGAATCGCCACAAAACAATAGAGAAACTTTACGAGGACTTAGAAAATGGGGAAATTACCGGCCTAAGTGATTCTGTTGCGGAGAAACTAAAAGCCGGCCGAGAATTGGCATTTTTATCAAAAAAATTAGTTACTTTGCATCAAAATGTTCCGATTGAGTTCTCTTTAAAGGAGAATGAATTTGGGGAATTCAACAAAGAGAAACTTCTTGAAGTTTTTAAAGATTTAGGTTTTACGAGTTTGATCGAAAGATTGAAATTAGCCGGCGGACAAGGAGTTTTGACAATGCCGGTTGCGGAAACGAAGAAAATAAAATATCTTAAAGTGCCTCCCTCCGGCGGGGAAAAATTAAACAAAGAATTGAAAAAAGCCAAAGAAATTTATCTGTCTTATCGGCTTAAAGACGGCGGCCGCTTAAAATCACTAGCGATAAACGACGGTAAAAATATTTATATTTTAGACAATAATTTTTTAAATATTGCCGAAATTATTTCCGATAGAAATATAAAAAAAACCAGCTATGATTTTAAATCTTTAATTAGAGCGCTTTGGGAAGAGGGCATTGATTTACGGGGTTTGGAGTTTGATGTGACGATTGCCGCCTATGTTTTAAATCCGGGCGAGCGCGGTTACGAGATCGGCAAACTCATTGCCAAAGAATTCGAAGGGGGTTTGTCCGCTGACCCTGAATATTCCCTGGTTTTTGAAGCCAGTATTTTAAGAGAATTGAAATCAATATTGACGGCGCGGCTTGTCGCAACCGAAACCGAAAAAGTTTTTAAAGAAATTGAGATGCCCCTGATTCCGGTTCTTTTAAAAATGGAAACAATTGGAATTAAATTGGATAGCGGCAAACTTGAGAAAATAAGCAGGCAGGTGAAAAGTAAGTTGAAGGACTTAGAAAAAGAAATATATAAATTGGCCGGTGAAAAATTTAATATTAATTCGCCGCGGCAACTCGCGGAAATTCTTTTTATAAAATTAAAAATTCCCGGAACGCAAAAAGGCGGGCGGATTAAAAAAACACCCGGCGGCGCTCTCTCAACCAAAGCCGATGAGCTCGAAAAACTTAAAACTCATCACAAAATTATTGGCTATATATTAAAATATCGCGGACTGGCAAAGTTAAAATCCACTTATACCGACACTTTGCCTGATTTGATTGATGAAAATAATCGCCTTCACACGACATTTAACCAAACCGGGACGGCTACGGGCCGCCTTTCCAGTCAAGAGCCTAATCTGCAAAATATCCCGGCCCGGGGCGATTGGGGAGATGAAATCAGGGGGGCATTTATAGCTGGCTCCGGTTTTAAATTTGTCTCGGTTGATTATTCGCAAATTCACTTAAGAATTATCGCCGCCTTGGCCAATGACAAAAAAATGATTGAAGCTTTCGCGAAGGGGTTGGATATTCATAAATTTACGGCGGCGGAAATTAATAATGTGCCTGTGGGCAAAGTGACGCCGGAGATGCGTTTTACCGCTAAAGAATTGAATTTTGGAATTATTTACGGCATGGGCAGTCAAAGTTTTGCCGAAGCCGCTAAAATCAGCAAAGAAAAAGCGGAGCAATTTATCAATGAATATCTCAAAGATTTTTCCGGTATCGCCCGGTATATCGAAAAGTTGAAAGATGAAGCCCATAAGAACGGTTTTGCGGCCACTTTGTTCGGCCGGCGGCGTTACCTGCCGGAACTTAATTCCCCAAACTATTTGTTGCGCTCCCAGGCGGAAAGAATCGCTATTAATATGCCCATCCAAGGCCTTGAAGCCGATATTGTTAAAAAGGCCATGATTGAAGTTAATAATTGGATTCAAAAAGAAGGCTATGATGATAAAATTAGGATGCTTTTACAGGTCCATGACGAATTGTTATTTGAGGTTAAAGAAAATCTGGTTAAAAAAGCGGCGCCAAAAATTGTGAAACTGATGGAAAGCGTAATAAAATTAAAAGTGCCGATTACCGCCGAAGCTAAAACAGGCGACAATTGGGCTCAGTTAGAAAAACATGCCTGAACTGCCGGAAGCCCAAACAATCGTTAATGATTTAAATAAAAAAATCAGAGGTTTGGCCATAGCCGATATTTGGACCGATTGGCCAAAATATTTTAAGCGTTCAAGCGGGGGTTTTGACGGTTTTAAAAAAGAAATAAAAAATAAAAAGATAGAGAAAATTTGGCGGCTTGGGAAAAATATAATTTTTGATTTGTCGGGCAATAAAGAGATGTTGATCCATCAAAAAATGACCGGCCATTTGCTCGTTGGGCACTGGCAAATTAAAAACAATAAGCCAATTTTTACCGAAAAAGGCCCATTGGCGGAAAAAGTAAATAATTACATCCATGCTATTTTTTGGCTAAGCAACGACAAAATGATGGGATTTTCTGATTTAAGAAAGTTTGGCAAAATCTTAGCGGTTGATAAAAAAAATTTTGATAATCTAAAAGATGTGAAAAATATCGGGCCCGACCCATTAACTCCCAAATTCGGGTTTAACGAGTTTAAGAGTTTAATAAGTAAAAAGCGGGGGCCGATTAAAAAAATTTTAATGGACCAAAATGTTGTTTCCGGAATTGGCAATATTTATTCCGATGAAATTTTATTTGTTGCCAAAATCCACCCTCTAAAAATGGCCGAAAAATTAGACGATAAAGAATTAAAAGCGGTTTTTGAAGCCGCTAAAGAAATCTTAAAAAAAGCGGTCAAATTGCGCGGCACGTCAACCTCGGATTACAGGGACACAGCCGGCTTGGCCGGTCGTTACGGCAATATGCGGCTTGTTTACCAGCGTGAGGGCGAAAAATGTCCGAATAAATGCGGTGGCGTAATAAAACGCCTTAAAATCAACGGTCGCTCCGCCCATTTTTGCCCTCATTGCCAAAAGTTATGATTGTATTTTTATACGGTCAAGATTCTTATAGAATCGGCCAAAAATTAAAGGAATTGATACGCGGGTATAAAACCAAAAATCCCAGCGGCTTAAATTTGATTAATTTAGATCTCGCCGAAAATAGATTGGAAGATTTTCTTGATTCGGCTAAGTCCGATTCGTTAATCCCCGAAAAAAAATTAATAATTTTAAAAAATATATTTTCTGCCGACTCCGAGGCGCTTTTAAAATTTTTGAAATCAAAGGATTTTAGCAAAAGAGAGGATATTATTTTAATTATCGTTTCTTTTAGCGACGATAAAGGCAAACTTTTTGAATATTTAATTAAAAAGCCAAATCAGTCCCAAAATTTCAAAACGCTAAAAACCTACGAGGTTAAGTCATGGATCAAACAATTTTCTAGTTCGTTCGGGGTAGACCTTACCGGCGAAGCTCTTGATTTTTTGATTTCGAATTGCGGCTCGGATCTCCGGCGGATTGATTGCGAAATAAGAAAATTGGCCGATTTTTCCGCCTCCGGCGGATCCTCCGAAGGGGGAAAAATTAAAGTCATCAGCAAATCGCAAGTTGAGGAGTTGGCAATTCCGACTGTCAATTATAATGCCTTTAGATTAACAGACGCTTTAGCTAAAAAAAATAAGAAAATGGCGCTTGAAGCGCTTTATTTCGCTCTTGACAATGGAGAAAAACCAACCGAATTGTTGAGCCTCTTGGCTTGGCAAATTAGGAATCTTTTAAGATTTAAATCGGGCCCGGGTAAATCTTCTGACTTAAAACTTCATCCTTTTGTTTTAGAAAAAATAAAAGAATCGGCGGGATTTTTTTCTATTGACGAACTTAGCGCGATTTTATCTAAAATTATAAATTTAGATGTGGCTTTTAAAACGGGCAATGTTGATGAGAAAACGGCGCTTTCTCTTTTAATCGCGGGGTTGTGATTAGAAGTAATTTTCTATTTATTCTCACGCTTTTTTCGTTTTCCCCAGCGAGGAAAACGAAAGGGTTCGCCCTCGCTCATCTCTCTTCGCTCGATACCATGCCCGCTCGGGCTCACAACCCGCTTTGAGAACAAATATAAAATTGTATAGAGACCAAGAATTAAAGTTTATTAACGCTTTTTGTTAAGCGAGATTTCAATCTTGAAGCGGTGTTTTTCTTGATGAGGTTTGTTTTAGCGGCTTTGTCTAACGCTTTATACACCTTTGACAAAGCATCGCCGGCGCCTTTTTTGTTTTTGGCGGCCACTAACTTTTTAAGCGATTTTATCTCGTCTTTTAGCGAGCGCGATTGTTTTACGTTTCTCTCTCTCCGTCTTTTGCTTTGTCTTAGGGCTTTTTGGGCCGATTTTGTTATAGGCATGTTTCAAATTTAAAATTATTGGCTAAATTATATTAAATCATAATTTTAATTTTAGCAAGTTTCTGGTATAATAAAGGCAATGATCAGCTATTTGGAAGGAAAAATTTTAGATAAAAATGAGAAATTTTTTGTGGTTGATGTCAACGGCGTCGGCTATAAAATTTTTTCGCATCCCGGAATTTTGGGAAGAATTCCTGAAAACGGCCAAAATATTAAAATTTGGACCCATCTTTACGTTCGCGAAGACGCCATGGATTTATACGGATTTCTTAATCAAGAAGAATTGGATTTTTTTGAAATTTTAATTTCTATTTCCGGCATCGGCCCCAGATCGGCTCTCGGGATTTTAGAAGTGGCGCCGGTTTCAAGTTTGAAACAGGCCATTGTTTCCGAAGATGAAACTTTTTTTACAAAAGTCTCCGGTATCGGCAGAAAAACCGCCCAGAGATTGATTTTGGAACTCAAAAGTAAATTGGCCAAAACCGTGGTTTTAGAAAAAGGCGGGAGTTTTAAAGAAATGGGAGACGCTTTTGAAGCGCTTGTGGCTTTGGGGTATGGGCAAAGCGACGTGAGAAGGGCTTTGAACGAACTGCCAAAAGACGTGAAGAGTGCGGAAGCCAAAGTAAAGGAAGTATTGAAAAAATTGGGCCGGCGGTAAAAGATATTGCTTTTTTATTCTACTTAGAGTAATTTAGGGGTATCTTACAATTTGGAGGTGGGATATGAAAAGGAATCTGCACGGAGGGTTGTTTATTGTGTTTGAGGGACTGGATGGTTCGGGACAGAGTACGCAGGCCAAGCTCTTAGAAGAGTATTTTAAGTGGCTTAGAGTTCCGACACTTCTGACAAAGGAGCCGACTCAATGGACGATGGCCGGAAAGGAGATTGAGAAAGTTTTGGACGAAAAGATTGTGATAGAACCTTTAAAATTTCAGAAACTTTTTGCCAGAGATCGCGCCCAGCATCTAAAAGATGAAATTATCCCGGCGTTAAAACAGGGCAAAATGGTAATTTGCGATCGATACGCCTTTTCTTCTATGGCTTACGGAGGGCTGGATACCTCTATATCTAAGTTAGTGATATTAAACAGCAAATTCATTTGTCCAAATCGGGTTTTCTTTTTGAAAGTCAGCCCGGTAGAATGTCTACGAAGGATAGAAGATAGGGGAGAAGGAATAAAGTTTTTTGAGAAATCGGAGAAGTTGAAAAAAGTGGCGGCCAATTACGAATGTGTTGCCAAGCGCTTTGGCCTTGTTTTTAATGTAATTGACGGAGAAAGAAGGATCGAAGAAATTCATCACGAGATTGTTAGTAACTTAAAAACTTTTTTCTACGGCAGGGGCATTGGGTTGCTTTGAAGAAGACGCTTCGTATGAAATTTTAGAGAGGCTTTTGTCTTTATCGCCGGAGGAACGCGATAAGAAATCCAAAACCAAGGAGGCGCGATATGTCGGATTTTGAGGTGAAACTTTTGGCGGTAACGGGCGACCCCCAGCTGATTTCTACGGCAGGGGCATTGGGTTGCTTTGAAGAAGACGCTTCGTATGAAATTTTAGAGAGGCTTTTGTCTTTATCGCCGGAGGAACGCGATAAGAAATCCAAGGCCGTTCTCAAAAACAGCTTTGGGATGGGGCATGGCTCGGTCGGCGATCAAAATTGTTTTATTTTCAGCATTAAGGATTTGCCGCGCGCGGCAACTTTGCAACTTTGTTTGCCGGAATACGCGGCGCATTTACAGCAGTCGTTGCGGCGCGCCAAACCCGAACGGGGGTTTCACACGCCAATGGTATTTAAAGACCTCCAGTTTTCCGGTTCACAGCCTAATTTGGAAGTCGTTAGAGTTTTAGAGGAAAGTTTTTGGTTCTACAGCGAAATGACGGAAGCCGGCATTCCGGCTGAAGACGCCAGATATCTTTTGCCGCTTTATACCCGGACCAATATCCAAACCGCCGTTAATGCGCGGGAATTGTGCCACCTATGGGCAATGTCTGACAAAAAAAGTATTCCTTCGGTGGTAAAGGCAGTGGTCGGAGAAATGATGTTTTTGGCTAAAAAAGAAGCTCCCTATCTGTTTGAGGATTTTGGTTTTAATTATGAGTCCTTGGCCTGGTACCCTTCATCTCAACTTTTCGCCGAGAAGAATGAAACCGTAGATCGCCTTGTTGACAGATACACGACAAAAGAAAACCAAGCGTTGCTTCTTGATCAGCCGTTGCTAAACAAGGCGATAACCATGGAGACGATTCGCGAAGCAATTCAAAATCGAAATGAAGCCGAGTTGGCTAATCTCAAACATATTCATTTTGAGTTTTTGGCGCCTATGTCCCTGGCTTGTTTTCATCAGGCAACGCGACAGCGAACCTGGAATCAAAGCGTTGAGTCAATTTACATGGCCGCTTTCCGCGATCTCCAAAAACCGCTTAGCCGGATGTTTATCCCCGAGTCCGTCAAGAAATCAAAGTTCGTAAATCGCTATGAGGCTTTACATCGCGAGATGATCGAGATTTACGGAAGTTTGGTAAAAAAAGGGGTTCCGATGTCTGAAGCTATTGGGGTAGTGCCGCATTCTTTAATAATTTATGATTGGATTCATGTGAATGGCTGGAATGCCATTCACTCCATAGGCAAAAGAACCTGCGTCAAGGCACAGCTGGAGATTCGCCGCATTGCCTGGGCAATGGCGCGGCAGATCAGAAAAGCGGCGCCGGTTTTTGACGGGTTTGTGGAGCCACAGTGCGTTACTTACGGCAAATGTCCGGAAAAAGAACCCTGCGATTACATTGAGAGAAAGAAATCCGGGGAAAATAAAAATAAATAAAATAACATTAAGTAATTAAAAAGTGGTGCTTTCGAGCACCACTTTATTTTTTAAAAAAAGAGGGCGGAAGGTTTTTTAACCTTCCGCCCTTTATTCCTCTGGGTATGGGCCAGATGAATTTGTTTACGGGTTTGTTTGTGTAACTAACGCCGTATTAAGACTTCCAGACTGATTCACGGTGCTGTTATGGCCATCTCCCATCTGGAGCTGGGAGAGGTAGTTATTGCTGCCCGACTGATCGGCATGGGCATGGTTTTCATCACCCACTTGGTTTTGTATGGCAGTGTTGCCATCGCCCCCCTGTAGGATAGTTGCCTCGTTGGACAAGCCGTGCTGGAACTGATCAGCTATGTTGCTGTTTCCAGGTTGGGAAATCGAAGCAAAATTCAAATCGCCAAGCTGATCTTGAGCGGCAATGTTACCGTTTCCCTCCTGAAGGATATCAGCAATGTTGGTCTCGCCAGCCTGAGTTTGGCTAGCATAATTGCCATCGCCAAATCCCTGAGAGATAGAGGCATCGTTGTTA
>ERZ1292644.143-Hain-H14-01um-R2-143-length-50032-cov-8_pt1 | contig 50032 bp, 89 predicted proteins | sample MGYA00564402_ERZ1292644 | MGnify/ENA primary metagenome ERZ1292644 (study PRJEB36523, sample SAMEA6512644) | groundwater metagenome | collected 2019-01-09 | study: AquaDiva: Metagenomics assemblies of 32 groundwater samples
CTATTGGTGGAGGCAATGGATCGAGCAAAACTGAGTGCCTTTTGGTCGAGCTCGTGATGGCGTGTACTGGCGTTTTCCCGTACTCGCAGCGTCACCTCATCAAGCAGAAATTCAGAGGACCTGTGAATTGCCGGCTGACTGTTGAATCCCTCACCACGACTTTGGAGCCCATCATCCTTCCTAAGCTCATGTATTGGCGTTGGAGCGGGGTCGATCAACCCGGCGGCGAGCGCGGTCACTGGGGGTGGGTGCCGCAGGACTGTCTCGTAGATGGAGATTGGCAGAAGTCATGGAGCGCGAAACTGCGAATGCTGCGCTTGATCTGCCGCGACCCGGAGAACCACGACAAAGTACTTGGGGAGTCCACTATCCAGTGTATGAGCACAGATCAGGATTCAACTGACTTCGCCTCCGGGGATTTCCACATCTGCGCCCATGATGAGCCGCCTTCGCTTGCGATCTGGCGCGAGAACGAAGCCCGCACTATGCGCGTGGACGGCAGGTTGCTCTTGGCGATGACCTGGCCGGATGATCCCTCGATCAACGTGGACTGGCTCTACGACGAGGTGTACGAGCCCGGCAGGAGCGGGAGCGATCCCGCGATCAACTGGTTCGAGCTCTGGACCACCGAAAACAAGAACTTGAAACAGGAGGCGGTCGCTGCGCAAGCCGAGAAGTGGAGCGAGGAAATCGCCGGGGTGCGGATTTACGGGCGGCCGATCCGCTTCTCGAATCGAATTCACCCTGAATTTTCCGATCACCCGAAAACTTGGTGTTTCCGCTGCGACAAGTCCATCATCCCAGTGCCGAATACGGACCTGGTTTCCGGTGCGATCAATGCGCGCGAAGTGTGCCCGAATTGCGGTTCGGAGCGGATTGTTGCCTACTGTCACGTCCAGGAATTCGACACCGCGCATTCATGGCCGACGGTGTTCCTGCTCGATCCGCACCCGCGCCGAGATCACATGTACCTGTGGGTACAGATTTCTCCGCAAGACGATTGGTATGTCGTGGTCGAAGGCAAGTGTGATGGCGATTGCGTGGACACCCGACGTGCGGTGAACGAAATCGAGGCGGCGATGGGCCTCTACGTTCCCCAACGCTTGACCGACCCGAATATGGCATTGAGTCCTACGGGGCCGAAGCGCGTCAACTGGATTGATGAATTCGCCGCTGCGGGACTTCTGCTTGATCTGGCCGACGATTCGTCGGTCGGTCGACAGCGCATCAATCAAATGTTCAAGCCCGATGCCGACACCGAGCAGCCACGGCTATTCATTCACCCGCGTTGCAAAACGACCATCTATCAATTACAAAGATACAGTTGGGCGGATTTTTCCAAGCGGGTTGACCGCGATCAAAAACAGGAGCCGAAGGACAAACATAGCGACATGCCGACGCTGTTAAAATATCTGGCGAACTCCGATCCATCGTTTCGGTTTCTCAAGAGTGGACCGCAGATCATCCAGAGGCCGGGCTCGAGGCGCGGAGCTTATTGAATGGCGACTTTCTTCCGGTGTGATGGTTGTGGCGAGGGTGTGGACTCCCCGAAGAAGGTTGGCTTCGTCTTGAAAAGAGACTATTGCCCGGCGTGCGCCGCGATTGCCGACAAATTTCTGCATGAGGAAGAAGCCTTGAGGAAGGTGACGCAGGAGCGGTTCGTGGTCGAGCGGGCCTTGCTGATCACCCGGTTCTCGGCTGAGAGTTTCCTTCTGCCGGACGTGCCTGATGCTTGAACCGGAAGGGACGGCTAGTTTCAAGCAGCGGATGCTGCGTAGTGGGCGGGAGACGGCGCGCCGTGCGCTCGAGCCCAAGCCCAAGCCGAAGAAAAAAGAGCTTCCGCCGCTGGCCGCGCCACAGAATCAGCTCTCGGTGCTGAGCGAGATCCTCGCATTTCTGAAGAACTACCAGGCGGCGCATCCCACGGCGGGGGCCGCGAGTTTCGTCGTCACCGAGCGCGACGCCGAGGGCAAGATTAAGTCCTTTAAAGTGAAAACCTGATGGTGAATAATATCTCCAAGAAGGCTGACCAATGAAGCTCGATTATCGCCCAGAACCGCCGCGCTACCGCCCCATTCCCTCTAGCCTGCTTGAACGCTGGCTTGGCGCGGAACAGGTATCGCTCATCTCCGAACGAATGCGTGGATGGTATGGGCCGCCGATTGCGATAGCGAACGTGCCGGGGCAGGTCTATGCCTGCGGGGACGGGGACTTCGCGGGTAAGATTCTGTGCGGGCGCGAGGCGAACATCCAGCAGTGGATGGTGGACGACCTGCGCCGGATGCGCGTGCGCGAGCAAGTGCGCTTCGGCAGGCTCAGCAAGCAGTTGGGCGGCTTCGCGTCGCTCTCGGATTTAATCTCCGAGGCGACGACCGGGGGCAAGAAGCAGACGCTCTTTTACAGCAAGGTGGGTGTTGCCGCGCCTGCTGCTGGAGCAAGTCAATGGCTTTGGCGACTCGGCAATGTGCCGGGCATAGCAGCAGTTGCGGCGGTAGCGCCGGGCGGCACGGTCTATACCAACACGACCACTGGTGCACTCAAGCAGACTAATGCTGGCGCTGGCGACACGTTGCATTTTGTATCCTGGACTGGGGTTAGTAACGTCGCGCAAGGCACGGCATTGATGCTGGTGGATAACCTGTGGGCGGCGAGCTTCAATTACGCCACCAGCGGCAACGTCACCGTAACCGGCGTGCCGACGCGCTATCAGACGGCGACGACTGCGCCGGGGAACTTCATGTCCGGCGACGTGACGACGGTGCTTGGAGCGACCGCGCAGAACGTCACGATTACCTACGTAGACCAGGATGGGAATGCGGCTCAAGCGTCTGCCGCGCTGGCGATACGGGTGTCCTCGGCGGTAAATACCATTCCTCACACCCAACCAGTGTGGTTTATTCCACTGGTCGCGCCGGATACCGGGCTACGGAACATCACGATCTTCAACCTCTCGGCGGTGAATTCCGGTTTCGTTGACCGCATGATCGCGCATCCGATTGCGATCCTGCCGGGGGTCGGTGTGGCGAACCAATCTATTATTCTCGACGGCATCAACAGCGCATTCAACCTGGAGCGCATTTACGACGAAGCTGCCCTTGCGTTGCTGGAATGGTTCAAGAGCGCGACGGGTGCCGCGACCTATAACGGTTACATCACGGTGGTGAGTGGTTAACTAAAGGAGAATCTCATGCAACATAAAGTGATTATTTCCGCGATCATCGTTGACGACAATGGTGGGGTGGAAGTGCAATACAGCTTTGATGATGGCGGCATTAATAATGCCACCTTTGCCGACATGACAACGATGCTCGCGCAAGCCACAGACCCGATTGACAATCCACCAAAGGGCTTAATGATGGCGCTTGCGTGGTGGCTTGCGCGCGATCCGGATGCCTCGAATCAAGGACTCATTCTCAATAAAAAGTGCTTCATTGACTTTGGCGATCCCCTACCGATTAAAGTCATAAACTGATGATCGTTCTGAGCCGCAGCAACGGTGGCGTAGCGTTCGACAACAACTATCGGTTTTTCGGTAGGACGGCGTGGCAGTGGCAGCCGACGCTGACTGTGCATGATCCCAATCCGCCAATTACGTTGGAGGATGCGGCAGTGGCTGCGGAAGGCTGGGCGCACCTTCTCAGTGCGACTAGGAACCGCCTGATCTACGTGCCGAGATAAGATATGTCCTATATCGGGGATTTCACGCTCGGTAAGACCTTCGACACGAAATTTACAACTGTGTCTACAACCGGGGTTCCGACCACACTTGCCGGAACTCCGGTCATTTCCGCCTATCCCGACAACAGTCTTACGGAATTGACGGCGGGCATCACGCTCACGGTCGACTTCGATGCCCGCACCGGGCTGCATAATGTGCGTGTTGTGGCAACCGGGGCAAACGGCTATCTCACGGCGACGAATTATCAGCTCGTCATCACCACTGGCACAGTCGGCGGCACCTCGGTTGTCGGTTACGTGGTGGGTGAGTTCAGCATCGAGGCGCGTTCTGCAATCCGGCCGACCACGGCCGACCGCACTCTGGATGTTTCTGCAACCGGAGAAGCCGGCCTCGACTGGGCCAACATCGGCACTCCCACGACCGCGCAGAATCTCTCCGCGACCAATATCGACGTGGATCAGGTCGTGGCGAGCGTGTCTGGCGCAGTTGGCAGCGTCACCGGCTTGACTGCATCGAACCTAGACACCACGGTCAGCAGCCGCATGGCGACTTATACGCAACCGACTGGGTTCCTTACGGCAACGTTCCCCAGCGGGACGGTAGCGAGCACGACAAACATTACCGCCGGCACGATTACCACGACGACGAACCTGACGAACCTCCCCGCCATCACCGCGAACTGGCTGACTGCTGCTGGTATCGCCGCTGGCGCATTGAATGGTAAGGGCGACTGGAATATCGGGAAAACCGGCTATTCGATCAGCGGCATTAAAACCACGCTTGATGCGCTGAATGACATCGCGGCGACGGCAGTGGTTTCGGGCGGTGCGATTACCACCAGCGCCGGGATTGCCTCGGCTGATGTAAAAAAGGTCAACGCAATCACTGTGACGGGACTAGGCACTGTAGCTGATTCTTGGGGTCCAACATAATGGCGTTCGATTACCGCACTTGGGGTGATTCGTGGGATGAGGCTTGGGGCGATTCCTTTGGGATCGGTCTAGCAGAGGTGGGCATTGGGCTCGCCCCCGCCACCGCCCCAGTGGATTTCGTGTTTTCAGGTGGGTCGTGGTCTGGGCTATCGTTGAATAGGAATGTAGTGAACTTGCGCGATTATCTGGAAACTAAAAGAGCCGCGATGATCCGGGAAAAGAAGGAATTGCGGGAGATGATCGAGCTCTACGCGCTGTGGAGACGCGCGGCGTGAGCGGGGAGTATAAAATCTCTGGCTGTTGCAGTGCGTGCGATGAGCCGTGCTTCGAGGTACTCGCTCGCTGGGACACGCACGAGCGTTATCCGGGTGAGCCGAAGCGCCTGGGGCCGCCGATGAATGAGGCAACCCGAGTGACGTTTCTGCTCTACGACGGGAGCCGGGCGGACTTCACCTTCTGCGGGGCCTGCGCGAAGGCGCTCAACCCGACGCAATACGTGGACATCTGGCGTAAAGCCTTGCGCTCGTTCCTGCGGGAGATGAGCGAAACCGCGCGTCCGTGGTGGAATACCCAGTTTCAAAACGGGTTGTTGTGCGAGATGGGTCGTGTTAACTGGAAGGAGATAACTCATGTCTGAATCTGAAATTAAAAAGGCGCAGGAATTTCTGGATTCCATTCGTTTCATTCCAATTGGCGAACAGCAGGCACGATCGCGTGAAATTGAACATGCGTTCAAGATCATGATAAATACCGATGAGGACACGTTCGCCAAGGCTTTCTCTCATATTTTGCTGACGCCAAGGATGCTTTATATCGCAGCTCATCCAGAGCGGTATAGGCAGACGAAGGGCAAAAACTGGCCGTGGCCGGATACGACCGAAATAGGGGTCGGTCATGGCTGAAAACCCGGAAACGAAAATGGTTAAGCAAATAGTTAATTATTCTGGTGCGCGGCAAGGCCCCTGGACGATTTCCATAATAGGGAATCAATGGCGAGTCGATTTCGACCCGCCAATTGGCGAAACAACATTCGCGTTTGGTCCGGCCAGAAATAGAAAAGAAGCATGGAAATTAGCGCGAGCGGCTATTGCACTTTTATTGCCTGACGCGCAACAACCATCTGTTTCCATGCCGCCACGCGATTCCATAGCATTCACGGAGTTTCCGAATGGCTGAGATCCCCGAAATCACCGAAGGCATACGCATCCGCCGCGAGCGCGGGCGCATCGAATCGCTGAAGATTGACCGCGAGAAAATCGCCGAGCGCGTGAAGCAGTTCTACGACAACGACATGGCGGACCGTTCGGACGACATCGACGCGCGCTTGCAGCGTTACGCGAAATTTAGAATGTGGACGGAGGGCAAGTCGTGGCCATGGGCCGATAGTACCGATTCCGCGATTCCTGACATGATGACTGCTTCGATGCGGCTGCAGGACACGCTGCACAATGCGGTGATGAGCCAGCGCCCGCCGATCATGCCGAAGGCGACGCGCCCGACCGACAAGGAGAAGGAAGAAAAAGTCACGCACCTGCTGGACTTCCAGTTTTTCGAGGAGCAGCCGGGCGAGAACATTGTCGGCCAACTGGCGGATGACTTCGTGAACGAGGGTGTTTTCACCTGTTACACGCCGTGGGTGAAGGAAGCCCGCTACGTGGAAAAGCTGGTGGTTCACAATCCGATCCCCGCCGAAATAGTGCCGGTGGACTATTTCCTGTCTCTGCTTCAAGGTGAATTCCCGAAAGCGGAAATCACACCGGCCAAGGAAGGCTGGGACTGGAAGATCAAGACCGACGATGGCAAGCGCGCGCGGGCGTCATTTTTCACGAAGAATGGCGGGCGCATCGAAATGGAAGTCGGGCGCGAGATGACGGTCTATGACGGGCCGAGGGCGATCCGCAAGGACTATCAGGACGTGCTGCACCCGGCGCGCTGCGACAATTTGCAGATCAAGGGACCGTCGAATCCGAGCGGGGCAGCGCACGTCATTCTCCGGGATTTTCCGGCCATTGATGAAATCCAGCGGCTCTACGAGGACGGGTTCTACGACCTGATGACCGAGAAGCAGGCCAAGGAATTGGGCGTCACGCGCATGGATACGTCCCATCAGGAGCGCGAAGAGCAGAAGGACGCGCTGCAAGGACATACCGAGCAGAAGGACCAGCCGAAAGGGGCGGAATCGCACAAGCCGCTGACGCGCCTGATGTGTTTCGATTGTTTCGACATCAATGATGACGGGCTCGATGAGGACGTTATCTTCTGGATGATCCTGGAGACCAAGACGCTACTGCGCGCGAAGTATCTCACCCAGATGTTCCCGATGGAGCCGCCGCGCCGTCCGTTTGCCGAGGCGCAGTTATTCCCGGTTCCCGGTCGGCGCTCGGGGATCGGGTTGCTGGAAATGATGGAGGGCATGCACGACCTCATCAAGCAGTTTTTCGATCAGGGTGGCGACGCGGGCACGCTGGCGAATGCGCCGTTTGGATTCTATCGGGCATCCAGCAACATGCGGCCCGAGAACATTGCTCTTGAGCCAGGACAGCTCTACCCGCTGACCGACCCGAAGAACGACGTGAGCTTCCCGACGCTGGGAAACCAGAATCAGGCGTTCATGTTCAACATGGTGAATCTGCTGACGCAGATGGAGGAGAAGCTGACCAACATCGGGGAACTGCAACTCGGACGAGTGCCGCAAGGGAAAGCCTCTGCCTTGCGTACCGTGGCCGGGATGCAAACCGTGCTCGCGCAGGGCGACGCGAGGCCGGAGCGGGTGCTGCGCCGGTTTTTCCTTGGACTTACTCAAATATGGGAGAACTTCCACGGCCTGAACGAAGTGTTCCTGCCGCCGCAAAAACGCTTCATGCTGTGCGGGCCGATCGACCCGCGCAAAGACCCGTACGCGACCGTTGAATCTCCGACCGCGATCAAGGGAAAGTTTCGCTTCACGTTCTCGGCGAACGTGCTGAATACCAGCAAGGAAGCCTTGCAGGGCGCGCTGGAAGCTGCGATGGGAGTGGCGATTACGCCGTTGATGATTCAACTCGGCATCATCAAACCTGACGGAGCTTATCGGCTGGTTCGTGATTATATCCGTTCCAAGGGACCGGACCCGGACAAGTATCTCTCTCCCCCGACGCCAGGGGCGATGGACCCCCCGATCAGCTTCGAGGACGCGATCCTGCAGATCATGGATGGGGTGCTGCCGCGGGGTACTCCTATGGAGGGAACCGAGGCCCACTTCCAGAAGTTGCAGGAGTTCTCACAGTCCGATGAGTTCGGGTATCTCGGACCCATGTTTTTAGGTTGGGACGCCGTACCGATATTCCGGGCTTACCAGCAGCAAGTGGGTGAGCGGATGGCGCAAGAGCGCGCGGCGCTGACGATGGCGCAGGCTGCCGCCGATTTCAATAAGGGCGCGGCGAGGCCGGGGATGCCGGGACCGGCGGCAGGGCCGCAGGACATCGGCACCACCCCGATGCTACAGGGGGCGGAACTCGCCGATGAAACGTTGCCGTCGAGCGGAGGCGGAGCGAATACCGGGATGGTGGCATGACTTACGAAAAAAAAGATTTTCTGGATGCCGTCCGGGAAAAGGCCCAAAAACGCCAGTTTGAATCAGTTCCCGCGATGCGGGTGCTACAAGCGGCAAGCGTCGTCATGGAAAAGCTCACTACCCGATCGGACGAGTGGAATCGGTTTCTCTCCTACATTCAGGGGCAGATCGAGAAAACCCGGCAGAGGAAGGCCGTTGCCGAGACCAGGCAGAACGATCCCGCCATCTGGGACATCCCGGAGCGGAACAAACTGAAGGCCGACATCATCGCTGCGGATGCCATGATCTCCGCCTTGGAATGGGCGATGGAACTCCCGAAAGCCCTCATCGACGGGGGTGCAGAAGCGACCGAATTTCTTAACAAATTGGATAAGGAGAAAGCAGATGCTTGAGCAAATAGTTTCTGGTTCTTTTATTGGCGGCATCATCGGCTTGGGTCTATTTTGGATCGCTTACATCTGGGAATGCGTTATCAAGCCATTGAGCGAACCAAGACCAACACTCATCGAATTGCTAGATCCACAATTTAAAAAGATTTTCGGCATTCAGACTGAATTCCTCAACAAGCTGGATAGTGAGAATGACGCTCAAAAACCCGCTAGTTAGGTCATCGCTGCGGATGCCATGATCTCCGCCTTGGAATGGGCGATGGAACTCCCGAAAGCCCTCATCGACGGGGGTGCAGAAGCGACCGAATTCTTGAACAAGCTGGACGCGGAGAAAACAAATGTTTGAATCAATGATGCTGGGTGCGGTTTTAGGGCTGATTATCTTTTGGAGCGCATACTTTTGGGAGTTCGTTATCAAGCCTAGATGGTTTGCGATTGAAACCTCCTGGGATGATATTCTGGACCCCGAGTTCGTGTGCATATTTGTCAATAAAAATGATTCTCAAAAACCCTCCGCTTAGGGCCAGCAGACGTGCGTTAAAAGCCTGTTTTACCAAGGTTGATCCTGCTACTTGGGATTACATTTTCGACATCGAGAAGCAGAACGGGCTTCACGTTTACCGTGTTCAAGGCCCCAATTCCAAAGCCTTCTACAGCACCGATGGCGTAGTGCAATGGCTCTGTGAGATGGGCTACTACACGCCGGCCGACTTTGAGCAAACCGAGAACGTCAGGAACCACTGGTCCGGGCTTGTAACCCGGGCTCATACGTTAGTGGGCTGAATGATTCCGCAGAGGATTTGTATTGGCCTAATCTAGCCATTTGCATTGTTGTCGAAAATACAGTCTGTGATGACGCAAGTGTGACTTTTGATTTCTAGCGCGGGGCCATCAAATCCAGTAGTCTTAAAAAGACAGTTTCGGATGATCGTATAGGGAAGATCAACGAGGTATGGCTTATCGAGAATGAATGTCTGATTCTCGATTACAGTATAAGCGGGACTCGGCGTGAGCCTGTCATATATCCAAGCGTGCGACAGAGGCAAATATTCAGTTGTGGTCGTGAACGCAGAAGGTACTGCCGCCAACGCAGCAAGCCCTGCAATCGTCTTTAGAAATCCTCTCCGATTCACACCCGCATTCTAATCTAGTTTCACCAGAAAGTCACCAGTTTCTCACCAGTCCCATTTTCGGGAGGTAGTTTCGCGCCCATCGGTCGTGAATCTTGCCCGACGACGGGGCTGCAACGCGGGGATGGCGCGGATGAAAAATCTGATGGCGCTTATGGCCGAAGCCGGTGACGGCGACGGTGGTGGGGGTGGCGCACCCGCCGGGGGATCACCGGAAGGTGGTCAGGACGACAAACTGAAGGATGGCGAGACTGTCCCGAGAACCCAGCTCATCGCCGCGCTGAACAGCGCGGAGCGGAAATACGAATCCCAGTTGGCGACGATGCGGGCGGAGTTTGACGCCAAGCTGGAAGCCCAGATTAAGGCGAAGCCCGCTGATTCGCCAAAACGCTATACACGGGTGGAACTGAACGCAGCCGTAGAAGCCGGACAAGTCAGCCGGGATCAGGCGGACGCGGAACTTGACCGTCAGGCGCGTGAAGAAGTCAGTCGAGTCGCCCTTGAGACCGTCAACGCAGCGGAGGGTAAACGGTTCATTGATTCGGAGATTGCCCGCTACAAAGCGGTAGCGCCGGAAATACTGGACGACGCTCACGACACGCGCAAGAAAATCCGCGAGGAATTCGCGGCCCTCGTGAAGGTCGGAGACGATCCGAATAACGTCGTAACTCAGTGGAAGGCGATTCGTTCGGTGCTGGGGTCGGTGGACCGGCTGGAAAAGGCTCGCAGCGGCATCGAGCAGCATGAATTTCACCGGGAAACCGGGGGCGGGGGCGGCGGTAGAGAGGGTGGCGGGAAACCGGCTTTTGAAGCCACTCTTACGCAACGCGAGCGGGCGCACTACCAAAGGCTGATAACGAGCGGGACATACAAAGACTGGGCGGAAGTTGAGGCGGAGATGAAGTACGCGAAACCTGCCATCCGGCGCAAACAAGGAGCGACGGTTTAAGTGGACATTCTGGTAAGACACGACCATACGCAACAGGACATCAAGCGTTCGCACCTAAAGGGGCTTGAATTCAGGCCGGGCCGTTATACCAGCGGCAGCGCGAATCTGGACGACATGATCGCACTCAACAAGGCGGTCATTCTCTGCGCCACCCACGTTCGCAAGTTCAACTACAAGGCCGCGCGATATCGCGCGCATCCCGACAAGAAGTTGCAGCGGGTGATGGGTTATTGCGACATCTGCAAGGATACCGGACTCTCATTTCTGTTCTTGAACGAAAAGGATGCTGACGAGGAACAGAAGAAGATCGAGAAGTACAAGCGGGCGCTGGAGTACGGACACCTTTTTACTGGCTAACAGGAGCACGACATGGAATATGCGTACGATCTTTCCGGCACCACCAATGCGACGATCCGCAAGTTTCAGGTAGCCGCGACTAATACCACTATCGGGCTGCCCTATCTGGTGCAGGCCGCTGACGGAACCGGCATCGTGCTGGCGACAACGACTGGCGCGGCCAACATGGTCGGCGTCAATGTGGATGCCGCTGGCACCTACGTCACCGCGCAGCAAACCGACAACTCGGACACCGCGCGGCTGACCAGCATCATCGTCAATCCGTTCGCCGTGTACACGATGCTGCTTTCCGGCGGAGCCACCGAAGGAACCGCCCTGGCGTTGCGAACTGTCACCACCGCCTCGACCGATGGATTGACGGTGACGACCGCCGAGAGCTGGACCGCGACCGAATTCGATGAGGGTACCGTATTCGGTTACAGCGGGGCGAACGCTGGCAAGATCCGCAAGATTACCTCGACCTCCGGCACGGCGGGAACCGTGATCGTCGCCTTCCCCTATGACATCGCGGTGGGCGATGAATTCATTCGGATTCCCTACACGCTGCTCCAGGCCGACAACATTCAACTGACGACGCTCTTGACCCAAGCGGACGCCTCGATCGCAGTCGGAACGGGCGCCGCGTTCGTGCCCGTCGAATTCGTCTTGAACGACATCGGCGGTAACGGCCGAACCAACAGTTACGTGAAAGCCATATCCGGCAATCACTACTTCACTGCCGCGATTGCTTGATAGCCGCTGACTGACGAAATAGGAGAAACACTATGCCAACCCCGATGGTATCGGAATCATTTGGTGATTTGCTGGATCCCCGCTTCCATAAACTCTTCGTTGACACGCTGAAGCCTCTGCCCGACATGCTTCCCGATGTCTATACGATGGTGCCCACCAACGGGCGCAACAACATGACCTGGAGCGAGATCGGCACGCTGACCGATTGGGAGGAATTCTCCGGCACGGTGGCGTATAGCTCGCTCTCGCAGGGCTACGACGTGACCATGACGCCGCTCGAATTCACCAAGGGCGTGCAGGTGCGCCGCAAGCTCTTCGATGACGACCAGTATCACATCATGGATCAGAAGCCGAAGTCGGTGGCGGAATCGGCATATCGCACGCGGCAAACGCATGGGGCGCGGATTTTCAACAATGCCTTCTCGGTGGACACGCTTTTCTACAGCCATTCCGAAGGCGTTGCGCTGTGCTCGAATTCGCATACCACTACGAGCGGTGCTTCGACCGCGAACGGCTTCGACAATCTGACCACGGCTTCTCTCACCGCAACAGCGGTTTTTGCCAAGCGGCTGCAAATGGTCGGTTATCGCGGCGACCAGGCCGAGCGCATCGAGGTGATGCCCGATGAACTGTGGTATCCGCCGGACCTCTCCGAGCAAGCCTTCGAGATCGTGAAGTCGCAGGGCAAGCTGGAGACCGCGAACAACAACCGCAACTTCCACGAGGGTCGCTACAAGACCTACGAATGGCGCTATCTCTCGGATACCAACAACTGGTTCATGTGCGATTCCAGCATGCGGAAGCAATTCCTGTTCTGGTCGGATCGCGTTCCGATTGAGTTCGCCATGATCGAGGACTTCGATACGCTGGTGGCGAAATGGAGGGGTTACGGGCGCTGGGCGATGACCTACGTGAATTGGCGGTGGGCTGACGGCGCGCAAGTTGCGTGACATGCCGCGAGAACTCGAATCTTGTGTAGCGAAAGTAAAACGCAAGGGCAAGGTGAAAAACCCGTGGGCGGTGTGCCGCGCTTCTCTGGGAACTGACGCGGAGATCGCGGAGCGTCGCAAGAAACGGCACAGGCCGTCAGCGCGCGGCGAACGCTACTAGCGGAGCATCATGGCGAACAAATTTTACTCGGATGTAACACCGCACAAGCAGAAGGGCGGCGAGGGCGGGTCGAACAAGGCGCAAGGCTCTGGTGGGCCACCGGCGGGCCGTGAGGGCACCGCGAACTGGCCTGGGGTGCCTGGGAAAACTCAGCCCAAGAGTCGTGCGGGTGGCGCTTCCACGCGCGGGAAGATGGGCGAATTTTACGTAAAAAAGGTCGGGCTGTGAAATTGCACGCCGCTTTCGAGATCGAGCCGAGCCAAGTTCAATGGTTCCGAGATCGGCTGCCACGGCTTGCCGATGAGATCAATCACGGCGGGCTGGAAATCACGCTGGAAGAACCGCCCGTCATTGCATCAGAAGTAGAACAACCCGTTGAAACGGCTCTGATTGAGGATGCCGTGGAAGATGTTTCCAATGAAACATTGGACGAATCCGCTGACTCAGGGCCGCGCGAGGAAACGAGCGGTGACACTTTAATCGTGGCGCAAGGAGATTGACGATGGGTTGGCTCACAAAATACGGCACGACGTGGGGAGATGTCCCAAGCACTACTGGCAATGTGTACTGGGTGTCGCCTGCTGCTTCTTACACCATCGAAGGACGTAGCTATCCAGCATCGGACGATGCAGACGGTCTTTCGCCAGAGCGTGCGCTTCGTACTATCGGACGGGCCATTACGCTCGCCACAGCCGATGTGGGCGATGTCATCATGTTGCTAAACGGTTCTCATACATCGGCGGCAACCGTGACCCTCAGCAAAGCCGGTCTTACCTTCGTCGCTGCGCATCCGCTTACGCGGATTTCCCCCAGCAAACGGACTTACGCCCTGAACACGAAAGTGGACTGGACAAGTACGTTCGCTGGCGTCGGCATTACGAATACTGCGGCAGATACCACGTTCGTTGGCATCAACTTCATCCCGGTGACAGCGCAATCGATGATGACGTGCATCGCCACGCCCCGGAACGCTTGGATCGACTGCGCACTGACGATGAGCGCAGCAGTCAGCACCTCGACCAAGGGGTTCGTCTTTAGCGGCGCGGCGGGCGCGAATTGCAGTTGGACGAACTGCACGATCCTGAACAGCGTCGCGTCCTCAGCGCAGGGACCGTGCTTCGACCTGACAGCGGCCGTGAACTTTTCGGTTGAGGAATGCACGATCCTGCAATCTGGGACGAGCAGCGCGTGGGCGGTCGCCGTGCAGTTGGGGGCGGCGAGTTCCGGGATCTTCCGCAAGAATTTCATCGGGACCACTGGCGTAGGCACCATGACAATCGGCGTGGACGGAACGGGTGTGGCGGTCGTGAATTCGGTTCAGTTCATCGACAACACCTACGGCGTCTCGCCAGGCGCCGGTGCGGTCAAGAATTTTTCCAACAACGAGGTTTCAATGGTCAACAACTGGTACGGCACGATTGGCGCTGGCGCAGGTTTCGTCATCTCGACCGTCGCCGTTTAAACCGGAGGTTCAATGGACAGCATTGCCATATTCGACACCAAACCGCTGTTGCGGCCCGCCCAGGTCGAGCGGGCTCAGGCCGAGATCAAGACGATGGAGGCTCAACTTGTCAATCCGGCTATCGAGGATAAGGCGGAAGTCCATAGGCGCCTGATCCGGGTGCGGAAAACAGTCGAGGAACAGATTCCACGCCCGCCCATCAACGGCGATGAAGAAGGCCGCATGGTGGCGCGTTCGCGCAAGCTTCTGGACGATATTCTGGTCGGGATGCCCTCGCAGGAGGAAATGCGTAAAGCCCCGCCCGGTGCCGTGGACAAGCACATGAAGTGGGAGAAGGCGAACAAGCTCAAGATTCTGGAATGGAAGAATCTTCAGTTGCGCTTGACCCACGGTGAGGAAGCGGAAGCGCCGATTCTGGAGAAGCACCGTCCCGTCGGGTCCAGTCTCAACATGGACAATGCCTTTATTCAGGGCAAGCAGTTCTACATTCCGTCCGGAGTCGGGGCCACGGTTGCTTTCAGCGATGAACAGCTTGCGTTCCTGCGGGCGATGAACCCGGCGCTCGGAGAGATGATCGGCACCCTGACGAATGTTCAGAGAGCGCAAGTGAAAGAGGCCGTCGTGGGCCACGGTATTGGGTTAAGCGTTGATCCAGTGCTTAGCGCCCACGGCAAGGAGGGGGCGAAGCGAGCGCAGGCGAAGCGCGTTTTGACCGCAGAACACAAGGCGGCGCTGGCTCGTGGGCGTGAAGCGGCGGCGACGAGGCGCGCGGAGAAAAAGGCGAAATGAGCACGCTCGGCATTTTCGCGCTTCGCGGCAATACTCGGCGCTTTACCGCGCAATCAGGGATTGCCGCCGGTGCCGTGCAGATGTCGGTCATCACTGGCATGCCGCAGGCGAGTGACTACACGCTCACGAACTTCGGGCCGAGCGTGGCTTTTATCGGCTGGGGGCCGGATGCCGATACCGCCATCGATAACGCGAGGGAGCCCACAACCGCTACCTCCAGGTTCTGCGTCGTGCTCTATCCAGGACAGCGAAGCGTTGAAGCGAAACACGGTGCTTTTTTCGCCGCTTCGACGGTCTCTGGCAACGCCGACATCCTGATCTCGCCGGGGCATGGCCTAGTGGACGGCTTCGGGGCCGGGAACGTGTCTGGCGATCTATCCGATTCGGCGGCGCTGCTTGCGCTTCTCTCGCATGAGCGTGGCGAACAAAGCGAACTGCTCAGAGGCACGCTCATTGAACTTCGCGTCATCACCAATTTCTTGAAACAGGGCCTCAACGTCGCAGAGGATCCTGATGCAGCACGCAGCGACGAAGCACCACGCATCAACTGAAGGAGCGACATCATGGCTGATCTTGACCTTGTATTTGGAGCACAGAAGCTAAAGGGAGCTTCGGCAACAAGCGCCGGAGATGCACTTGTATCGCAGCATCTCGGCAAATACGCCGCGCTGGCCTTGAGTGGCCAACTCTACCTAGCCTACGGCACGGGGCTCGCGGTTTCCGTACCCGCCACCGCGACCATCGGCTTGATGATCTGGAACCGTCCCGGTTCCGGCGTGCGCGTTCACATGCTGGAATGGACATCCCAAGTCTACGCCACCTCAGCGGCTTGCACGGGTATCTTGCTTGCGGCCGGTTTCCAGACCACGACGCCTACGACTGTCACGGCGGCGACATTCTACGGGCGCACTCTGCTCAACGACATCGTTGCCCAGCCTGGCAAGGTCAGTGCCTACAACATCGCCACGGTCCTGACAGCGCCGCTTGCGATCATGCTGCTGCACCACAACACGGCGGCGATCAACACGGTCGGCGAGGATGTCATGGCCGGGAGCTTCGGCGGTGGCATCGTTCTGGAAGAAGGCGCTTTCGTCACGGTCGCCGCACATGCCTCGGCTGTCGCGGCCTCGGGCTGGGCCGGGAGCTTTCTGTTCGCGGAGGTTCCGAAGTAGTAATCGCAAGCCAATCCAAATCGCGCGGGCTGGCGGTCGCGAGGCCCCAGCCCGTGGTGTTTTAGGAGAGTGAAGTGTCGGAGCTGTCAGGACGCTGCGTAAAGCAGAGTTTGCCGTCATGACGGCAGAGCAACGCACAGCATTTGCTCGGCTTGGCGTGACCGCAAGGATCGCCGCATGAGTGCTACTAGCCAACCACAGGACTTTCAGGATTTATTTAACGATTTGCAGAATAGAGTTAGGATCACAACCGGAATCACAGCCACAGAAAATGTTGCGAAGCGATATTTAAATACTGCCCTCCACGATCTTCATGTCGGTTTCGACTACCGCTTCCCGTGGGCGGAGCGCGCGGCGCGACTGATTACTCAGGCGCAGTACACCACTGGGACGGTGACGGCGACGAACGGCTCTACGGCCATTACCGGAGCTTCGACGGCTTGGAATACCGCCAATGCGTTCGGCGTGAACAACATGCGCGTGAACGGGAAGATCAAGATTTCCGGCATCGCGCCCTACGTAATTGACTCCATTTCCAGCGATACCGCTGCGGTGCTCTCTACTCGTTTTGTTGAATCCACAGCGACCGCCAGCACCTACGTCTATTACGAGGACGAGTATGCGCTGGCCTCTGATTTCCTGCGTCCGGTGGATGCCCAAGTATTCTCCGATGAAGCGGAAATTGACTTGATCGGGCGCACGGAGTTCCGTCGCCGCTATCCGACCAATTCCACGCCCGGACGCCCGAAGGTGGCGTGCATCATTGATTCGGCTCCGAGCGGGAACACGACGCCGGTTCGCCGCGTCCGGTTCTATCCGCCGCCGTCGGTGAATTTGCTGATTCCCTATACCTACATCACCTCGAATCTCGCCACGTCATCTGCTGGTGTGGCGCAGGCCAATCTCTCAGCCAATGCTGATGAGCCGATTGTCCCGCTTCGCTATCGTCATGTAATCGTGCTGCACGCGCTGCAAAATTGGTATCGGGACAAGAAGGATGACGCAAGAAGCGCGGAAGTCAAAGCCGAATACACGGACCTCATGCTTCGCATCGGGGCCGATTACGAAGTCGGTGCCAATCGTCCGCGAATTAGTCCGCGCGTTTCCGGTTACGCAGGAAGGGCGCGGCGTCCGTGGCGGGGCGGTAGCAGGCGCTACGATGACCAGGGCCGTTTTGATCGCATGGAAGATTAGCGATGAACTTCGATGAAGTCAGAAGCATCGCCTGGCGGACTATCGTTGAGGCATTTAATTTATCCGTCGCCACGGATGCGAATCTGATTTTTCAGCCGCCGACCTATACAGTGGCCGGATTGCCAAGCGCGGCGACGTATCCGCGAGGCGTGGTGTACATCAGCAACGAGGCAGGGGGTGCCACCCTCGCCTTCAGTGATTCTACGAATTGGCGCAGAGTGCAGGATCGCGCCGTGGTGAGCTAGTGTTCAATAAAACGCAGGTCATCAGGCACAAGTTTGGCGGGGGATGGAATACGGATTCGGGGCCAACTGTGGATGTCGCGCCCGATGCCTCTGGGCTCGTGGTGATCCCATTTCTCCTGACCGCTCAGGATTGTGTGTTCGAGCTGGATGGCGGTCCACATGAAATCGGCGGGGCATCTAGGGTCAACAGTTCCGCTGTTGCATCCGGTGCCGCAGTGATGGGGGTCTACGACTACTGGCGGCAGGGTACTGCGGGCTCTCCCGCGAGGCGCCGGGTATTGCACGCCGGCACGACGGCGTTGGCCGATGCCGACAACGCGGTCTTTGCCACGACCATCGGCTCGGGCCTGCAATCCGGGAGTATCCCGAGTTATTCGACTTTCGATGATCTGCTCATCTTTTCCTCGGATTCCACCACGGACGTTCCCCGCTCATGGGACCAGACGACGGCGCAAAACCTGGCCGGCAGCCCGCCGCGCTTCTCGTTCTCCGCCGCGCACAAGAACCGGCTGTGGGCCGCAGGGGTCTATACGCTCCCCTCTAGGCTTTACTACAGTGCCAACACCGACCCCGAGGACTGGACCGGGGCGGGCTCGGGTTCGATCGACATCGACCCGAACGACGGCGACATCATCACCGGGCTGGTTTCCCACAAAAACGATCTCTGGGTGTTCAAAGGGCCGAACAAGGGCTCGATCCACCGCATAACTGGGAGTGCTCCAACCGGCTCTGATGCCTTCGCCCGTGTCCCCTTTGTGTTCGGTCTCGGGGCCTGCTGGCACAACGCGATCTTCAGGTTCGCGGACGACATCGGGTTCGTATCTCAGTTCGGGAGCGTTCACAGCCTTGCGGCTACCGCAGCCTTTGGGGACTTCTTCGAGGCTGCGCTATCCCGGCCCATCAACAAGTGGATCTTCGAGCACCTGAACTACAACCGGCTGAGGAACATCGGTGCCGCCACTGACCCGCTGAACGGGATGGTGCTCATCACGATGTCCATTGACGCCAATTCCACCAACAACTGCTGCATCGCAATGGACTACCGTGGGGCACCGAACATCATCCGCTGGTCCTACATCCCCTCCTACGACCACGCGAGCCTGAGTCTTTTCGTGGACACCAACGGGGTCAGAAGGATTCTCGGGGGCGGAAACGACGGCTTTGTGCGGAGACTCAACATCGTTGATCGCTCGATAGACGGCTCAACGGCGTTGTCATTCGACATTAAGACGCCGTTCATGAACTACGGCAATCCGATGCTGATGAAAACGCTGGCCGCACTCGCCTTTGGCATTGCGCCCAAGGGGGCCTTCAATTTCACGGCAGGATGGACGCGCGATAACAACGCGCAACAGACAACAACGATTGCGCAGGGAGGCGCAGACGTGCTTGCGCCCGCGACATCGAATCAGTTCACGCTGGATACTTCAACCCTTGCCGGAGCGCAATTCGTGGACATCTTCTACGAAGCTGAAACCGGAGGAGAATTTCGCAGCCTGCAACTTGAGGTAACGCAATCAGCCGTTAATCAAGATATTCAATTGCACGCAATCTCGGCGACGATAACGCCGGGGGCTGTTTCAACGGAAAATTAATAGGGGGATACGACCATCGCGCTCGCAAGAACGAAAACGTGGATTGCCGCGGAGGTGCTTTCCGCATCGGACCTCAATGCAGAATTTAATTCGATCTTAAATAATGCGCTATCCCTCGTCTCCCCCTTCACTGGCGCGGTCGACTTTGACGGGGTGACGATCACTCTGGATGCGGCTGCTGCGACCACGGTTGTTTCCTCTGCTGCTGTTTCGTGGAACTTCACTTCTGGTGCCAAAACCGGGACGCCCTCTACGAGCGCGTCTGTGGAGCGATTCTCGGCCCAGACATTCACCGACAACAACACGGCTGGCTCTGGTACTGCCGCGGCCCATGTGTTCTACAGCATCGCCGCACCGACCTTGGCGGCGACCAATGCCACTGTCACAACGAGCGATGCGGCCACTTGGTATATCGCCGCAGCCCCGACAGCAGGAACCAATGAAACGATTACTCGCGCTTATGCTTTATGGGTTGATGATGGGATAACCCGGCTCGATGGCGGCGTCATGGCGCCTATTGCGCAGAACAGCCAGAGTGCTGCCTATACCACGGTTTTAGCAGATTCCGGGAGGCACATCCTCCATCCGACTGCTGATAACGTCGCAAGGACGTTCACCATAGATTCCAACGCGAATGTGGCTTATCCGATTGGAACGGCGATCACGTTCGTCAATCAGATCAATACCGTGACCATCGCCATTACCACCGACACGATGACCATGATGAGCACCGGCTCGACTGGAAGCCGCACCCTTGCAGCAAACAACATTGCAACTGCTTTGAAAGTCAGTTCAACCGGGTGGGTAATCAGCGGCTCCGGTGGCTTGTCATGACGGTTCAACAAATCCTTCTTGGACTGGGTGGATTCTACGTTGACGCCGCTGACTTCGATGGCACCAATGATTTTATGGCGCGCGGTGGGGCGCTTACGGGCGCTGCTACCGGGAAAAAGGGAATTTTTTCGTGCTGGGTGCGGTTGGATGGTGGTGATGGTGCTCACATGAGCCTTTCCGAATCTAATGGGACTTTGGGAAATTACTGGCAAATTCATCGGGACACCCTCAACGTTTTTCGCATTACGCTGCGTGAGGCTACTCTGGGAACGATCATCCTCAATATAAGAACCACCAATACTTACACCAGCAGTGCCACTTGGAGGCATGTCTTGGCCTCATGGGATCTTGCCACCGCTGGGGCGCGGCATCTATACATAACGGATGCCTCGGATTTGACGGTCACAACTTTCACCAATGACACGATTGCTTATACCTCACCGACTGATTCCGGGATTGGATCGGAACCGGCAGGAGGCGCCAAACTCAACGGCTGCCTAGCCGAACTCTATTTCAATCAGGCAGAGTATCTAGATTTAGATGTAACGGCAAATCGTCGCAAATTCATCACCGCAAGCTTGAAACCTACGTCTCTAGGAGCAGATGGATCACTACCAACTGGGACTGCGCCAATTCTCTATCATCGTGTTGCTGATGGTGCTGCTGCTTCCACCTTTGCCACTAATCTAGGTACTGGAGGCAATTTCACGATCACTGGAACCCTCGATATAGCTTCTACCTCCCCGAGCGATTGACATGGAACCGGTTTATTTCCTCTGCGATACGACGCATCCGAGCTTCGGGGGAGCGGTCAACACGGCACGCACTGTTCATGTAACCAATGCGCCGCAAACGCTTCTGAGTGTGGCGAAAAACCCTATTCTCACTCGCGCGGTCATCAAGGTGTTTGGTGGAGCGATCGGACTCATCAATGTTCCCACACTGATTCAAGCCTACACCAAGGCGCAGCATCCGCAGTTGATGCTGGACATGACAGCGATTGCTCCACTCGACAAGTGGGCAAATCCGCCATGATTTATTTGAGAGCGCACGGATGGATGTCATGAACAACGTCGCCACGGCAGTAGAACTCGCGCCGCGCCAGCAAAAACGCACCCGCGCGCAGGTCTACCGCGAGCGCATCCAAATCAGGCTGGCGGTCGACGAAGCCGGACCTTTGATCGCCGAAGTCCTGAAAGAGAATAACATCGAATTTCCCGGCGCAGACTGGGATAGCGGAATTTCACCGCATTGGGTGATCGCGTGCGAGGCGGATAAAGTTATCGGCTGCGTTCAGATAATTCCCGCCAAGCCCTTTGGCTGGCTGGAATTCCTGTACACCAGCAAGTCGGCTCCCTACAAATCACGGGTGATCGCTTTCAGGAAGCTCGGAGAGCACGGACTGGCGTTGCTGAAGCTCGCCGGGTGTTCGTGCGCCCTGGGAACCGTGGAACCCGGCAATAAGGGCTTCCTCGCCATCCTCAAGAAGTATAATGCGATCCATGTGGCGGACGTTGCGTTGATGGCGAGAAGATTAAAGTGATCGACAGGAGTATTTAGCATGGGTGGCGGTGGCGGTGGCGGCGGTGCTGTTCCGCAAGAGCAACTCTGGTTGATGAACTCGCAGAGGCTGCTCGTCGACAAGCAGCTTGAGCAGATCAATTATCTGGAGCCATTCCAGGTCGAACTGCTCAACGCGCAACGCGACGAATTAAGGCAAGTGGGCCGCGACTTCACGGCCATGAATGCCGCGATCACCCCGGAGATGAGGGCGGCGCAAGCAAAACAGGAGATGGAGCGCAGCCAGCGCCTCGGCACCACGCTCGATCAGGGGCTGCAATTCACGATTGATCAATTGAGGCAAGGCGGGCGGGCGACGCCCGAGCAACTGGCTTCGATCAGGGAAGCAACAACGAGGGGCATCGAAGCCGGTTCCGGGGATATTGACGTATCCACGCAGCGCGGCATCGGGCTGATCGCCGACGAACTCGCGAACGCCCGCGGCTTGAGGCTGACTGATACCCCGATTCTGCGCGAGGCCACGCTCCTCGCGCGCTCCGGTCAGGATCAAAAGGCGGGCCTCATCAGGAATCTGCGAGCGTCGGAGGCGAGCGCGGCCTTGAATTATCCGCTTGCCGTGCAACAGCAGCAATCGGCGATCAACTTGGGCCAGCAGAACGTCATTCAAAACGCGAAACAATTCCAGGAGCAGCTTCAGCAACAGGCATATCAGAACCGGCTCGCCCTGACTGGACAAACCGCTCAAAACTGGCTCGGGCTTTCCGCCATCGGGGGAAACGTAGGCGGTGCTGGCAGCGTAAATCGCTCCGGCGGAGGCGGAGGAAGTAATTGGGCACAAAATTTAGGCGGAATTGGGGCACTCGCAAGCGGTCTCGGTGCAGCGTGGACCGCGTTTTCTGACCGCCAGTTGAAGAAGGACTATGGCGTCGTCGGAGAGACGAGATCAGGCGTGCCGTTGCACTTTTTCAAATACAAAGGCGAGCGCGACATCGACCCGTTGAGGCTCGGTGTCATGGCGCAAGAAGTTGCAAATGTGAGGCCCGAAGCCGTGAAGCGGCACAGTAGCGGGTACCTCGTCGTGGACTACGCGGGTATCGGACTTTAAGGCGAGTAATGGAATATGCCGCAATACCCTGACGATTTTCTGTATTCCGATTCCCTGGCGGCACCGCCGGCCTCTCCCTTGATCATGCCGGAACAACCCGGTGTCGGGCTCGCCCCGCCCCCTTCGCAAGCTTTATCACAAATAGATTTGCGGCGACAGGCCACCGGAAGGATGAGCGGCCCTGATAAGTTTTTTACCGCACTTGGGGAGTTTGGCGCGGGCGTCACTGGGCGCGAATCCCCGCTCGATAAGCGCATCGCCCAGCAGCGCGAGGAAAAGAAGGCGAAGTTGCTGGAATTCAAGGTGACTACCGATGCCCTGGAGGACGGCGTGAAGATGGCCGCGAAGTTACGAGGCCCTGCGCGAAAGAACTTCATCGAGTCTTACGCCAAGCAGCTCGAAGAGACGAAACCCGGCCTGGGCGACACCTACCGCACGCTCTCCGAGCAGCCCGACATGGGACAGGTGCTCGCCAAGTATTCCGCTAAGAGCCAAACGCTCGCCCGTTCTCTGGAATTCGATCCGAGCGGGGAGACGGCTCTCAAATTGCTATCAAGTCCCGATGCAATTAAGACGATCAATGCCGAAATTGACGCAAGCGTGATGGAAGAAACCATCATGCCAAAATTGCGGAACTTCGTGATGGGTTGGCAACAGATCGTGCCCCCGGAGATGGTCGAGCGTTTCCAGCGCGATAAACGGATCAGCTCTTCGGAGTTGCGCGAAGCAAGCGACTGGATCAATGAGAACAAGCCGGAATTCAAAGGCATCGTCATTTCGCCAGAGCAATGGGTGATCATCAATCGCAATCAAGATGCGTCCTACGGAGTACTGGGAATCCTCGGCCCGAAGGATGAGGCTGATATATTGAAGGAAAGGGCCAAGGATAAGCCTCCAACAACTCGAACCATCCAACGTGGTTCGGAGGAAGTGCAGCAGGAATGGAGAGAAGGGAAATGGCATGACGTTGGAAAAGGACCGAAATTCAAGGACGAATCCGGGAGATTGACACCCATAACGATGAGCGTGGATGGCAAGAATAGGGCGCTGTTGGTGGATCGGGAGGGCAATTATTTTGATGTCAATACCAAGAGACCGGTGACCGGGAATATCGAGCCGCAAATTTCATCCGTGGATCAGAAGGCCGCGCAAGAGCGGGCGACCTCCCAACAACGTCTGGCCGGGATTACGTCGTTCGTCGATAAATTGGAAAAGATCGTTGACGAGAATCCGCGTAGTGCCGCCGGCATCTTGTCCGTCCCGATACGGGGGATTGAATGGGTGTCAAACTCCATGTTCCCCGGTCTTGTCGAAGAACCGGGGAAAAGTTCAATACAACTTCGCGATGCGCTGATGTCGGAACTGCAGAACTTCAGCAGAATTTCCAACCAGGAACGCGAGCGTATCGAAAATGCCTTCGGGATCGGGGGCGGATCAACCCCAGATCGTGCCAAGGAAGGTATATCAATCATGCGGACGATCATCGCCAGAGAACGCGCCGCGCTTGGGGTTGAGCCGGGACGGTCGCGCCCCGGCGCTACTGACGATATGCGCAAGTATTTCAAGAAACCGTAAATGTTCGACGTTGAATCGGCCTATCGTGACGGAAAGCAGCCCAAAGACGTGGCTGATTATCTCGCGTCGATACATGGTTTCGATGCCGATGCCGCACGCAAGGATGGAAAATCAGACGAACAAATCGCCTCCTATCTCGCGCGCCTGGATGAATCATCGAGGGCGGACTTGATTCCAGGTCAAGAGTCCTCTGTGACACCAAAAAAACAGAAAGAAGCCCATAAGTTCAGCCCAGAAACCTCGGCGATCAATTATCACATCAACAAATTCGCCGAGGGCTTTGCCAATCTAATCGGATTCGCTGGGATGGCTCCGGCGGAAGCCCTACTGCTTCCCGGCAGGGCAATGGGTGTGCCATCCCCGCCGTTGGGTTCAATGATCGGACGCGGGATGGAAGCTTCGCGCAAAGCATTGGGAGTGGTCCCGATGCAGCCTCCGAGTCGCGGACATGAAGTGCTGGGCTCCGTTTCAGAAGCAGCCGGGGCATCGATTGTTCCGAGTACGGCGGTTGTAGCAAGAGCTGCACGACCCGTACTCGCTGCAATTCCAGAAGTCCTTTCCACCGCTGGTTCCGGCATTGGTTTGCAATTAGGGAAAGAATCCGGCGTACCGGGCGGGGAATTGATGGGGTCTGTTGGTGGTGGTTATATGGGAATGCAGAAGCCGGCTTTAATGCTTGGCAAGGGCGTTCCGATGGTGCAATCAATGTTTAGACGTGGTGGGAAGTACGAACGGCTTGCCGGGGAGGAACTCGGAGAGGCGATGACTTCTGAACCCCGAGCTGGGATCAATCTAGCACAAAGCGAGGATATCGCTTCGCGCCTGCCTGGTTTTAAGCCTCGGCTTTCCCAAAGGACCGGAGCCGGTGGGGTTTCCGTGCTTGAAGATACGGTTCTTCGCAAATCACCGGAACGAATGGGCGAGGCCATTGCTATCGAACGCTCAAATCGAAGCATCGTTCAACAAACCTTGGACCGGATGTTTGGCGGTGACTTGCGTGATGTGAGGACTTCCGCAGCTTCGGTGTTGAGACAATCAACGGCCAAACTCGATCAGAGAATGATGGACATCAGGAAAGCAGAAGAAGCCCTGTCCGGCACTCTGCCAGCTAATCTTGCCAAGCAGACTGGCGAGAAACTGCTTGCATTGCGAACAGAAGCGAAACTGACCGCTGATGAAGTTGTCTCGGGACTTAAAAAGGACATGTACGACATCGCGGACAGGATGGGTGTAGTGGACGACACCAGCGATCTGATCGCGGCGGTGCGCTCGATTGGCGGGGATGAACAGAATATTTTTCAGAACATGCCTCCGGTATTCGGGAAGGTTCTTCGGCTATTTAAAGCGGAAACACAAGCTCCTAGTCCACAGATATTGGATCAGTTCGGCAAGGCGCTGGGAGGGCAAACCACGCAACGGCTTGGACGGGATGCGTCCTTCCAGGAAATGCACTCGCTCTACAAGGAAATCAACGAGCAGTACTATGCCGCGAAGCACGTTGGAGATTCCAAGGAAATGTTCCATCTGGGACAGTTGAAGGATGTCTTTCTCAACAAGATCAAGAAATATGAGGGAGAGAGCTTTGGTGAACTGAAAGACGCCTTCCGAGAATTCAATAAGTTCTACAGTGGCCGCTACGTTCCGGCGTTTGTCGAGGGAACCGGAGGGAGAATAGCCGCGACCAATCGTTTCGGGGAAGTGGTGAAGCCCGAGGACATCGTAGGCAAATTCTTCACTCCATCGGGTGTAGATGACTTCGTTGCGACCTTTAGCGACGCCAAGACCGGCAAACTTCTGCCGGATGCGCAACGAGTCTTGAATGATGGGGTGTTGTCTCTCGCCGAGAAAAGAGCCTTCCGCGAAGGCAGGTTGGACGCCTCATCCCTATATTCCTTCCTCCGCGAACATAAGGAGACGCTGGAACGACTTCCGAACATCAAGCATACGCTGCTCTCCACCGCGCGGACCCAAGAAGCCTTGCTTGCTAAGAATGCCAATCTCGAAGCCGCGCGCAGGCAGCTCGGCGAATCCCATCTTGCAAAGCTTTCCGGAGCCGATGATGTCGAAATCTACGTGGCAAAAGCCATGCAGTCTCCACAAGAATTGAGGCGCATTCTGTCGATACCGGGGCAAAAAGCACGGGAAGGCGCGATGCGCTCATTCGCATCGAATCTGGAAGTGATCGCAGAGCGTTACGGAATGGACCCGTACGAGCTGGTGATGCGCCATGAAAAGACTCTGAAGCCATTTCTGGAGAGAATGGGGCCACAGCACTTCGAGAATCTCAAATTGATAGCGGGCGCAAAAACAATTCTGGCGCGCTCTAAACTCCCTGACATGGGAGGTGAGATAGCTAAACGAATGGACCCACTCGCGGAGAAGATTGGCACCGAACGATCTTCTCTCATCAATATGCTCAGAATGGTTCTCGTTACGCGCTCCGCTCAGCCGGAATCAATGGCCACGATTCTAGTGGCGAGATTTTTGAACAAGGAACGCGAGGCGAATGTGGACACAGCGTTAAATGCGGCGATTCATGATCCAGAGCTTGCTAAGAAGCTCATTTCGGCATCCAAATCGCCGGAATCCAAGACCTTGACTAATGCCTTCCGATCGCATCTTTACAGTCTTGGTATTCGTTCAGCGGCTCTGGCCGGACAGGAGTGAACATGAGTGAGCAACCAAAGAGCAACCTCGACCGCATCTGGCAGGAGCAAAAGGATCGCCTCGCGTGGCTGGGCGAGATGTTCGCCACGAAGGAGTCCCGCATCTTGTTCGCCGTGGCGCTCCTCGCCGCCTTCGTCGCGGGTGTGCTGATATGACTGATCTCACTTTTATTCAGACGATCAATCTCCTGCTCAACATCCTCATCATCCCGATGCTGTGGGTGCTGATCGGTATCAGGTCGGAGCTGGCCGAGCTGCGGCGCTGGCTGAAGGGCCACGAGAACGAGATCAAGGAGCTGAAGCAAGACATGCGCGCGCTGCGGAATCCGTCATGAACGCCAATAACATCCTCACGCTGGCCGAGTGGGTTTTTCTCGGAATGTTCGTGCTGCTTGTGTTCGGTGTCCCGGTGCTAGTCATGTGGCTGTCTTACAGTGACCGATTCAAGAAGCTCGATTTCAGATCGCTGTGGATTCACAAGGACCGGATGGACAAGCTCGCCGTGATTATTATGGGTTCATGGTGGCTGCATTCGTGCTCCATGATCCTGTGGACGCTGATACGAGTCGTCACCACGGCGGATTGGGTGACGTATCAGCTCTGGGCCATCCCGATCATCGCTAAGATACTGAATGACGCATGGGCGCCGAAGAACGGGGAGCCGCCAAAGCCGTGAACCTCTCGCTCAAGCGCGATCCGACGACGCCCGAGGGCACTTTTGGCAAGCTCTCCGTCGATGGCGTATATGATTGCGAAACCCTTGAGGATGAGGTGCGCGAGGTCGAGGGTCAATCGGTCAAGGAGTGGAAAATCTCGGGCGAGACCGCGATCCCGCGCGGGCGGTATCGTGTGCTGGTCACCTGGTCGCCTCGGTTCAAGCGCGAGCTGCCGTTGCTGATTGACGTCCCAGGATTTGACGGCGTACGCATCCATGCTGGGAATACCGAGTTCGACACCGAGGGGTGCATTCTGGTAGGCCAGGGCCGGAAGGCCGATCGGCTGATTGATAGTCGCGTTGCGCTCGCAGAACTCATCGCCGATATCGACGAGGCGCTGCGCGGCGGGGAAGAGTGCTGGATCGAGATCACATGAACGTGGTTGACCTAAAGCCCGACGAAAGTGGCAAACAGCGCGTAGTGGAACATCTGGAATATCTGCTCGATCGTGCAAAGCGCGGGGAAATCCTCGGATTTGCCTACGTGACAGATGAGGAAAGAACGCTCGGCTGGGGCAAGGTCAACATGACCTATCCCGGTGTGTTGGGAGCGTTTCAGAGGGCCATCTACCACATCAACAAGGAATGGGATAACGCGAAGTGAGTGCTCAGCGCGGCTTTCTCCTCGCTGGCCCTGCGCTCTACATCGCGGGAGGGGCCGCTGGCGCCCTGATCCTCGGCCTCGGGTTCGCCTTGTGGCTCAATGGCCTTGAACTCAATTCCTGCCATAAGTCCCTTGCTGCGGCGGAGCAACAGCTTGTTACGCTGGAGGACAAACTGGACGAGCAGAACAAGGCGGTGGAGAACCTTGAGAAAGAGTCCCAAGCCCGCCAAAAGGCCGCTGTAGCCGCACTGGAACGTGCTAGACGCGATTCCAAGGCCCTGGACGTATCCAGGGGTCAACTCAAAGCTGCTATGGGCAAAAAGCCGGTTTCGGACTGCCCGGCAAGGGATGGAGTGAAGGAGATCAGGCGGAGTCTTGGATGAGAATCGCTCTCATCGTGCTACTCCTCGCTGGCTGTTCGACCCAGATCGTCTACAAAGAGGTCAAAGTGCCAGTACCAACGTCCTGCCTTAAGGAAGCGGACGTTCCCGTTCCCGTCGTAGTCGTAGATAACCAGGGACTTCTCGCCCTCGATGACTACCAGTTGGTTCTCACGATCGCCTCCGAGCGGCTGGAACTGCTGAAGCATACTGGCGAGCTCAGGGCGGTCCTATCGGCCTGCCTGAAGTAGCTGTGATCGTTGGGAAGTCTGGTATCGCCATCCAGTGTGACGGACGGGCACGATAATCCGATGGTGGACGATCAACCCAAAACTCGCCATTCTTGAAAATGGCGACGGATAGCACTCCGGATCCGTCCGGGGGTTCGCCCCACGTCGCTGCTGGTTCCGAAATTAACACCGGCATGTCATAGCTTGGTAGCCGATCAAGCACGCTTACCCACATGGAGTCCTCCTCAGCCTCGGCGTGTCGAGATCCCCAGGCCCCACAGCTTGCGGTAGAGCGTGGTGCGTTCCAGTCCTATGCATTGCGCCAGCCGCTTCATGTTGCCGCCCTCGCGCTTGAGCCAGTAGCGGAAGTAGCGGCGCTCAAAGCGCCTGCGCGCTTCCCACAGCGGCATGGAGAACTCACGGCGTTTGGTCATTCGAGTGCCCGCTTTACCTCCGTCCGCGTTCGGCACATAGAACAGCGAATTGTCTGTCGAGTCGGGCGACGCTTCGCTGTTACCCATTCGTCGTGACCACAATCTAACTGAAGGCACCAGCGTTGCGCGTTCAACGGGGATGGCTTGACCGATTCTATTCTTGAGTGCGGAATTAGCGTTTTCATTTTCCTTCCCGTCCGCGCTCGGCGGCTTCGGCAGCACAGCGCGGACAAGGAATAATGTGGCCCTTGTAGGCAGAGTAGCGAAAGCCGCAAGCAGCACATTCTGCGCCAGTGGACGAAGTTACAGCGTCCTGTTGCGCCTTCCCCTCCCGCTCCGTGCGTCGGGCTAGGAGGCGGGCTTCCAGTGATCGAGTGAGCTTCACGAGTTCTCGTATTTGCTGCACCGAATGAGCAAGCCAAGTCGCATCATTAGCTACGGGCACGCGCTCGCTTAATTGCTCGCTCTCGGCTGTGTGATAAGCGATTAGAGCATCCGTCTCCGGCGTCTCGCTCTGCGGGGTGGGGATGGTCATGGCTTCCTCTGTTTCCATAGGACGAAGATAACCGGCAGAACGAATCCAACTAGCCACAGCAAAAGCGCCAGTTCAAGGTTCATGCTTTCTCCTTCCTGCTCAGGTCAAGATTCTTCCCACCCTTTGCCATTGCAGGTTTCACACGTTTTTCTATGGTCCGGTTTCATCTCACAGTATCCGCTCCCGCCACACGCATTACACAGATAGCACAAAGGTCTAGGTAGAGGCAGTCGCTTGACCTCGAACATCCTCAGCAGTCCGCGCACGGCTCCTACCATGTCGCTGTGGCTTTCCGGGTAAGCAAGATCAGGGCGGTATTGGTGGTGTCCAGCCAGCAGCGTTTCGACGATTTCGCCTTCGAGAATAGCCAGCAGTGCTATCAAGCTACGTTTTGCCATTTTTATTCTCCTTCCTGCTCAGGTCGAGGGCGCGGATGGCTTCAGCGAATGCTCCACGACAACCCGCCTCAGTAACTCGCATGGTGTGTGTTTGGCTTGGATGCTCCGGGTGCGCTAACGTCAATGGCAAGCGTTCACAAATCTTCGCGCACGCCTCCCGCACTTCCTCCGCGCTCATGGCTTGCGGCTCGGGTTGGGCGAGGAAGATGTGAAAACTGTGGGCGATTCTACGCAGGCCATCGTGCAATTCTTTGAGTGAATAGTCTGGATGCCCGATCTGATCGGCCATTGCTTCCAGTTGCAGTTGCGCCTCCCGCAGCAGTTCGGTCGCGGTCATGGCTTCCCCTCCCGCTCGCGCTCGGCGGCTTGGGCACGCATACGATTGCTAACCTCATTCAATCTTCCCTCTCTCTGGGCATCGGCATCTTGAAATTCCTTGATCTGCTTCTTCAACTCCCTTATCCTCTCCTCCCGCTGGGCGAGGAGGGAGCGCAGCTCCGAGGCGGCGTTCAATTCAGCAACAATGAAATCGGCATTTTCTCGGATATAGCAGGTAGCTATTCGTGAGTCTGTCTTTCTGTCAGTAATCCGAAAGTTCACATGTTCTCCAAACGTCTTTCCGTCACTGATGCGCTCAACCGCGTAGCGATCAACCTCCGGCAAGCTCGTCGGGGGCGCGGGAGGCAGCGGATCACCGGGCCATCGATCTCCGGCCATCGTAGCCGGTCGCGCCGTGCTTTCCTCGCTCTCGCTGGAGAAGGGGAGATTATGCTTCGTTATGTCAGCGAGCCAAACTGCCATACCCATCAGCGCCCCCGGAGACAAGCTATATAGGGAGCGTCCCGCCCCTGCCCCTGAGCTATACATGCAATCACTGTGCGCCAGCAAGATTAGACGTTCCGCCTCTCTCAGCAACCGCTCTCTAGTGTCCATGCCAATCACTCCATCATTAGCGTCGGCTTTACCAAATAAGGTAGATAGAGCGGATGCGCCGGGTGTCCATCCTTGTTGGCGCGAAGGGCGTGCGGTTTGATACCGTTGTCGCGCAGCAGTTTCAGCACCGTTTTATCCCTATCCTTATATCCCCCGTTGCTGCCCCACGCGCAGATTGTCAGGTTGCAGACATACGTTGCGGCCACGATTTGCTCGTCATTCTCTGGGCCGACTGGATCGTGGTGCTTTCGCAGCTTCTCCGGGTCCGTGGCGCGCAGGGCGAACAGGTTGACGACTTCAAGCTGGCCGAAACCAAGGCGCTGCGCGAAGCCGAGGCAGCGGCGAATGGTCGGATCATCCACGCTCGCGTCCGCTGTGCTAGGGTTGAGCATGACGAAGCATACGGCTTCGAGCTTCACGTCCCACGACCGCTGAAGCAAATAACGATAGCTACCGCAAGGTGACACGATGGCGTCTTTACCCGTTCTCAGCAACCGCTCTGCGGTGTCCATGTCAGTCCTCATGCGCCCACTCCAAATTGGGAGTTGGCTTTTAATTCTTCCTCGTATTCGCCTTCATCCAATAACTCATAGAAGATTGCTTTCGCTACTACTCCTTCGAGGCCGAATCTTGTGTGGGCTACGCACAATGCGCCCACATCTAATTTAAATACGTGCCTTTCGGAATTAGAAAGAATTTTATCAACCCCTACGACAGCTTTCATCCATTCAACTGCTTCGGCTTGTGTGAGTTTCATGTCACTCCTTTCGCTCATCGCGAGGGCGGGCAGAAGGTCCAGCTTGCCATGTCAGTCCTTTGTTCGTTTAACTGGCGCGAGCGGCCCGAGCGAATCGAGCCATGCCTGCACTTCTGGATCGCGACAAGCTTGTTGCAAGGCCGTCTTGTCGAAGTGATGGCCTGATGGAGATAACATCTCGTCGGCGTGAACAACGACGGAAGCAAGTTTGGACACAAGCGATGCAGAAATCTCGAATTTCATCCCTCCTCCTTCCCGCGCTCGGTGGCTACGGTAAGAACAAAAGCCGCCACATGGCGACCTGTGCCCTTACCCGCCGTGCGGTCCTCGGTTGCGAGCTTTTTCCTCATGCCTTTTTACCACTTTGCGTTTCATCTTCTCTCCTGAGTCTGCTTCATGCAGAACTCTGACAATCGCCTGTAGGCCGGATGCTGTGGCCTGATCTCAGCCGGCCGCACGCAAGAGTAATAATCCCCCTTCGCGGTGAGGCCGTGAAAGTCCGCAGACTCGACAGGCTCAGTGCCCGGAACGGTCGGAACGCTCTGATTTAAGCCGTCGATCACCTGCCGGTCTGCGAACACATATCCACCCACCGCTATCAGGAGGGCGAGTAAAGGCCAGCCCACAGTCCTCAAGCACCAAAACTGCGGGACGTGAGTGAGATCGGTGCGGCGGGTCATGGGCGCCTCGTCATGGGATGCGCGGGGTCGGCTTTGAATTGGCCGCAGTAGGCGGAAGTAGGCTCGCTGGCGAACATGTAGCACCAACCGCCTTGTGGGTCGCGCTTCCATTGACAGGCACTACAAAGGCGCAAGGGCAGCAAGTTGCCACTGGCATCCTTGCCGGGCGCATGAAGGGTGTTCGAGGTGGTCATCTCAACGCTTTCCTGATCCGCTGACGGCACACCCGCTTGATCAATGGCGCGTCCGTCAATTCAATCAACTCGCGCAATATATCGCGCACGTCAACATCGAAGTATGCGCGCTCGGTTTTGGTTCGCTCGATCCAAAACGTGAACATCGGGTTTCCAAGCCCGGCTCCGGTATCGAGTCCTGCGACTAGCGTCTTGTCCTTGGCCGTCACCCACTCTTGTCGGAATCCGCCGCCCAATCCTTGCTGTGGTTTAAAGCGCAACGTAACGTTCAATTCATTTTTGCTCAATATGGAATTCATGCCCTTGTCCTCAATGTTTTCCTGATCCGCTGTTGCAGGTCGGCTATGTAAGCGAGTGTGCCGCCGGCGTCCATCATGACTCGGAAGATTTTCCCGATGTGTTTGGCATTGCACTGTTCCGGCGCATACAGGTGCAGACAACGGTCGAGCGCCACGGAGCACTCTCGCAGCAGCTTACGTTCGGGGCGGGTCATGGCTAATTAAATCCTTGTATGTAACGCACTACGGCAGCGCGGTCGCCAGCTTGAGCCTGTTGGCAAGCGAAAAGACCGAGCGCGGCAAGCGTCTGTCCTGTATCCGCAGTTTCAGGATGCTTCCTTAAGTCTGACATCATGGATGTGACAGCTTCTAGCAAATCGCCGCTGCTTACATATTCCATTGCCCGTTGCTTACAAAAATTCAAATGCTCTTCTCTTGTTCTCATTTCATTCTCCGCGTGCGTTCAGCCGACAACTTGGAAAGTAGATCATCAGCAGAATAAACGGGGCGAGAATAGATGGCGTCTCCTACATGGCTCCCGGTATTTGGCTTTTCGCCTACGATCTTGCAAATCGCCCCTTCAATGTCCCATAGCGCCTGATTGTAGGTGGACGCTAAAGCAAGAAGCCCGACCACCTGCAGATATTCTGAACGCTTCAGTTTCATCGATTTATCTCCACAACTTTTTCCTCTTTCGGCGCAGGAAGAAGCTTCTGATCCTTCGCTGCCTCAAGAACCGTTTTCCCACTAGGCAATAGGATTTGCCCTAGGAATGCACCCTCGATCGACAGGATGCCGGTTTCGACCGCCGTGATCTGTCCTTTGATCCAGTCGCGCAGGATGGAGTAAACGGCAACAGCCGCGATGCTTTTAGCCTTGCGTTCATGCTCCACCCGTGGAATCCGAGTCCAGGAGTTATAGGGATGTTCTTTCAGCCATGCAGCAGCGTAGCCGTTGATGCTGGCCTTGATGCTAATAGGCAGCCCGCTCTTCTCGAACTGGACGATCAACTCACCATGCTCGTAATCCATCATGTGACCAAACTTCTGACAACCGAAACGCTTGAGAATCTTTTCAACGTCGGCCATCGCCTTCACGCCGCTGGTGGCTGTTTGATAAGGCAGGCTCATTTCTTTAGTCCATATCAGGAAACTTATCAGCAAGCTTGTCCGCCGCCCACCCCGCCAGCGCGAGGGCGGCGAGGAAGGGGGTGACGTATAGGAGGTACAACAGGAAATCAATCATGCACACTCCACGAAATTTCTGATCGGTACGTTAATTGCGCGCTCAACTGACCAGCCTCTAACCAATCGCGCATGTAAGGTACCAAGCCTGATGCCTCGTTCTTCCGCCCAAGCTGCCATAGATTGGGTCTTGCCTCCATAACTCAGTAAACGGGATGAGCTTTTATTGCGGGCTTGTTCCTTAGCGGTCGCCCAACGACAATTTTCCGGTTCATAATTTCCGTCATTGTTGATTCGATCAATACTCATTCCTGGGGGAGGGTCGCCCATATCGCCATAAAAGTTAAGGAATGATTGTTTCCATCTATCGCAGACCTTAATCCCCCGACCACCATATAGTTTCCAGCTCCGCTCATGGGAATTGAAGCATCGCGTAAGCATCAGTCTCCATGTCCTATGCGCCCTCGTTTTGCTCATTCCATGCAACCTAACCAAGCAACCGCATCCTTTAATGTTTCCAGAGTTGAGATCAGCGGTAATCACGACAGTTCTATTTCCGCATTCGCACTGGCATAGCCATGCCTTACGGCCACGTCGTCGGTCTGATGTCAAAACAATCAGATGCCCAAATCTCTGGCCCTGAAGATCAACGCTTAGCATTTAATTCCTCCGCTTGCCCCCTCTGTGGGTCGTCCAGCCACTTGTCCTCGGCTTCCGGCCTATCCCAGATCGAATAACCCGCGAGGCACGCGGGACACCTTGCCTCATGCCTCGCCAGGTCGTCGGCCCCGGTGTCGCGGATGAGGGAGCCGCAACGGGCGCGGTGGTAACTCATGCGGGCTTCTTCGCCTCGAACCATCGCGCAGCTTCGCCGCATGCTGATAGAGTCAGCCGCGTTATCGAGCATTGTTCATATCGCGTGCTGCCGTCAGTCAACCGGATGGTCTTGGTAAGATCGCATTTCCACCAAGTCTGATCGTCCTGCGGATTGCGGACGTGCTTGCAGTCCTTGCAGAATTTCATGGTTTTCCCCGTTCCCGTAACCGCAACGCCATCGCGCTTTCCCCGGTCGCCGAGCAGCGGCGGCGCGCGACCGCCGCCTCCAGCACGTCGAGGGCGTTGCCCCGGTGCGCCGCCCCCCCGCCCGACTGCACAGGAGAGCGAAGCGAGAGCGGCGGACGGCGTCCGGTGGCATAATGGTGGGCTACTCGCTGAACTATCTGCCAAACCGGAGCACCCGGAGATCGTGGCAGCATCAACTTTCGCCCGTTGATCATGGTTGACTCGGTTTCGCGGCGCGCGGCTTCACGCTCTTGCGGTCGCCGCAGCGCGGGCAGACTAGGGCATCCTGTTCCGGCCACGGCCAGTTATGGTTAGCGACGGTGACGGGCGTGAATCGCCGGCGACGCCGATGACCGAACAGGCGGCACCAAGAGCGCCAGAAGAGTCTCATCTCTCGACCTCCTCGAACTGTCCTAAAATCGTGTCCACCATCGCGTCCTGCTCCTGCGCCGGTAGGTGCGGCCAGAGGAATGCCCGCGCGTGCTCCGTCCGCAGGAAGTCCTTCACTTTCTCGTGGTGCCCGGCAAAGTCGTGGTCATCCATCCGATGCCACGCGATCGACTCCGGTATTGCCACCATTCGCCCGGTCGGACCGGGGACGAACTTACAATGACCCGCGCCGACTTGGAGCCACGCACGCAGTTGATCGAGATCGGCGAACTGCTCCTGGTTGTCGAACACCGCCGCGAGCAGCGCGAAGTGCAACCCGTGGAGCTTTTGGTTGCGCGGGAACCACACCGTTAACTGGTAGCACTCGCCGGGCACCAACGCCTCGACGCGCTTGCGGAACGCGACGTACGCCCGCTTATCCTTCTCGCCCGCGCCCGTGAGCCGCCCCGCGTCGTCGCGCGTGATGGTCATGGTGGTCATGCCGCCCTCTTCAGCAGCCGTTCGACCATCGTGTTCACCTCTTTCAAAAACACGATGATCTCGGCCTCCAGCATCAAGATGTAGGCGGTGTCTGGTTGGACCCGGAAGATGTAGGTTTTCAAGTGCTCCGGCATGTCGTGCGAGTAACTGCAAAAATCCCACCACTTGCGACCCGTGAGCCACAGCGAGCCCTGAATCTGCGGCTTGTGCTCCGATGGGTAATCGCCGCTCAATATCGTTTCGAGCTGGACGGTAGGGATGACGCTCTTGAGCTCCGCCCCGCCATCTTCGCCCACGAGTCCGTCGGGGGAACAACCCGCCATGAGAATTGCGTGTTTTAAGAAGCCGACCTCCTCCACCACGTTCCCGGTGACGCTCTCGTACGACATGCGGGCCAATGGCTCCTGCTCCACGCCGCGCTCCATGTGGGCGTTTTTATAGCCTTCCATCGGCTTGCCGGTCAGACGCTCAGCGACGACGCGACGGAGATAGGCGGCGCGTGTCTTGCCCTGGCCTTTGGCGAGGATGGCGTGAAACTCCGAGGAGGTAGCGTAGCCCACCCGCTCCAGCAGCCACTCCTCAGAGCCTTGAACCGCGTTCATTTCCCCCCCAGAAATTTCTCGATCATCGCGGCGATCTTCACGAACTCCGCCCGTTTTCCGAAACGGGTGACGAACTGCTTGAGCAGGCCCTTGCCGTCCAACAATTCTTGTCGCTGTCTTTGGACTTCGCGTTCTCGCGCTTCGGCGGCATCGCGGACCCGCTTGGCTTTCGCCTCGGCCTCCGCCGTTTCTTTGCGCTTGATCTCCTCCGCCGCGTGACGTTCCGCCTCGATCTTGTCGTGCTTCGCCCTGAGTCTCCGCTCCTCGGATCCGCGAGCTTGACGCGTGATCCGATCAGCCTCATCTCGGGCGGCACGCGCGACGCGCTGATCTTCCTCGATCTTGCGCCGGGACTCGCGCTCCGCCGCCTCGATTTTCTCGCGGGCCGCGCGTTCGGCTTTCGCAACCTCCTCCTGTCGTCGAGTGATCTCGGCGCGCTCCGCCGCCATGCGCTTTTCTTCAGCCTCCTTACGGGCTCTCTCCTCGACCACAAGGCGCTCGATCTCCGCCTGCACCTTCGCCTCGCGCTCGCGCTCTTCGCGCTTGGTCTCGGTCTCGATCATGGCCTTGATCGGGAACCGCAGCGCGTCGAGCTGATCGGCGATTCTTTTCGCTTCGGAATCCACTTTCCGACCGTAGGCCAAGCTCTCGGCCTTCTCCTTCACGCGCGCCGACTCCAGCGTGATGCTGTGCGTGTTGATCTCCTTGTAGGATGTCTTCGCGTCGCCCATGCCCTGCGACGTGGCTACGTCGAAAACCACGTTCTTGTAGCGCGCCGTCAGGCCAGCGATTGCGGCCTCGGTTGCCGAATACGAGACGATCTCGGTGGTCATTTTTTCCCTTTCAGCGCCTTGCCCTTGGCCGCGACCAACGCCTTGAGCGCGTTGTAGGAGCCCATGTCCTTGGGCGTTTTCCTGCACTCGGCGGCGGCCTTCTTCCATACCGCTTCCAGACCCGCGACATCCGCCGCGGCGTCGATCGCGGACTCGAAGTCGGCCCTGACGCCCTCCGCCATCATGCTAGCGCCAACCCCGTCGTCGTCCTGCCCCTTCGCGGCCAAGCCGGTCGCGGCGAGGAGCGTGTACCGCTGTAAATAGGTCACTGTCGAGCCGATCGCTTGGATCGAGTTCTTGCTTCCCGAGGCATCCGCCGGCGCTTCCATCCGCACACGCTCGACGTGGCCCTGAACATGAGTCAACACGCAGGCCACTGTGATGAGTCCTTCTTTCTGTTCGACCTGCCAGCTATGGGAGAGATTGTGGACGCTCAGCGCCCTGCCGATGATGTCGGAAACCTTGTCGAGCGTCGCATGGTCGTATTCAGTCGCGCCGAACTTGACGTGCTTGTTCTTGGTAAGGGTCGGCGGATTCTGCTTGAAGGCTGCGAGAGCGGTGATAAACGCCTTCCGCGCCTCGTTCTTTTCCCAGCGCTCTTTCATTTCGAGCAGCTTTTCCATTTTTGCTACATCAAATTCTGGGTTAAGCGCAGCACGCTCAATCAAGCGCATCAGTGCATGTGAACTCGGATTTTCAACGGATACGTCGGGTGACAAAGGTGCATCAGAAACGATGGCGGGTATCAAAGGTCGCTCTCCTTATTAACCTACGGGAGAATTGTCGCATTAAGCATTATTTCCTGTCAACCTGTTTTCGCTTGTCGCGTTTTGCCTTAGTTTTCAATGCCCTGTAGAGGGTGGAGGGCCAGATAGCCATAGCCCGCGCTGCCTCATAGACGGTTTTGCCTTCTTCAAGGTGCAAGCGCAGGGCTTGTTGGACTTCGGCGGATTGGCGTGCTGCCATAGTGATCTCCTTCGCATTCAGCCTAGCATGTTGCGTTTCGCGTTGCAAGCGTGTAGAGTGCGCCGTGTGCGTGGTGTAGGTTACTGATACTTCTTATTGCAAAGATGGCCCATAAGGGCCAATCAGTCGCCGCTCGTTCCCGCACACTGATTAAATTTGGGTGGCGAAGGTTACGGCTACTTCTCTGAAAAGTAAAACCGTATCCGTTTATTCCCCCACTTTACCCGGAGGCACTATGAAACTTAACGTGGCAGCCGTGGCGAAAGAGCACACCCATGAGGGTGCTGTCTCGCCTGTCATCAATCCCGAAAAGCAACTGCGCCGCTCCGTCATGGCGTGCATGCTGTGGGAGGATACTTTCTACGAGTCGGGCGAGGATATTGCCGCCCGCATTTCGTCGCTGGTTCAGACAGTCGGATTCGAGAAGTCCGCCGCAATCGCTATCGAAGCCCGCGAGAAGATGAAGCTGCGCCATGCACCCCTTTTGATTGCTCGCGGCTGCGCTCAAATGAAAGCCGGGAAAAAGATGGGCGATCTTCTGGAGCGCATCATCCAGCGCCCGGATGAATTAACAGAATTCCTGGCGATTTACTGGAAGGACAGAAAGCGCCCGCTCGCTGCCCAAGTCAAACGCGGCCTTGCCCGCGCCTTTCGCAAGTTCAACGAATATGCTTTGGCGAAATACAATCGTCAGGACGCGATCAAACTGCGTGATGTTCTTTTCCTTTCCCATGCTAAACCGAAGGACGAGGAACAGGCTGCGCTGTGGAAACGCCTGATTGCCGGTGAACTGGCAACGCCCGATACTTGGGAAGTTGAATTATCCGCTGGGAAGGACAAGAAAGAGACTTTTGAGCGCCTGATGGCCAAGAAGAAACTTGGCGCGCTCGCTTTCCTGCGTAACCTTCGCAACATGGAAGAAGCGGGCGTCGGTGCGAAAATCATGCGTAGCTATCTCGCGGAACTGAAACTCGACCGCGTGCTGCCGTTTAGGTTCATTTCTGCTGCGCGCTATGCCCCGAAGATGGAAGATGCGCTAGAAGCAGCCATGTATCGCTCCCTTGAAAGCGTGGAGAAGCTATCCGGCAAAACCTGTGTCGTAGTGGATAACTCGGGTTCGATGCATGGGGCACGAGTTTCTGCGCGCTCGGAAATCGACCGCTCAGATGCGGCTTGCGCCCTAGCGATTCTAGTGCGCGAGATTTGCGAGGATGCGCTTATTATCGGTTTCGGTAATGAGGCGAAGATCATTCCCGCTCGTCGCGGTTTTGCATTGGCCGAGGCGATCAAGAAAGGGCCGGGCGGCGGAACTATGACCGACAACGCGCTCGCGCTCGCGGAGAAGGAAGGCTATGACCGCATCATCGTCATTACCGATGAGCAATCGCATCAGATGGTTCGCTCGCCGGCCGCAAAAGGCTATTTCGTGAACGTCGCCGTCTACAAGAACGGCATCGGCTACGGCAAGTGGACTCACATCGACGGGTGGAGCGAGGCAATCATTGATTACATCCGCATGGCCGAAAACAACAGTGTAGCGTGACCCAAAACGCCCGCATCCTGAACTGGCTCGAAAGCCATGACGACGGGATTACCACCCTTGAAGCCAGCGATAACCTGCGCATCTGCCGCCTCTCCGAGCGCATACGGGAAATAGAGCGGCTAGGCTTCCTGATCGAGCATGAACCAGAACGCACCAGTGGCGGAGCGCGAATCATGCGATACCGGCTCCTGCGCGTCGCCTACGGCTGAGATCGTGCTGCACTACATCGGCCATGACATCGTGTGCGAGCTGGTCGAGGTGCCAAGCGGCAAGCGGGTCGGGCGGTATCGGCTAGTGGGACAACTTCCATTGACGCTGTGACATGGTAGAATGAACTATCCCGCTTGTGCGGGTTGCTGGCGAATGGGTTGATCGCCCCGGCCGTGCCTTTCCACGGTCTAGCCAGCTCGTATTCAGCCCGAAGGGGGGCCAGTATGAGTTTTGCCTTTCTACCGCTTTACACCGGAGATTATCTCCGCGACACCCGCCACCTCACCCCGCTCAAGCATGGCGTCTACCTATTGCTCCTATTTCATTGCTGGGACCACCAAGGTCCGCTGCCGCTTGATGAGCAGGAATGTGCCGGGATTGCTAACTGCCGCTCGGCTGATGAGGTAGAAGCCCTCAGATATGTGCTGGACCGCTTTTTCGTCCGCATGGATGATGGCTGGTATAACAGCCGATTGCAGCGCGAAGTGGAGCGGGCGAACGCTATCAGCATCAAACGTAAGTCCGCTGGCGCAAAGGGCTATCAGGCAAAAGCCAAGCACTTGCTAAGCAAAAGCCAAGCAAATGCCTCTACACTTACCCCTACCCCTACCCCTACAACTACAAGATCAAAAACACTGTCCGCTAACACGGACGGCGTGTTTGCAGAATTCTGGAATCTTTACCCCCGCAAGACCGCGAAGCAGGCAGCATTAAGGGCATGGAAGAAAGTAAAACCCGAAGAGGTGGTTGCGGTGATGGCTGGCGTTGAGAAGCACACGACCACCGACCAGTGGCGGCGGGGTGTTATTCCACATCCCGCGACCTTCCTGAATGGCCGGCGCTGGGAGGATGAGGTCGAGCTTTTACTTAGTGCGGCGAATCTCGGACAGTGCATGTGGAACCAGAACGCTGATAAGCCGCAAGAAAAACGCTGTGAAGAACCAGGCGTTGAGGAACGCGACCGGCTCGTCTATTGCGAGCGGCATCGGCATTTGCATTTAGCCAGAGTGCGATGAGCAAGCCGAAGAAAACCGAGACGGTGGCCTTAGCTCCCCCGTTGCTATGCGCGACCGCTGGCTGTCCTTACGACGCGAGGGTACGGGTCCGCAGGCGTGAGGCGCAATGGGTCAAAGGCTTCCCGAACCCGGTGCATGTCGCCGTGGGTGCGTGGATCAATCTCTGTCATTCCTGCGACGATCAGCGCATCCGGCGCGAGAACCTGGAATACTGCAAGCTCATGGGCCTGGATACGCCGACCAAGCAACGGGAATGGTGCCGCGCCAACATGCGCGCGATCCTTGAGCCGAAGCCGGGGCCAGCGATGCGCGAGCCGGGGCAGGACGAAGGAGAGATCAGCGCATGAATCATTGCGAGATCGGCGACTGCCGCGAGATCATGCGTCGCTGGATCGCGGAGGGCGTGCGCGTGCAGATGTGCGTGACGAGTCCGCCGTACTGGGGCTTGCGCGATTACCAAAACGAGCCGTTGATATGGGGTGGTTCAGACGATTGTGTTCACGAATTCTCGATTGAACGCCTCATCGTTCCGTGTGGCACTGGAGGTAATTGGCAGCAGGCGGAGAACGGACCTGGTTTAGCTTCAGGCCGTCCTCAGACGCGCTTTCGTGGCGATGTTAAAGCAGCAGCAGAAGCAAAAACAACGACGATTGAGCGCGGCTTTTGTCATTGCGGGGCTTGGCGGGGATCGCTGGGATTAGAACCAACGCCAGAATTATTCGTGGAGCATATCGTCGAAGTCTTTCGGCTGGTGCGCGAGCTGCTGGCCGATGACGGGACGCTGTGGCTGAACCTTGGTTCAAGCTACAACGCCGCCGGTCGTGAAGGGCACGGCACGCGCGAAGGCTGCAAACAGGGAACGAATCGCGCGTCGGCTGCTGGCGCAGATAGATTCCGTCCAGGTTCAGGTCGGGCTGATGGGATTGTTGATGCGCGTGCGCAACGAAATAGAGACGGATGTAATGCACCAGGGTTTAAGCCGAAGGATATGGTGCCTATCCCTTGGATGGTTGCGATGGCTCTGCAAGTCGACGGCTGGTATCTGCGGCAGGACATCATCTGGGCGAAGCCGAACCCGATGCCCGAGTCCGTGCGCGACCGCTGCACCAAGAGCCATGAGTATCTGTTCCTGCTCTCCAAGCAGGAGCGGTATTACTACGACGCTGACGCGATTGCGGAACCATTTGCTGAGGCTAGTATCGCTCGGCTTGAACAACCCTCCATTGAGCAGCAGAGCGGGAGTTATCGTGTCCCGGGAAAAACGAATGGCCCGATGAAAGCTTGTGGGCCTAGCAGTTATCGAGGATCCAGTTTCACCACGGGTAAAACTGCTGCCACCAAATTGAACCTAGGTCAAGGCGAACGCACGGAAGCTGCGGGCCGTAACAAACGTAGCGTCTGGACTATCGCAACCCAGCCTTATCGTGACGCCCACTTTGCTACATTCCCGCCCGCACTGATAGAGCCGTGCATACTCGCAGGTAGCACTCTGTTTGCTTGTGCAGCTTGCGGTTGTGCTGCTCCTGTTATAGAATTTGGTGATGAATCTAGCACCACGACAATGCCGCCAATGCCGCGAATGGTTCAAACCGAGGCGGCGCGAGGCACATCATTGCAGCAAGATTTGTGCGAACAGATGGTCAGCGAAGAACAGAACAACGACGAAGGGATTTGTTATCAGTCCGAAGGGCTACAGGCTTATTCATGCACCAACTCATCCGATGGCGACACGAGAGGGCTACGTCATGGAACACCGGATGATAATGTCTCGCAAGCTCGGACGCAGACTCAAGAAAACAGAAATAGTGCATCACTTGAACGGTATCAAGGACGACAACCGGCTGGAAAATCTCGAACTTCTTTCAAAGAGAAAACACGACAGATTACCGAAACCGGCCATCAAACCGATACGATGTCCGCACTGCGGCGGCATGATAAAAGTATCTGGTCGTGTCCGTCGTGTGGTTGCGATCGTGTCAGGCACAGCATAATTCTTGATCCATTTCTCGGCAGCGGCACAACGGGGCAGGTCGCGCAGGATCTCGGCAGACGATGGCTGGGATGCGAGCTTAATAGCGCGTATCTTGAACTACAACAATCCAGAACCAGACAATTAGGGATGGAGTTAGCGTGATCTCCTTCACCGTCGCTGGCGTCGCCCGCACCGCCGGGAGCAAGCGCGCGTTCGCGCTGCGCCGGCGCGACGGCTCGCTCGTCTTGCGCCAGAACGGCTCGCCGGTCGTGAACGTCACCGACGACAACCCCAAGTCGAAGGACTGGAAGGCGCTCATGGCGTGGACGGCGCGCTCGACGGTGGGCGCCGGATTCGTGCCGCTACGCGGAGCGCTGGAGGTGGAGTTCACGTTTATCCGGGCAAGGCCAGCGGGCCATTTTAGGAAGAACGGCGAACTCTCGAAAAATGGGCTGGCGATGCTTTATCCGACGACGCGGCCCGACGCCACTAAACTTTTGCGTGCCGCTGAAGATTCATTGACTGGCGTTCTTTGGTTAGATGATTCACAGATAGTTACGCAGCGAGTTTTGAAACGCTGGGGCGAGGCTCCAGGCGTGCGGGTCACGATCAAGGAGGCTACGGCGTGAGCGCTGCCGGTCAACGCTGGATGGCGCGCGTGGCGCAGCTCCCGTGCTTAGTGTGCGAGCAGATGGGATTGAGCCAGCGGGGCAGGACGCACGTCCACCACCTGTTCGACACCGCGCACCGGAGCGACACGCTGGTCGCGCCTCTATGCGACGACCACCACAACGGCGGAAACGGATTCCACACGCTCGGGCAGCGCGAGTTCCAGCGGCGTTATAAAACGGACGAGACACACCTGCTCGCCGAAACGATCAGGAAACTCTCATGAACCTGAACGAGAACTACGCCCCGATCTTGGGGCTGCTCGCCGGCGGGGAGCACGACACCATCGAGATCATGGAGGCCACCGGCATACCGTACTCGGCGCTCGTGAGTAGGCTCATGAGGCTGCGCGACGCCATCGTGATCGAGGGCCGCGGTCGCAGGCGCAAGCTGCGCGCGATGGGCGCCGGCTACGTGATGGTGTGGGCGCTGGCGAGCCCGAAGCGCGTCGAACCACCCGAGGGGGACTTCAGGATCGCGGGCACCATCACCCACGGACGCGGCTCGAAGTGGGGCGCGGGACGGGCATGAACGGGAGGACCAAAAAATGAGAGCCTACGCAGCGTTCGTGAACGGCAAGCCAGACGTCAGGACGATTCGCCTGAGCGCACCACAAGCGAGGACGGCGGGTCACCTCTGGATTCAGCGCCGGAAGTTCGTTGTGAGGCAGCTCAAACTAACATGGCGCAAGGCGCGGTCAAGCTAGTGCGCGCGGCGCTTGGCGGCAGCGAGCCGCGCAGCAACGTGATAGGCAGTCAGGATATCAAGCTCGAACCCGCTGCGCCGCCCCTTCTCGCGGATTAGCAGTACATCGCAATTCGGCGGCACATGCAGCACTAGCTGGCGCATCGCGCCCTTGCTTCTGATCCTGACCGTGGACTCGCGCTTGATCGTGCGTTGCGGGCGCCTCATACCGTCTCCTTTATCCATTGAACAATTACGCGCCCGGCCTCATCGGGCGTCAACTCGAATTCCTTAATCAACTCCATCGTCACGTCATAGAGCAGCGCCCCGTGCAGGGACGCGCGCAGGTGGGCGCGCATGGCGTCAGTCAGGATCATGCGGCCTTGTCCTCCACGCAGTAATCCCAAGGCGCATCCTCATAGCCCGGTATTGCACGGATCGCTGCCCGCCTGATCGCGTTAAGTAGCCGATAGGCAACAGTGTTCTCCCAATCGTCCGACTCGCACGATTGATACTCCAAGCAGTCGAGCATCTTTAGCAGTGCCACCGCTGGCAACCGCAGAGCAGCCGTACAGTGGTCGCGGGCAGTAACGGTGATGTGCGCTGGCTTCTTGATCGGACCTGGGGCGGACTCGATTGTGTCTTTCGGGTAGCGAGTCAGTACGCTGCGGATGTTCTCTCTGTAAAGAACATCAGCATACAGGCTTGCAAGTTCCGCCTCGTTTAAGTTCTGGATGCCGCGCAGGGTGAATAAGCCCTCAGGGTCTAGGCCCTCGATATAACGCGGATCAACCGTATGCTGGTCAGCGCTGCTACGGTGCCGTGACGCTGCAAAAATCGCCAATGCTTTGAAGTGGTCAGGTCCACAGATAAACGCGCTCATGTTGCCTCCTATCTACTTCCCGCCCCTCAGCGCCGGGGCGGATGGCGTTAGCGTCAGGATTCGATGATTTCATGCGGCCGTCTGTATACGTAACCGCCCTGTTGCAGGCGGATATACAGATCACCCCGCAAAGTGATGCTAATTACCTGACCTGCCACGGTATGCTCCCCGTGCAATGACGGCATTTTGAATCGAACCAGCTTGCCGATTTTGTCAAGGTGCTCTTGAGGGTGATATAGCGCATTCATGCGTATCCTTTCAAGGTTGAGTAACACCATCTGGAAGCCGCCCGTAAGCGGCTTGGGGATGGGGTTAGGTTTTCGGTGTGGGTTCGCGCAAAAGCGTGAGTACGTCGGGCTCGTAGTGGAAAGCGGCGGCCAAGATGAGCCGCGCGGGGTGATCGTGGCGACAGGTGCAGGTGTCGGGCCAGAGCAAACAACGCGGACAGACCGTTCCATGACTTGTTTCGATGAGATCGTTTCGCATATCTGTTCCCTCCATTCAAGGTTGAGTGTTCAGGCTAATACACGCAAGGAATGGGCCAGCTCCGCCCCTTGATTTCATTGATCCCACATTGTGAAAAGAGGGGGGAAGTGACGTAATTATGCAGTTAGCCCCGGCGTAAAACGTCATGGGAGTGGCAGCTAGGTGCTAGTTGATTTGTCCTAGGAGCTGGCTAGGCTAGTTGACAAGCGCACGTAGACAGGCGCATCCTCAGAACCTAGCCTTTCGAGATTGCCCGCACCGTAGCGATACGGCCGGGCGTCTCGGCAGGTGCCCATCGTCTCGAAAGGCGATCGTGCAAGGTCTCATCAAGCTAACGCCTGAGGAACAAGCCGCGCTCAAGCGCAGGCTTGAACTTAGACACGCACGTCGCGAGTTCAGGCAACAACTCGTACCCATCGCACACGGTTCGGTTTCAGGCCCGGACAAGAAAACACGCGCAGCACAGCGCAATCAACGCCAGGCCGCGCGTCTAGAGTTGTATCTGGCAAGACGAGGTAAATAGCCGCGCACTCAATCCGGCAACAGCCGGCAATACGAGAGCAAGCCACCGCAGCAGTGCCGCGGGAGGACGGGCGCGCGTCGCAGAGATGCGGTAGCGCCAGCGCACGGACTACCGAGCCACCCCATGAAAGGGGGGGTAGGGGGGGATAGTTACTTCATCACTTCGTAGTCCACCACACCACGCAAGCGAATCGTCAACACGCTCAACACGCTACCCCGCCTAACTTGACACCGAACCCCACCACACGCCTAGAATGCGCATCACGACCCCGCTAATGCAATCGTTAAGCCTTGTAAATCGTGGACCTATTCAATCTCAAGCCTCTGGCGCTGGACAAGTGCGTCAAAGATAATACCCGATAAGGATGTAAGGCTATTCGGTCAACAGTCGAGCGAGGACCAAGGCGAATGGATGGGTAGCGCCGTAGCATTGAGTTTGCGTGTGCATAATGTGGGAAACCATCCCGCAATGCAGGATATGTGACGGGACCAAGCGGATCGGTCCAGGACCACAATGGGTAGGATGCCAACAGCTAGAGGCACCGCAGCAAAGGCATGGAACAGGCGCCATAATCTACCGTCTGTCAGGTACCATTACTAATCAACCGCTTACGCGAGACATTCGCATAATGTGTAGAATGTCAAATGGCTGGGCTGGAGTTGGTAGAGGCAATCGGCACACCCCCCCCGGTGGGTTTGGCGGCGTCTCATGGTCCGAATAGGCCGGAATTTACAGAGCCCCACCCCACAAGGAAGGTTTGTTCCCACTGCGGGGAGGAACTCGATGAGGAAGCACCGTGCGGCGGCGGGTTTGGAGGCGTGATGCAGTTCGCGTGCGTCAAGTGCGGGGTAACGCTGGATGCGGGTTCAGTGGCGGCGCAGCGGTACCGATATTGCGGGCGGATTTTCCTTGACCCATTGCGCGGGATTCGTCGGCTCATCAAGCGTGCGCGGGCGGGTTTTGCAAAGGAGGTGGCGTGATATTTATTGGGCTGATGGGCGTAGGTGATGACGGAACGCTGTTCACGCCGAGCGGTAAGCGTCTTTTTCGTGTGTCGCTACGGCTGGCGATCATGATTCAGCGGATTCAACACTGGATTGCGCGGCTAGTGTCCAGGTGACCCCCCTTTTCCATTTGCGTTACTGGATTGCCGCGCCGCTCCTGGAGAAGTTGCGCTCGGAGCTGGCGCAGACCTCAGTTGACCGGGAGCGGGAGGCGTACTCCCTGGGCCGGGCTCACGGGGAGTTGGCCGGCCAGCAAGCCCTGTTGACGGAATTCACCCGGATACTGGACGAGCGAAAGGCCCTGTCCTACGAGGTGACGGAAGCCGACCTGGAGCGGGCACGGAAGGGGATTCTCCATTGGCGAAATATGAGTACAGGCGGCGCGTCTTGGATGCTGGTTTCAGCGTGACTTACGCAAAAATGGACGCAGAAACGATAAAAGAAATCCACCGTTTCCAGTTCTCTGCAAACTGGCGTCCGACCGCCGCGACCCGGCTTTGCTGCAAAAAGCCGATGGTGTACCGGCCCTACGATCGGAGCTGGTACTGCCCGGTTTGTCACAAGACGGTGGCGAGAGAAACGACCCCGGCGGGGACTTGGAACGAACATGGACTTTTTGTTGGAAACCTGGACGCAACCGTGTCGTATGAAAGGTTAGATCGTGAAACGCCGTGACTTCCTGAAAGCCGCTGCGGGGATTGCTGGGGCGGTGGCGCTGCCTGCCGTGCCAGCGACGGAGGCTTATCTAACGGACACCACCAAATGGTTTCTCGGGGAGCGGTTGACCGTGCAACCGACGACGCTATGGGTCTATCCATCGGATTTTAAGAACGCCCTGAAGATTCTGAACGCGGGGATGAAACCGTACTACACCACACTTTCGGAAGCGGTTGACGCAGCACAGCCGGGCGACACAATCATAGCCGCCACGGAGCGCGTCTGATGGCCCTCCTCGGAATGAAGCTGACCCAACACCAGCAAGTCCTGTGGGACATGAAGCTGGAGGGCAAAACCCGGCCCCAGATTGCTGCTGACTTGGGGATTTCCGTACCCGTGGTGAGCAAGACCATATCAATGATCTACAAGAAGCTGGGCATCGTGAAGAAGCCGGGGGACCAGGGTTTGACCGGGATTGAAACGCGGAACCCGGAAGTGGCTGCGGCAGTGATTGATGCCGCCACCGAACCCGAGGCGCTGTTGAGAATCAGCGAGGCGATGAAACAGGCCGGGTTGCCGGAGAAGGTCGGGGCCGCGCTGATCCGCCGCCTCAAGGTGAAGTACTTCGGGGCTGTGACCGAAATTCGGAACCTGAAAACCCAGGAAATCCTCGACATGCTGGGCAAGAAGATTCACCTCGCCTTGACCTACATGGACGACAAGGTGATGGCGGAAGCCTCGTTCCGCGACCTGGCACTCGGGTCCACGGCGATGATCGAGAAACGGGCGCTCCTTCGGGGCGAGCCCACGCAAATCGTTTCCGACCACGAGCGTAAGAAACTCCACGAACTGATGCCCCTTCTCCTCGCTGAAGCCCAAAGGCGGGGGGTGGTGATCGCGGGAACCGTCGCGGAGAAAACGATCGAGCCGGTTCCAGAATACACCGAACCGGAAAAGGCGGTGGTCTGAAACCGGAAAACGCCAAGCAGTTGCCGGTGGATTGCGACTTGCATTATTCGGCGATGGAGGCGGCGAGCGCCCTGTTGCCGGCGGCTAAAATTTATCGGTTGATCGTGCATCCCGATATGATACGGCGCGCCAATCAGATCATCGGGCTGCACGCGGACGTGTTGGCGTCAAATCCGCTATCGCCTGGAATCGAAATTGTTGTTGATGAGACAATAACCAACCGTGATGAATGGCGGCTGGAATCCTGCGGAGAAGTTTTCTGGAGTCCGGGCGCATGAACGGCGACCCGGCGCGCGCCGCGCTGCTCGCGACGCTGCTTGCGGGCTGCGCCGGCCCGCCCACTCATGGGCCGGAAACCTTCGACACCAGTCGCGAGCCCGTCTGCACTCGCGGCTGCCTTGGCTCCTACTCGACCTGCATTTCCGGGATAGGCGGTGCCGCCCATCCTAGAGTCGGATGGGATGTGCTTTCGGCCTGCCAAGCTAATACTCGGCAATGCCTTGCTACCTGCCCGCGGAGCGCGAAGGGGCTCAAGTTTGAACCTGTCTGACCTCCAAACCGGGAATCTTGAGGCTCTCTCAGACGAGCAATTCCGGGAGTTGCTTGCTCAAACCGTTCACATCACGCAGGAGGATCGGCGCCAGAATTCCGTCCTGTACTACCAACCCGTGTCCGCGAAGGCGCAGGCGGTTCATGATTCAACCGCGAAAGTGCTTGCTATTGGTGGAGGCAATGGATCGAGCAAAACTGAGTGCCTTTTGGTCGAGCTCGT
>ERZ1292644.144-Hain-H14-01um-R2-144-length-49538-cov-8_pt1 | contig 49538 bp, 72 predicted proteins | sample MGYA00564402_ERZ1292644 | MGnify/ENA primary metagenome ERZ1292644 (study PRJEB36523, sample SAMEA6512644) | groundwater metagenome | collected 2019-01-09 | study: AquaDiva: Metagenomics assemblies of 32 groundwater samples
TAGACCCACCAACTGAACCTCCAGCATTACCAAAGCCGCCAGTTCCACCCCCAGCCCAGTCAGTCGGCCAGATTGGTTGATTGCCAATCGCGCCGCCAATTCCACCAGAATCGGGGGGTGGGGTTCGGCCCTTGGACATGCTCGATGAACTTGACGTAGAAGTAGGACTAATCATCTGCCCTGCGAGACCGGCCTTACGCCCAGCCTCTTCTGAAGCAGCTTGGAGAATTGAAGACATCTTAGGCAACGCAAAATGCTGGGCCTCGGCACCCATCGTGGCTTGGAGGTCCACACCCGGCATTGCACCACCAACCCCTGGCCGCCTTCCCTGCTCAGCAGCTTGGGCACGAATCTGCTCCAAGTACGGAGCCATCATTGCGCCCTTTGTTTGCTCAAACAGCGCCTCAATTTCTGGGCGGGCCATTCCGTAGCCTCCACCACCCATGACAGAGCGGTACACGTTAGAGTATGCCGCAGGGTCGAATGGCGTAGTCTTCCCGGCGCTTTCGCCCTTTGATTCCCAGTCACCCCACAGGGATTCGTTTGAGGGATTCCGGGGATAACCCATAATTGTTGCCATTGTGTTCTCCTAACCAAAGAACAGTACGTAAAACTGGGCATTCGCTACGTCAGATTTGAAGTACGCTAGCGAACTAGTCCATGTAGTTCCACTTACGTAGAGTGAGGCGTTTTTATTGCGTCTAACGATTCTATACCCACGAGGAATTGTTGGAAGCCCGTGAGTGGCTGTAAACTCTGTGTCAGTAGCTACTGGAGCAGTAGCTAATCGTATCTCAGCCGCGAAGTTTCGACTTTTCATGGACCTAACGAAATTAAATTGGCGGCAGCAGCAATCTGCCGGACATTCTTGTAGAGTGTATAGGGTGAAGGTGTGAGACCGCCAATGAAGCTACCACTCCCACTCTCTATAGGTTGTGGAGGAGCTAAGGAATCAAACATAAAGTCACACAAAGCCGTAGTATTTGCACCAGCGCTGCCGCCAAAAACAAAATAAGGGAATACAGTTCCTGTGGGTGTCTGAGCGCTTGTAAGTGTAACTGTTGAAACCACACCCAAATCAGCGATTCCTGGTGCGCTATTAGGATTTACATTCCCCGTTGTATTGAAGTAAAGTTTTGCTGTATTTCCGTAACACTCAATTCCCATACGATACCACTCATTCACAGTGATATTGAAGGGAATAGCCATGATTGCCACATTAAAACTGCTCAATCTAAGGCTATCAATGTTTTGGTTAAACTCTGCGGCAAGCTGCCATTCAGTAATAGAGTTACTACTTGTTAGTGGACCGCATACACCAAACAGTATTCTACCAGTACTGCCAGCGTCACCCCGACAAAGCGCGGTAGCTCTCCAGTGATTCGGGCTTGGAAGTGATATATCATTGCGCCGGGCTGCGGGTGAAACGGCAGCAGTAGTTGGTTGGTCAAAAACATTTACAGTAGAAAGAACTACACGAACATCTCCGGGGCTAGTAGTAGAACTAACAAGAGTCCAATTACCGCTCAAGGCTCCTGTTGCGTCGTCACGAGCCCCGAGATAGTATGATTGAAGGACAGGCAAACTCTCATCAATACTCATTAGAAGATTAGTACCACCCAGGCTACAGAAGTAGCACTGGATTTCAAGTAAATTGTTGTAGAAGTTGGAGTAGTTCCACCATCATACAGTGTTGCTGCTTTGTCTTGTGAGACAGGGGTGTAATAGCGTGCAATCCTCCCAAGGTCGTGAGTCACGGCATCTTCAGTATTTGCGGTCCCATTACTGGTAAAAACAATATACTTCGCATCAAGGTTGCCAGCTTTGTCGTTATGTTGAATTGCACCGTCACGGCTTGTCAGACTGATATTGTTAAGTACTTGAAACAGTTCTTGCAGTTGGTCATTGTACAGATACTCAGCATTTGGCATCCCTGGGAGAATTGGAACAGGCTCCCGCAGCGTAATCATGGCGTGATTCTCACGGCTGCTGCGTCCAGTGGGCGTGCGTACACTACGAATGGGGGCTGTAGCTCCATCTTCGTGCCAGTGCTGGAGAAACGAATCTGGCACCACACAGCGCGGTCGCCAATACGGTTCTCACCGTACTCGCCAGCGGCAGTCATTGTAGATGTTTCAAGTGTTTCGTAAGCGTCAGCAATGAGGCCGAGTAGTGTGTCACCCTGACGGAATTCAATGAGCATGGTGCCAGTATTTGAGAGCCACTGAAGCCACGTCATAATCCATTCGCAGGCTTGGGCCGTTGCAAACATTGGCGGGAGTTCTAGTGTATATGAAATGCTTGTACCGACGAAACTCAAATTCGTCGCGTGGTTCTGAGCGTAGATTTTGCGCGTTGTTTCGTCAATGGTCTCAAGCTGTTCAACGCTGGAAGCTGTCGTTCTGAAGATCGTTGGCGTCGTGAGGCCGCTCACAGGCAGCCAAGCGTCGTATTCGTGGTCGAGCCGTATCACACGGTCATTCACTGACTGGCTCAAGCGCCGCCATGTCCACCAAAGCTGATTTCGTGTGTAGAAAGGAGCCCCAACGATCATTTGCGCGTTCGCAACGTCCACTGTGCTCAAGTATTCATCGAGCGGGAGGCTCACTTTCGTTACTGATGTCCCGTCGTACTTGCAAATCTCCTTGTTCCAGAACCAGTAGAGAGAGTTCTTGCCTTTAACCATGCTGCGATGCGATGAAACGCCCTTCTCATCTGTGACTTCGTTATAGTCGAAGCGGTATGAAGGGTACGTTTGACCTACTGGAGAGCCAGAAAGTGTCCCAACATGGTTGTTCATGCCAATCGTCAACTGGTTATAGAAACGCTTCATGCCAGTAATGGCGTCACCCCCGCTGTTGATATTTGAGTTGGCGAGGGTGTTGTACTCGTGCGGCAGTCCAACTGGGGAGAAGTAGTACGTTTGACTCGTCGCGCCGAAGACCATATTCTTCCACTCAGCAAGGTACTGAACCGCAGGCATAGTTACATTATAAATGACATAAATGTCATCTACATTCATGCGGAGAGTGGCCGCAGCGTTATCATCCACTGAGAAGGCAAATGTATCAATGTTTGTGGGGTCAAAAGTCGCGCTGTCAGTCCCATCCACAGCAGGAAGGTACACATCGTACCATGTGTTCACTGTGGGTGTCGTATCAAACGCTGTGCCATCTTTGTCACTGTCCCACACAGTCATAGGGAAATTAAGCGTGACAGCAGAACCATCGGTGAGCAAGACACGAGTGTTCGTTGTATCCGGTGTCCCAGTGTTACTAAACATCACTTTGAAGTGATAGAAGTCTGTCCCTGGAGACTTGTCCGCAGCGTAAGCCGTGCCGCCACTGTCTAACGCCGTTGCAGCATTAAAGTTCGTAGCTGGCGTGTAAGTCATTGTGGCCTGTGCGCCAGTGGACTCGATGTAGAAAGACTGCAATCCTTCTTGGAAATTGGTCGTATCTGCGGTCTCACCAGCCCATAAGCTCGCTTCATCGCTCTCGCACTGAGCAATAGGCTTTGCGCCAACAGGTACAAGCGTGTCGTTATTGTAATAGTACACGCCGTCAGTTGGGTTCGATATGAACAAGTATGTACTGTACTGTTGATGCGACCACCAGGCAGTTGTGCTGAGACCACGGCGAAGTTCAGTCGTTGCGCCCGCATCCACCTTGAAAATCTTGCCATTGCTCGTGCCTACAATAGACACAGGCGCACCACCGATTGTGGCCTTAAAGTCACAATGGAGCAGGACAGTGCCAGCAGCGTCATACGCTACGTCCTGATCCACGCCGTCACCAGGCATAGAAGTGGGCACGCCGCCACGAAGATCAATGTTGTTCATCGTGGTAGCGAAACCATCAGGAGCGGACGCGGGTGATGTGTAGGACCAATAGCCCTTTGTCACGTTCTTGACAGTGAAAACGATTCGCCCGTCAGGAAGTTGAGAGACTTGCATTAGTCTAAGCCTCCACGGAGGAGTTTCTTTTTGAGTGCTTTGTTTTCAGTAGTGCCTTTATAGTTCCCACCAACTTGCGTTAGTAAATCCTCAAGCTCAGTAGTACCCCCCGCTGGAAGCTCATATGTTTTTGGTGCGCGGTAGGACAATGGTTGCGTTCGGCCTTCACTTATCGCGCCCTTGTAGATCCCAGGCCACGGACGGTCAATTTGTCCTTTCGCAGCGAGGTCAGCAAGAGAGTCACCAACTGCCCGCGAAGGAAGTTCTGTAGCTGGACCAAGAGCCTTCCTAAGCGCCTTCCCACCAAACGTCATGTAGAAAGCTTCAAGTGGGTCCTTCAATGTACCAAAGCGAGGCCCTGGGGCACCGCCAGCAATATTTGATCCACTAATTTGTCCTGCAATGTAGCTTCCAGGGGCGATAGGTTTAGTTTCTTGTGCCCGCAAAACAGCTTCCATACTCGCTCGTGGCATGAGCAGAGATTCATAGGACGGTTGGTAGGCTTGCACGCTCTCTTCTTCTGGTGCAAGTGCGCGTTGAATATAACTCAACCAGTTAGGCATCAGGGTCCCAGTCTTCAACAGTCTCAGCTTCCACAGTCTGCCGACGACTGGCAGTGGTCATCAGGTCTGACACGTTCTCAGGCCACATCACCAAGGCGCGAGCCATACCAGGATCGCCGCCCTTGGCGAGAATCTTCATCGTGACATAATCAGCAATGATGTGGTGGTACTCTTCTGGTACAACTGGTACGCTAGCGAGTGTGTAGCCTGTGCCGGCGGCCAACGTGCCAACTTTATTCGCTGCAAGCACAAGATTCGTGGCATCTGTGATAGAGGATACTTTATTCAGCGTCCCGCCGTCGTACACGAGCGTGGGTTCAGCCGTGGGCAGCGTGGCACTCGCACTGGCCCCGAACATAATGTCAAGGTAGGCAGTGTCAAAGTACCGTGAAGGAGGCAGCCAAGCCGTACTCGTACCAGCCACGGCATCTGTCGCGTCAGTGACAGCGATAGTGCCAGTGGAGTATGTAGCGAGCCGCTTCGTTCGCGCAATGTAGTGAAGTGTGATGTCAAGCGCACTCGAAATACGCGGGACCCATGTGAACGTGCGCCCACCGTAGATGTCCCAGAACAGTGTCGTTCCTTGTCCACGATCAGTAGTATCATTCAGCAGGGTACGGAAGTCCCGTGTTGTATGATCGAGATGCTGTAAGAGAGTGGACTCGTACCCTGACGTGATAACACGCACAGTACGCATCTCCTGGAAATCAGGAGGCAGCGTCAGTGAGTTCGTGCTGGCAGCGAGCGGAAGCGACGTTGAGGGGGTGTACGAGACGCCCTCGTACACAACGGCGGTGCTCGACGTGCTTGCGAGGGTCTTCTCGAAGTAGCTAGAGTTCGTCTCGCGTAGCTTCCACTCAAGCTTTCGGTTGCCCTCGTCAGCCCAGGCAGTGAGTTCTGGTGCCGTGACGTGCGGTGCGAGCGTGCCAGCTTTCTTAATTGCGTTCGCGTTGTAGCTTGCGAGGCGGACGATCTGGGAAACATTCATTAGCTGATCCCTACAGAAGAAGTCTCAATGATCCAGTTAGCAGCAGTAATTGCATCCTTAAACACTCGAAACATTTGCTCAGGCTTCTCTGTGTTTACAGTAGGATATGCACTCCGCACACACTGCAAAGAGATTTTGAAACGTGCTGGACCAGTTACTACTTCTCTGCCCACCGAGACGTGATTGGAGCGAATTTCGTACTGTGCAGCAAATAAGTCTATAACAAAATTCCCCATCGCATGTGACAGCGTTTCATTATGTTGTGTTGGGGGTGAGGATTCCCTGCGTCCCGTTATAGAGAATGTGACGTTCATTCAACTATCCATTCCCCGATATAGGCTAAGTGCCATGCGGTCCATTCTAAGCAAGCGCCAATGAACATAAGCACGAGACCTACACCAGTGATAAATGAGCCAACAATCCAGCGCATGTTAGTCCTTGAAACTCGCGTTCTTGCGCCAGCCTGCACCTTCAGGGGACGTTCTGGCAGTGTTCATACAGCGGAATAGATCGCGGCCCATCACCCTGAAGTCATCGCGCCGGTTCCAAGTTCGACGCGCCTTCTCGTACTGCTCCTGTGCCTCCAAGTCATCAGCCAACTGGCGAGCACCACCGAGGCGCTGAAGGTCCGTCTGTGCGAGAGTGAAGACGACGCAAGGCCATGCGGACTCAAGTGGAGGGAACTTGAGCACCAGCGTATAGCCTTGGCGTAACATCTCATAATCGTCATAGAGCTTGGGATCGTCGGTCATGGGAGGGACATGATCGAAGCGTTCCCGGCGCACTCGACGCTCGACGCGGACCAGACCTTCAGCACGGCCCCAGCGGTAGCGGAGATCAGAGTCGTAGTCAGCTAAGTCTTGCACAAAACGATCAGGGATAGAGTAACTTTCGTTTAGTTTCACAGTGCCCTCCTAAGTAACTTGATAACATCCTCCACTGTAGCCTGCTTTTCATTAAGCTGCTTCAACTCTTCAATAGCAAGGTCTTTGTCAGATTTGATAACTGGTGCCTGATATGGCTGCCACGCCTGACCGTCCCAGCGCCACTTGCGCGGCTCAAGTGCAAAGTCTTCGGCTACGTCTAGTCGTGTATCACCAGACTCGTTTGACTCAACGAAGCCCCAACACTTCAAGACGCCTTGTGCATCAACAAATGCGGACTTCATTAGGAGTCCCCATTAGGAATCGTATATCCTGTAACTCGCACATACGCATCTTTTGTCGTATCCGGGTAGTCGGTCCAGATATAATAGATATTCTGACCAACATTTACTAAAGTGACAAATGCCGACGTTCGGTAGGATACTGTAGTTACCTGCGTTGCCGCCTGTGCTTGAAAAGCATCAACACCTGTAATAAGTCTCAATGAAACCGCGCCCACAGCATTGACGGTACCTGCCATGATTAACAATAGATAAAAGGAACTCATCGAAGCGTTAGGCGGTATGAGTGTAGACAAGCTGATAGCCGTTTCCGTGGTTGCTGTCCCTGCTGTCAAGGCAGCCTGCCATTGATTATATTCTGTGTTACTTCCTCGAATCTGTGTGGAAAAAAGCTCGGAAGAACTGTTAAAGCGAATTGCTCCAATGTATGCCCAATGCGTATATGTTGAAGGCAACGTCGGTCCAGTGGGCGGCGCAGTCGCACTACTCACCGTCGAGAGCGTCGAGCCGTTCCAGATGAAGTAGAAGTGAATCCAACTTGACGCGCTGAATACACCAGCTTGGTCACGCCCTCCAGCAGCAGGACCAGCCGTGCTAACATTGTTCGTAAGAGTACCAGTGTTCGTTCGATCCACAAGGCCGAGGCTTGTTGCGGTATCGGCAAGTGTTACAGCATCTGCCGCGAAGTCATATTGAGTGTTAGGGGTGCCACTGTTATTGGCACCAGTTAATCCACGAACTCTACCACTAAGCAGCGCAGATTCTTTTTGATATTGTGTGTGGTCATCATCTGTAAGGCCAGTGAGCGCGAGCCCATGATCGAGAGTCCCAGCCTGAGCACCAGTAGATTGGTGAGAGTGGTCTGCACTCTCAAGGCGATAGCCCGTATGAGGGTCTGCCGCCGCTTCATGATCAAAGGCCCAGTTACTAGAGATAGGATCAGTCGTTGCGCCGTTGACTGCTGTGTCGTCAACCTCAGTGTGCAGCACGTACTGAGTATGATCGTCGTCCGTCAGCCCTTGCATACCACCGTGATCTGTGATAGGTGAGACTTTGCCCATTGGAACCCTTACAGGCCCGCAAGGACCTTCTTAATAACTGCGCGAAGCTCTTCCTCAGACCACTTTACAGCGTCGCCCTTGTCGCCCTTTTCGCCTCGTTCGCCCTTGTCTCCTGTACAACCTGGGTCTCCCTTGAGACCTGTCACTGAGTCACCTTTATCACCCTTGTCACCCTTTGGCCCTTTGACTTCAGGATGCTCAGTCACAAGAAGGCGGGCAACTTCTCGGTTGTTCGCGGCATCGCCACGCTCGCCCTTGTCACCTTTAGGACCACGAAGCAACTCAACGAAACTCTCGTCCTTGCCGTCAAGAACCAGGGTAAGTTGTACGTGTTTCGGTGGAATAATGACTGCCATGTTCTCTCCTTACGCTGATTCGACCGCAGCCGACACGATGTTCTGTGCGTTTGCGGCATCAAAGTACGCGATTAAGCCATTACCATATTGGCTATAGTAACCGTTCTCAATGCCAATAGGGTCTTCCTCGTACACACCGTTCTGCGCGAGGCTGATAAGGAAGGCCGCGAACGCGCCACACTCAATGCCGGTCGCTAAGGCAGCAACGTCGCTCGCCTCGCGCTGAGCAGAGTCAAAGTATAGCCCATAGAAGCCTACCGGAACGCCAGTATGCGAGTCAGTCTTCACGAAGGCAGCGGGCGGAATCCACACGAAGTTCTTAATCGTCGCGCTCCACACAGCGTCGGTTGTCGTGAAATCATCTGCGAACGAACCGGACGTGAACGCAGTCCATGTCCCGCTTGCCGCACTATAGTTTACAGCATGGTCAACGACAGTCGAACCACCCGCATTCGTTTCGGCTGTCGAGATATTCACGGAAACCCACATAGGCTTCTCACGACAGAGAATGAGCAGACCATCCTGGTTTGCTCCAGTGGTCTGGATCGCAGCCGCCGTTCGTGTCTGAAGGTCTGTGACTCGTGTATAGGTCGTTCCGTCGTATCGTCCCGCTTCCCACGAATGGTTAGCAAAGCGCCAGCCGATACCGACTGCGCCAGCCGTCGCAGCGTTTTGGAGGGAGAACGAGCGAATCAGCATCCCGTGATTCTGGTTTGAAGTGGAGGAACCCGACGAACCCGCCTCACTGCGTCCAGTCCTGTGCGTGAAAACCGGAGGCGTCCACAGGAGGCCGTTGTCCGTCTGGACTTCAGTAGCCAACCGAAGAATATTTGGCGCTGTTGTATTAACGTTCTTGGTAGCCATTTACGCCTCCACACAGTACGAGAGATTGAGGTCAATATGAGTAGCAGTAGTAGTGGCGGCCCCAACCTCAGCGGCGGTGATTGCGGTATTCGCGTCAAGTTGAGTGTACGAAGCGCCGTCCGCTAAGACAACGCCAGTCGTGCTGTCACCATCCCAGTGGACTTCTGACGTGTCTAAGTCCGTCGTCACAAATGACACAAGAATTACCGTAGCAGCACTTCGTGTTCCTGATATGTCTATACTCGTTGAACCCGCTGCGGAACCGCCAATAGCTGAAGCAGTACAGCGGACCATGCGGTAGCGATAACCAGGCACCGCTGGGAGCAGTGTCGTAGCAGCTGCGAGGTCCGCGACCGCAATGCGCGTCCTGACATTGAACACTAGCGCGTCGTCAAGGATGATCTGGTTGCCTGACACGCGCTCGTTGATGACGACCTTCCCAGCAGAATTTGTGGAGAGGGACGCTACTTGGGCATTCTTGCCAAGCTGCAAGTCCCGAAACCATTTATTTAGATTGTACGGTAAGCTCATACTTCGCCTCTTTCTTCCCGAAGGTGCGTTCCCACCCTTCGCGGTATGCGTCCTGTGCGGACTTCGTGCCTTCACCGACCACAGCAAACTGGGGCCGTTCGTACTTCATGTGAACATCCTTAGCAGACTTATCAAAGCCTGCGTGCCTCTCGGCCATGACTGCATCCTGCACAGCACGTTGAGCAGTAATGTTTGGATCACGCCCTGTCCCTGCCTTATCGTTCGCACGAGACTGTTTCTCGTACGCCCTCGTCGCAATCTTATCGGCATCCATCTTGCCATGATCCTAAGAAGCGGTCCTCAGTCTCCTGCGCGTGCTTGAGTAGTTCATCCAACTTGTCGTGTTTGAAGAGAATGTTCCGGGCCGGGTTGCCAACGACCGTGACACCTTGAGGAACACTTTTCGTGACCACTGAACCCGCTCCAACGCGACAGTTCCTGCCAAGGAAGATACCTGGCAGAATGACCGCACCGGCCCCAATGATAACTCCAGGTTCAACCACCGTAATCAGCAACTCAGGACTTGGAGGGTTCTTGTCATTGGTAAAAACTACGCGAGGACCAATCCACGCACCTTTCCCGATACGCACTTTCGGTGGAATGAAGCACATCGCACCAATGATAACGTCTTCCTCAATGATAACGTCGTCACCGATTTCAGTGTAGGCCCCGACGCGGACGTTTTCAGCAATCTGCGGCTCGCCCCAAATGTTGATATACGGCCCTCGCTTAACCATTAGGTCCCTCTAGAGGCTGCGGGCGAAACTGTGCAAGGGGCTTATGCCCGACACTAAACAGGACGTTCCAACCAGTTGGAGTTGCGATGGGAGAAATGAGGCAGGGGGTGATGTGGCCTAGCTGAACATCCGTGTCAATCCAAATGTCCATGCCAAGCGAGCGAGCTTTTCTAGCGAAGTACCGATCTTCAGAGATATACGTGCCAGAAATCAGGCTCTCATACCAAGGTGGGCCAAGCCGCTCAACCGCAGCGCGGGAGAGCAGCATCCCTGCATCTCCGCAAACTTCAAAATCCTCAAGCTTGAACAGCCCAGATGTTGGGACCTTATCGAAGTCCCGGTGGTTGTTATTCGACTCGTCAATGATCGTGAACGCACAAGGAGGCTCGCGGTTCATGCAAAGTGGAACCACGATGTCCTTATTGCGTGCAACAAGGTCCATCACAACTTCTGGTTTGAACGTGTGGTCGTCGCCAATGATCCAGGCCCACTGAAGCTTCTCATTCTTAAGGAACTGAACGAAATTGCGGTTCATATTCGCCGCAATCAGTGGTCCACTTGTCCAGATCATACAACTGTCGTTGGGGACGTGCAGCATCGCCAAGCACTGATTGAACTGTGCGTAGCGTGTCAGTTCCCCAGTAGCGACACAAATCCCCACTGGTGCAACGTCAAACGTAACTGGTACCATAATCCCTCCAGATATGGTGGAGAGGGAGAGTGAGATTGCTCCCACTCTCCCCCTGTTGGTTAAGCTTGATCCGCAACGATACCCGCGCCTGCTGTAAGTGGTGTCCACTCAATCGAAAAGGCGATAACGCCTGTTCCAGAAGCGTTCTTGAGAACGCTGAAGACAGTTCCAGCACTCGAACCACCAACTAGGAGCTCTGTAGGAGCTGCCAGCAAGGAACTAACGGGTTCTGTCAGTTCTGTCAAGACTGTAGCAGTACCCGACTCACGAACTAGAATCGCGGTAGTCGCAAGGCTCACAACGTCAGAGCTAGCGGTCATTGCTGTGCCGCCCATACTCAACTGAATTGAAGTTGTGGTTCCAACCGCTGTAGTACACCGGCCCACGACGTTCCGAATCTTGATGACTCCGGTAATCGTAGCAACGGCAGCAGCCGAAGCAAGGTTGCACGGAACGAGCGTCAGCCGCCAACCTTCCGTGTTTTGTGTATGTTGCGCCCCAGTAAGGAGGGCGTCTCTTCCGCCTGCACTCATGTTATATCTCCTTATGCCAGGGCAATGACAACGCCGCCTTCGCCAGTGGCGTCACCGGATTGATAAGTCTCGATTAGCTCAACGTCAGTTGCCGTACCGAAAGTCGTCTCAATAGCCGACGCAGTAGCAAGCGCCGTACCATCAACTCGACAATCAGAAATAAGCAACTGCCCGTTCACGTTCGCAACACCAGTAAAGATGTTCGTGAACACGGCGGGAGTCGAACCACCGCAGCCACGGAAGTAACAGCGTCGAGCGATATTGCCAAGGGCTGATGTGACGAATGTGAACACGCTCGCCCACGCAGCAGTTGTCAACTCAACATAGAAGTCGCAATCTTCCCACAGCCAGCGGGTTGAGCTAGTCAGTGAGAAGGCGTCACCCTGGGCCGCGTCAACAACGTGTACGCCACGGCGAATCACCCAACCTTCGTTGGTTGTGCCAGCAACGAACTCAGTGCTTGTGCTAGCATCAATTCCCTGCGCGTCGTACAGATAGTCGTGCATGTACCCAAAATCTGCACCAGACGCCATCTGGAAGAAGTTCTGCGCCGTCAACGGCACGAACCGAAGAAACGCAAACTCGTTGTTGTCAACGGAGACTGCGTTATCCCCAATCGCGTCAGTGATGGTCACAGCCGAGCGGTAGGCCGTTGGCACAGGCGGGCCAAGGTAGCGAGCGTTTGGAACATCGAAAGCCAGCGCGGTTGTAGCAATGCTGTACGAGCCGGGCGTGAAGAACAGCGTGTCACCCCGGAAGTCCGTCATCGCGTTAATCGCGGCCTGGATCGCAGTCTGGTCACGAGAATACGTGACACCGGACGGCTGACCTGTTCCAGGTGCGTAGTACACATAGGTCTCGGCACCCTGACCGTACTGTGCGAACAGGTCAAGTGGCCCAGTTCCTTCCGCATTCGACCACCCCTGAGCGGCTGTGCGGTAGTTTGAGTCCACCATGTAGAAGACTTGACCAATATCGGGATAACTCCCATTAATCAACTGCTTCACATGGCCACTAAGGTTCTTCCAAGCAATAGCCATTACGATCTCCTATCGGCATTTAGTTACTTGACAGGTTATTATTAACCTTGCAAGTAACAGCGCCCCTACCGCGCTAAGTTGTTGATTCTACTGATTTCTGTACACAACCCAAGCGTTCATGAAGTTCGTAGCAGAAGTCGAGGCAGTTGTGTCGTAGTCAGACCGTGCCGTGCCAAACGCCTCGATAGCCACGTCAGCATTGAAGTACGGGAACCATACAAGCCCGCCAGCAGCCGGAGTCGTGGCAGCAGCTACCGGAAGCACGATCACACCCATGTAGTCGAGCGCCGTAGTACCAGGGTTAAAGGTCGCATGGTTCGCAAGGATTGCAACGTTCTCAGTCGTGTCAGTACTGATCGCCAGCATCCCATACGCCCACGTCTGATCTGACTTGATCGTTGTGCTGCTTCCTGTCGTGCCGTCAAGGGTAGCAGCAACACCAAGAACGTGATCGTCCTCAATGAAACGACCATTGAAATTGATACACTCCTTCATGGCTCGCAGCCAGAAAGTGAGAGCCTGTGGATACCCTGACGCAAGCTGGTTATTCGCCAACGTGCCCACGATCCCTTCAAGCATTTGATTCATTGCATTTGCAGCAGGCATTGTTCTCTCCTGTCATCAGTCAGTGGCCACTTTTGTCCGTTTCTAACACTTTCGTTAGTAAACCGGACAACGGCTCACATTAGACAGTTATGTAAGCTCCACATACTGATCGGAGCGGCGTTGGAGCATTTCCGACGCACCGGCTACCTTGATTGCACGAATATGGGTCTTGCCATACGTCGCAGCGCCAAGGGGGTTATCGTCGTTCGTCCGGTCAATGAGTTCGAGCCGGTTCACGACACGCAGGGGCACGCCAAACTTCGGGTCGTCTTCAAGGACCAACTTGAAGAGCGCAGTGTTTGCAATAAGGTCCAGCGAGAGCAACGAGCGTTTCCTGCCATGCCGAGCGATGCGCTCAGGAAACAGCATCATATCGTGGCCTTCAATCTCGTAGATCAGGCTGTCGTATTGCCAAATAAATGTATCTGGTGTCCGGTTGAACACCCACAGCATTCCTGCTGGAGCCTTCGTAGGAGGGGCAACTTTCTTGCCTTCCTCCTTGGCATCTTTGGCAATCTGTGTGCGCTTCACTTCGAGAAGCCGCTGAAGCTCATCAATACTGAGGTCTTCAGGTTTTGTTTCACTGGCTGGGGCAGTTTCAACAACCGCTGAAACTATCTCCTCGGGTTCAGGAATTTCTACGTCTGTTTCCCCGAGGGCTTCAGCCATTTTGATTGCGTTCACTTTACTCATGGACCTATCCTTTCAAAAGGATGTAAAGGCTAGAGCACATCTGCCATTACCCTAGCGGTAGCGGACGAAAGCAGCCCGCCAATATGTAACCTAGCATTATGCTAGATTACATAACATGTGCAACAACAACAGTCGCGTTGACCGAATCCATACGAAACGCCGCATTCGGCCTCTCGTAGTGAGCGTTCTCGAACAGCCGACCAGATGCCTCGAAAGCGTCCTGGTTGGACACGCGAGAGAGCGTGGACCCGTCTTCGTCAATCCATTCCCACTCGGTATTGACGTAGCGGACCTTGTGCCGGTTATCAATCCCGATGATGGTGCCATACGGGAAGTACGCAGCAGTCTTCATGGGCACGTCACCGTAAGTGATGTCCCCACCCTTGACAGCCTTGGTGCCCCCGTCAGGAGACTTCAGATCGCCGCCAGTGTAGCGCCGGTCGGCCTCAAGCAGCTTCAGGTACGCACGCCGAGTTGAATGATGCGCCCACATTTCACTGATCTTCGCGTTCCCAAGCTGCGAAGTCAGATCAAAGGGCCGCTGCATCGCGTCAAGCGACAGCGCACCGACGTTGGAGATGATCGGAGAGCGGAAAATCTGGTACGCATCACGGCTAATGCCGTGGAGGTTTGACACGTAGGTCCCGTCGTCCACCATACCGAGCAGGCCCATAACAGCGTGCTGGTACTCAGTGTTGGCGATAGCAATGGAGGCATCAGCCCCATATGCCTTCACGATCAGATCGTTGTCGGCCCACGCAGTATCCATCGCAGCACTCACTGTGACAGTTGTGCCGTCAGCAGAGATGGCATTGATAAGCCGAGTCCCACCAGCACGAAGCGAACCCTGAGGAGAGATGGCAACGATGTTGTCACCCTCGTTCAGGAAGCGGTTGCCGTGTGTTGCACCGGCTACACCACCTGGAGAGTCCAGGGTCAGTGTTGTACCCGTGTCAGGATTCCCGTTACAAAGCGCACGGGTGCCAACACCAAAGTGTGAATAGAAAAACTCGCATGTGAGCCCAAGGTCCTCAACCAGACCGTCCATCTCAATGGACATCACGCGACCGAACGCGGCCTCGTTGGACTCAGACAGTTTGAGGGCGGGGCCAGAGAACTGCACGCGGCCCCAGATGAACTTCAACGGAATGTGAACCTTCTCGTGCTTCTGGTTGCTGGCTGTCGGCAACGCTCCACCGTCAGCACCAGCGTACACAGCACGAGACCGATTCACTTTGATAGGATACGTGACTTCATTACCAGCCCACGTCTGAGACTTGTCCGCGTAGAACGAAGAACGGATAGGCGTCTCATCTGGAAGCTGGTTGATGATTGAAGGACCGAACTTATCTTTGAGATAAGTTGCGATCTGTGTGAGATCGGCAGCCATGATTATCCTCTAGTTGGACTTACGCTTTTCGTTTTGCTCGTAAGTCCGCGACCATTTGTTCAGTAGCTTCCTTTACGTTCTGTGGCTCCTTCACCTTCTCAGGCGTAGGACGCTTCACAGCCGACCCAGGAGTGCTACTCCCCCGAGGGGGAAGATTCCGAATCCCGGTTCCGCGTGGATGCTCGTCAGGCTTCTCAGCCTTAGTAACTCCACGCTTCTCCAGCAATTCGTTGATAATTGCGCGAATTGGTCTCAGAGAGCCTTGGACAAACTTGGCTCTGGCAGTTGCGTCCCGCTTGAGTCGAGCGCCAACCTTGAAGTCAAACTCCTCGAAGAGTTCCTGCTTGTCGTCTTCGTCCAACCCCTCAAACAAGCCTGACTCTTCCAAGCTGTCCATGATCGTTGCATGGGCCTGGCGAGTCATGTTCAGAAGATGAGTTTCCTCAGCCTTCTTGGATTCCTTCTCTTCGTCCTTGGAGTCCGTAAACTTCACACCGCGAGCACGGAGCATCTTCTCGATGCGAGCCCACTTCGTCTCGTCGTCGGTCATCTCGCGGTCTTCAGTCTTTGTGGTGTCGCCTTCGTCCTTGCGCTTCTCCCACTCGTCGTACTCAGTACGGAAATGCTTCCACTCTTCGATGATGCCCTTGATTGTGGACACATCCGAAGGCTTGAAACCTAACTCTTTCAGGGCCTTAGCTGCCTGACGACCTTGCTTGGCGTCCTTGTAGATGCGCCGAACGACTTTGGGGTGATTCCAGGGAAGCGGCTTACCGTCCTCGTCTTCCTCGGTCACTATCCCGTCATCTTCCAGTTCGGCCTTCAACGCCTCTTCGTCAGACTGCCCCTCTACCTTCTCGACTTTTTCGTCGGCCATGTGAGTCTCCTCATCCACTAGGGATGGCTGTTCGGTTTTACCATACGAGTGTATGGCCTAGGGCTTATGCCCCGTGTAAAGCCTCGTAAATCTTCGACTTCTTACCCTTCTTGTTAGCAGTAGCGAAGGCATAGTCTTTGCCCTTCTTACCGTACTGCTTCATGAAGGAACCCATCACTTTATGGCCCTTCTCAGACATTGGCATATGACACCCCTAGGACTAGTAGCAATATGGAGAGTATAACACAATGACAATTTTTTGTCAAGCAACGCGTTAGTTGACATGTATGTGTCAACTGTGATATTTATGCTATTGTAGGGAACTGTTTTGCTCACTCTTCATTTCGCGCAAACGAGAGGCACGCTTGCCTTCCTTTGGCTTACCCATGTCATTGGCGCGGGCTGGCTGGGAGGCAGCGCCAGATTCAGATTTGACAGTTTTCTCCGCTGAGGGGCCGCCAGTCTTCTTCCCACCCGTAGCCTCACCACCAGCCTGGCCTGGTCCCATAGCCTGCATCTCCGCAGCTTGCTGGGCCTTCCGCATCATGTTGAACTCGTGCTGGGCCATGTGGCCATCGAGGGCGGCTGTACCAACCGGACCAAGTGCGCGGCCTTTGTCAGACAAGCGAAAGCGCCTGTGTGTCCCAAGGTGAACGATGTCGTTATCCACCATTGGATTGACATTTGGCGGCGTCCCAGGCTTCATACGGACATAGATGTCATAGAACTGATCGTTCTCAATAGCAGCCGCACGAGTGTCAAGGTCAAGGTCTTGCATCAATTCAGGCAGGCCAATGATCTGGAGGCCACGGTAACGCTCTTGGGGGTCGGCAGGATTGTACAGACCCATCCGTTGAGCTTGCTCCAACCCAGCCCGCTTTGCTACGGGCGAGGATGGAGGCTGGCTAGCTAGATCAGGGACAACCCGCACGCCCCCACGCATGTCAGCAGACTTGAACTTCTCAATGGACCAAGCACCGGACTCGCCCTTGAGTGCCAACTCACGGTCGTCGAGGCAGTATTCCTTAAAGATGCCAAGCATCTGGCGGGACCACTCGGCCCAGCCAATTTGCCATAGGGAGCGAGATTCAGCCATTGCTTGAACGGCTTTGGCTTCGAGCGCCTGGAGTGCAGAGTACGCTTCGAGTCCAGGTGGGGCCTCGCCACGCAACACATCCACGGACCCAGCGACAACTTCCATACTAGCGTCAATGAGTTCTATCCAATCCCGAATAAAGCGAGGCGACTCCAAGCCAGGCTCGCGCCGGGGTGGGGGAATCTGCGACATAGCGGAGTAGCGAATGACTAAGCCTTCCTCACCCGTCATCTTCGAGATGTTCGCACCGTCAGGAAGCCATACGATTGAGTTGGCACCACGGCGGGAGTGTAACTTGTAAATGGACTCTAGCTCATTACGAGTCTTCTGCATCCCTGTGAGATCATCAGCAGGCGTGCGGTACGCAACGCGCCCCGCAGCGATCTGGTAGCCAAAGTGCGCCACTGTCCTCATCGGTGCAGGCTGCCCAGGTGCAGAATCAGGAGCGTGATAGCGATAGGGACCACTATAAACGACCGTATCACCTATAAGGATCGCGGCGTAACCTTGTGGGTTCTCTACAGTCGGGTCAATCCATAAATCAGTGACAAGGACACGATTCTCTCGGAATGGCTTGCTTAAGTATGTCTGGTACGAGAGGGGCGAGATGAATGCGAGGGATTGCAAGTACCGCTGCTGTGTTACAGGTGAAGGGGGCTGATTCGCGGCAGCATCGAGTTCTAAATCAGACATCCCAAAGCGAGACTTCGCCCACTCGCGGTCGCGGGACCGCATGCGAACAGCGTAGAGAGAGTCCTCAAATGAATCAGCCTCGTGGTCATATTCCATCTCAAAGATCGTAGCGAGTTCACTGTACAAACGTCCACGCGGGCGCTCGCCCATGATAGGCTGGCCCGTTTGGTCGAAGGCAGGCTTGAAGCCAGGGCTCTGCTTGTCAGGGCACCCAGGACACCCGCCTTCTTTCTCAATGTCGTCGGCCATCATTTGCGTGCCACAGCCAACACACTGTTCGTACTGTTCAGGCTCCATCCCGTAGCGAATGTCATTGTCGTAGCCACTGACGAGCCAACCATTGCCAGTAAGACCAACCCAACGAGCTAGGCGCGGGCGAATTCTGGCTACGTTGACTTCGTGCCGAGCGACTTCAATGATCCTTGACGCGACGTTCGCCGTAGCTAAGTCTGCCGGTTCCTCACTGACGGGGATGTACTGGAGAATGGGGTCAGTGCCTGCGAGAGCAGCAATAAGAGGCCGCAGCACAGCACTGTAGCGGTTGGTAGTTGGTTTTGGAATCCACTTCGCCGTTCGCTTCGGGCGGAACTGTCCAAGGTGCGTGTCGAACGTGACCCACTGGCGGTTGTAATCGTACAGGACGTTCTCATAACACTTGTGCAGAAGGTCCTGTGAGTACCGCGTGTTCCGCTCACGAATCTCACGAACGAGCGTTCGCGTGTCTTCGTCGGCTGTAGGGAGACCGAGAATAGGGAGTTTCAATTCTCTAGGCATTATTCATCCATTGTAGCGAGGAGGCCGTCAGTCGTACCCTCGGCTTCAGCACGGCGACGGTCCTTCGCAACAAGTTCCTCGTCTTCATCATCGAACAACGCTGCAAGATTGACCGGCTGCGGGGGCCGATTCGCTATGTCCTTGCGCGTGGATTGAACATCGTCATTTGCCTTCAACAGTGCGCCTTCTAACATTTTAATACGCACATCACGTTTCAAGAGGCGGTCTTGGAGCACGTCCTTCAAATATTCTACAGTCTCAAGCCGCGTCTCCGCTTTCAACAGACGCTCACGGAGCGTTTCATACTCGTGACGGTTGATCCAAGGCATATATCCTCCACTGCGTTCTAGGCACCAACTGCAACACATTACCGCACCGGGCGAGGTTTCTTCCCACACGCTTGACACTTCCCGAACCGTGACAATATTGAGCCACAACGCCAGCACTTCATTTCAGAATCCTCCTGATAAGGGGCATGAGATTGTCTTTGTGAATCTTGGTCATGTTAAGAATATCGCCCTTACCCATATAGCCTCCTACTCGTCAAACAACCCACCACTCACGTCGAACATTGACGGAGCATCCTCCAGGTCATCTAGGGCCTTCGCCTCAGCCTGATCCTTATGGAACTCATCCCAAAACCGCTTCACCCGAGGCGGAAGCGGAGTCGTCGTGGTTTCCGTCCGCACAGTAGCAGCGGACTCAATTTCATCAGCGCGAACTTCTGGAATCGGATGCAAGAGCGCGTAGCCAAGCGCGTCCATTGCGTCGTCTGGGCCTTGAACCTGATCGCCACGCGGCTCACCCTTTGCGCCTTCTTTCCATTCATACCGGGCCATTTCATAGAAAAGCGGCGCTGTCTCCTCCGAGTCAAACACATGCAGTCGCCCTTCCTCCAAGAGCGACATAACGCGAGTGTAGCGGGCCTTGAAATCACTGAATGGCGGCGTTGTACTGGGCAGGCCCAGGAGCGCGAGTTCGATACGCACTTGCTTGGCCGACCGATCAACGACCACAATGTCAATGCCACGCTGCATCCCGTCGTCTTTGCGAAGTTTGTTCTTAATCTGTTGAACGTAATAGCGAGCGCCGTGCCCACTGTCAAAGATCAGTTTGAACACGTAGCAGTTGCGGGGAGATTCATTGTCCCATGCTACGAAGGGAATCGCGGTCATTCCACCGGCGCGTCCGCTAGCTCCGTGATCGTAACCGAGAACAACGTGCCAGTCTTCGGGAATGGTGAACGGCGCAACTCGTTTAATCTTCTCAACAGGATAGACAAGTCCCGCGTATGAAATGAAGTCACCACCAAATTGTTCACGGAGTAGTTGGGGCTGGTCTTTCCACCGGACACGCGCTTTTGCGACGGTCTCTTCACTATACACCCCCGGTTGGTAGTGGACGCCTCCAATACCCTTTTCTTCCTCAAGATGCGTGACGCGGATCGCGTAGTGGTCGCGGTCGTAGAGAGGGTTCGCCTCACCCTCCCACACCTTCTGAGCGCGGACCCAAAACTCCTTGTGCGCCCAGTTGTTGCCCATTGGTGTAGCTGGGCAGTACACGCGCCCGTGTCGCTTTTCAGCGCGGTTGAACAACGTGCGGTCGAACAAAGTCTCAGGAAGGCGCGGAGCCTCACTGAGAATCATTTCGTCAAGTTCTTCCGCGAGGATCAGATGTGGGTGCTGTGCTGATTTGACCTCGACCCACCAGCCCCACGGGTACTCAATCCGCATGTCACCACCCTTAATGTTGAAGCTGACATGCTTGGCTTTGTCGAGATAGCCTGCGTTCAGGTGGGCCTGATAGATGTAGTGGAACTCCTTCGAGCCGAGGTCGTATGTTGGCGCAACGATCCAACAGTGATAATCGTTCTCGTTGACTGTGGCCGCGACTTCCATTGCAGCAGCGAAGGACTTGCCGCCACGAGGGTAACTAAAAAATCCTATATATTTGTAAAAATCAGCCGCCCAGTGGAGCCATTTCTGTCCTGAGCGTGGCGTGTAGCCAACTTCACTGAAGAATTTCCATTTGTAACGATAGGGGGTCTCAATCACTTGGGGTCGAACTCACAGTGGATGTGTGGAGCCGGGACCGGGATGATCTGAGAGCACTTTGGGCACTTCATTGTTTCACCAGGCTCAATCATAATGTCCCAGTTCTTCCCAAACGCCTGTTGTAAGTACTGCGCCCACATATCCACGTAGTCACGAGTCCGTAAATCTACAGCACGGCCCTTGTAGTGCAGGGAGTTCGTGCCATGCTTCCCATCCTTACCACTTGTTATGACCATCTCGCCAGCTACAAGCACCTTTAGTGCAGACGTGCGAGCTTTCTCTATAACAGGCAGCGCGTCCTTCACTACTTGCTCAAGGTCAGCGATGTTGACTGAGCCGTCCTTTGTTCGCATTGTTCCCTCCTTAGCGTATAATGTGCCGCCGCCGATATTGTATCCGCGTTTCTCGGCGGCAAACGGTAGCTAGCGCGGTCCCGTTAGCACACTTGGAGCCGCATCGAGGTCTCGAACCCCGCACCTGTGGTTTACAAAACCACTGCTCTTCCATAATGAGCTAATACGGCAAAGGGCTGACCCAGCTATGTGCTTAGTATCTCATGTGGCTGTAGGAGGCACACAAGACAACGCACTTCCGCCACTCAGAGTCGCCCTTACTTACTTGACTGCTTAGTATGTGGACAGTACCCGTAATGACCCAAAGCACAATTACAGTTCCAACATAGTAATCTAAAGTCTGTTTTTGGGAAATTATTATTTCTCAGCCAAGTGTAAAAATGAAGCCCATGTATTCGTTTGATGTCCTGTAAATGCTTTCTCCCTCCGCCATTTATATGATCTATTGTCAGAAACTCGTATGTTGTTTCTTGGCAACAAGCACATTTGCCTCCGTAAGCGTCAATAACTTCTTGTTTCCTTTTAATCCTAATTTTCTTGTTAATAGCAGCGTGGCGCACTGGATTTCGTTTGTTCCATTCACGCTGCCGTGCATTCCAACAAAGCCGACAATAAGAAGGCGCACCTTTACTGTCCGCAGGCTTTCCGCAATGACAACATGCTTTCATTTAGAACCATTCTTAAGCCCAAGATAGACGCGAGAGCCAAACATGAAAGCGAAAACACTGCCCATGAGTTGTGTAATTGTGTCGTAGGCGTAGGGTGCCACTGTGTTTGGGGCAATAGCGTCATACACTACAACAAATACTCCTGCGAGAATGATCACACCAGCGCCTATATATCTAAAACTTCCACGCAAATCACTAACCCATAACGAAATGTTCGTAGAAGGTTTATCAAGCTCAGCCAAAGCTTTCAGTCGTTCAACATCGGCCTGTTGCATCTTCACGTACTCCTCGACGTTCTGCGGCTTCGCGCCAGTGTCGCCAGTGATGAGCCGTGACACCCCACCGAAGATGCCCTTCAGCGCGTCTGCTGCCACAGGAAGCAACGCAGGTAGTAACAACGCTAGTAATGGTGCCATGATGTCTCCTGACTATCTTGACCCGCAGCCCAACCACACACAGTACATACGAGAACACTGTGCTCGTTACGCTTCCACTGGTGAACGCAGCAGCGCGACACCCCCAAGAAAAGGCGCTTCAACCACTGCCACATTGGAACCTCTATTGTAAGACACATGCACCTTTGACAGCGAGGCCACGTCCAGTGAACTCAAATTTCGCCCGTTCCAGTGCTGCGGAGCATGTCTCAAAGGTTTTGAAGGGGCCAAACTGGAACGGTACTGCTAGGTCTGCAACAGGATTACTAGTGTACAGCATTAACAGCAAGAGCCACATTATTCCCTCACTTCGTCAGCCATACCCAGTGACAGGGCCAACTCACCTGACCCGACAATTTCGTTGCCACACGTCAGCCACTTCTCTACTTCCTCCTGAGACTTCTTCGTGAACTCTATGTACAGATCACGCATGATTCTCAAGATAGCGTTAATGGCTTTTTCCTGTACGTCCTTTGGCTCCTGCGCGACACTGAGACACTGTGGAGCACTGCCCCATGATGCTGATTGTGGCGGGTGAACGAGGAAGAAAGTGTACTTACTGATGTACCGGCGTCCAGGCGTCCCAGCAGCGAGGACAAAAGTCCCACCAGATGCTATGATTGCTGATCCATATATCTCAACGATCAAGCCTTTCGCCCGTGCTACACTGATCTGACGACCAATCTCAAGAGATATGATCGCTGGTCCACCAGGAGAGATTAGGAAAATTCGTAGAAGTTTCTTATCCCCAAGCGCACGGTTCAAGTCAATCCGCGCCTGCTTCAACATATCAAGGTCTGTCTCGCCTTCCCAGCGGACTTCTATCACATCATCAGTTTTCGCTGCCTCAGCTTTTGGGGGCGGGGTCTTCCACTCTCCCGCGAGGACAGGACTAACGAACAGCGCCAGGGCTAAAAAGGCTGATAGAAGTCTTTTCATTGGGGTTCACCCGGTTTCCTTTACCATCATACCAAGGCAACGCTTCAGGCGGGACATCCTTCGGCACGTTGTTCGCAGCAAGACACTCGAAGCATACGTTATGTAGCTCCCGGTGCTTTTGTTTGGGCCTGCTAATGAAGACCGGGAACAGGTACTTGATAGCCGTGTGCCTGTGACACCACGTACACTGTTGCCCAATAAGCTTCGTGGCGCGATTGTAGTCAAGAACCTTCACAACGACACCCGAAGCACCAGTCTGAGGCCGCTGACAAGGTGACGTAAATCTCACCACAAGCCAACGTGCCAAACATGAAGGGCACGGCGAGAATGAATAAGAATGCTCCCAAAAACCTTTTAAAACTAGAGTATATCACAACCTCGCCCCTTTGTCAACCTACTTCTCAAACCCTCCCATAAGATCAAGCCTCTTGTGCATATAGCTAAAGTTCCGTTTATACCACTCGTCATAACCTGGCTCGCGCCGGTAGGCATACATATTCGTTTTCATGCCCTCTGCTTGCTTTGCCTTCCAGTACTCATCGTCTTCTTTGAGGGTCCGCCCATTGAGAGTATCTACTTTTGAAGTCTTTGGGCGACCTCGGCCAGTGTCTCTGTTAGCAGTTTTGAGCTGGTCATCAACCCTGCGCTGGAATTCTGTATCAATTTCTGCTTGTTTGACCTGTTCAGCTATTTGCCGAAGGTACTTTGTGAGAGTTAGCCCAGCCTTCTCCGCGGCGTCCTTGAATATAGTACGGACTTCTTCTTCAGCTTGTATATTAACGAGACCGACTTTACGTGTATCCATTTTGATACCCTCCATACGTTTTCAGTTAGAATCAAGTAGTTACCCCCGGTCAGAGTTTTTACCCATACCACCCTGTTTTTAGCGGTCAGAGTCTGACCACCCTCCAGTGGACATTTCATCTAGTAGAATCATCAACTTATGCCGTAGTCTCAAGCCGGTCAGAGTGCGGTATGACCGCTTTATAGAGCGCAAGCGTATATAAAGGCGGAAGTCTAACCACTTCCGCCAGGCGCTCCTTGGGCAGCCCTCAGCGGCATTCCGTCTGCCGCTGCTGGAATGAAGGCGACTTCGAGGTAGTCAACGACTGTGGCTCCTGCCTCAGCCGCCTTCACCTTGACAGCCTGCCGTGTCTCTTTCGTTACCCATAATTGGACTAGATCACGCTTCATTTGAACCTCCTTTAACTGCGTGCAATATATCACATTCGTCATGGCCTCTCGTATTTAGTCAGTGTAATAGCGGAATTTACCCCAGGCATTTGTCGGACCCAAGTTTTCGTAAGTCTGGCTGTTTTACTACCATAAATCCAAGGTGCCATTAAATAAACTACAGGAGCAACACGCAAACCCTCATTAACAAAGAGTGCACACTCCTTTTTATAACCAGCATTCCAGGGAGGATCAGCAAAAACTGCGGCAAAAGTGTTTGACCCGAACGGAAGCACTGTCCAATCTCCCTTAACAATAGATGGCTCGTACTTATCCATAGTTACATCGCCCCACCTTGTTGTACCAGCACAAACGTTTAACAGTGGGCTTTCCGTAACAACTTCGTCAAGAAATCTCTGAATCGTTCCTGTCCACGAGAATGCTTCAATGTATCTTGTCATTAGGCTCTCCTTTGAACTGACGGCAGTATATCACATTCGTCATGGCTTGTCAACGTCCAATAATATTGTACCTATGGTTGTACCGTCATGAGATGTTGCCACTTCTATCCACTTCCTTACACTGGATCGGGCGGTCCTTGTTTACAATATCTATTCCAGTATCATAAGTGTGATAAGCACTCACACTTTTTCGATGGGCCTGTGCAGTAGGGGCCTCTTCGACATCGGCCCGTGCGCGCGCGAGCCCCCGTCACCCTTATAGCGATGGTAGTGACAGGGCTAGGCATGGTACAGGCATGGCACGGACGCAGCGTAGCACTACGAATACCACTTGACACGGTGCCGGCTGGGGACTATACTGTGAGCATGAGCTCGGCGAGGTTTCCGCGATGAACGCAGCTCCAGGCGGTTTCCCCTCATACTCCCCTTCCGGATTCAGAAGGAATGCAAGTGTTGTTCCAAGGCAGTGAGACATTTTGTCATTTTGGGACATGTCCCATTGTCGCGGAATGTCCCATGATACCACAAGGTGTGGCACCAAACGCATGTTCAACCACTAATCCTAGCTGGTATTATACTTGCTACTCTGTTGCTGTATGAGACACGGTGAAGTAAAAGGAAACGTACAAACAGTTATTGAAGAACTAAAACCCCGTGGTTATTCCCCTGTTGGAATCATCGCAGGTTATTTTGTCATTCAAGTTCAGGGTCGTGAATTAGGAAAGGGGTCTGGTATAGCTGGAGATCATAGGTGGTTTTACTGTGATACTAAACAAACAGCTAACTGGAGAGACTTCCCAAACAAGCACAAGTAGTGTGAAAAATTGTCACGCTAGATGTGGTTGGCACCCCGGCTGCACCTGTGCTGGCCGCCAGTCGGTTCAGTCGCGTGACTGGACCTGGCCTCCGGGCCACTGCCAGGGCTGGCACTAACCAACAAAGCCCCTTAGTGGGCGAAGGAGAGGCCAGTGACAGAAAACGCAATGCCCGTCCGACACCTTATTGACGTAACTGAAGACAAGTACGAGACTGAACTTGAAGCACTCCGCACTGAGAATGCCGCGCTGAGAGCCAAGCAAGCCGCACGTCGCCCCACCCCTACCTGCAAAGTCGCCCAGCCTCGCCCTGCCGGGACCAATGGCCCGCAAGACAAGGGAAGCCTTGGCGGTGCCTTGTCAGTGTATGGCCTTGGTCGTTTCCCTGTCACGTTGTACAAAGAGCAATGGCTTGTCTTGCTTGGCATGGCCGACGAGATTTTGGCCTTCATCGTTGCCAATGACAGCAAGCTTAGTGTGAAGTAGCGGCAACTTACCAAGGGGCAAGGACAGCAAACTTGCCCTTTTAAGCTTAGTGAACCTTGGAGACTCGATGCGGAAGGGTAAGTGATGACATATAAGAGCCGACAAAAGACTAACTGCCTGCTACAGTTAGGAACAAATCGGCGGGGCTGCAGGGCCAAAGCGGAGTTAAAAATAACTTCGCCGTCACTTACTAACGCGCAGTCTAGGTCCTAAGTCCTAGACAACACTAGATTGACTGGAGAGACTCGGGAGTGATTTGAAGCTTAGTGAACCTAGGGGTTAATTATGGCAATGTGGATAGTAGTATGGAATGACTGTTCCGGAGGACCTAGTTGTCCTGTCGAACGTTTAGTCGAAGAGTATGCCGATTATAATGAAGCGTTGCGCGCATTTAAAGCTTACAGTGCTGAATACTTTGCGCTTGTCGTCAAGAATTAAACTAGGTGACAACATGACTGACCGTAGCATGTATCACGAAGCAGGCAAGCTGGCCATAGAAATAGCAGAAATGCAAGGTAAGCTTAGGTTGCCGCCAAAAAGCTTCACGTCCGTGGGCCTTAACCATCGGCTAGGTGTTGCGCGGGAACCTTTGCTCGTTATGGTAGGGAAGCAGGCACTTGACAAGGTTGTTAGAAAGTTAAAGCGAAGGCTGAGTAATTAATGCCTAAACCAACAGAAAAACCAAGCCTAGGTGCAGCTATCACCATGTTCATTATCATACTATATGCACCGCACCGGGCTGAAACCTTGGTTGACGCATACTTTAAGCTTGGCACCTTTGTCGGTCCTAGAGAAATGAACAACTAAACAGTGGGCTTTAATGGAGTGGAAATGATAGCACTACAGCAACCTTTAAGAAGTTTCAGGCAGGCTTTGAAATACTGGAAACCAAGGCGTCTTACTTTAAGGCACAATCCAAGGGTTCATGCATGGTTGTGGTGGAATTTTTAACTATTGGGCAACTAGCATGATGATAACATTAGCCCTCGTCGTGGTTAGTTTTAACTTGGGGATTTTGTTCGCTTGTGTCCTTTCAGTTAGTAAGGTAACTAGCTAGGAGATTATAACGTGCAACCTGTTGCGCTAATAGCGGGCAGTCAAATGGAAGCTCGGGAATACTTGGCTCCTATTATCAGTGAATGGGCGCAAGCGCATGACATAAATGTTATTGCTTGGAATCAGCACAAAGATATACATAATGAAATGCCTAATAGTCTTAGGCGGTTTTCTACTACGGCTGATGTCCAAATACGTTTCTGGTCTATACCTGAAAACGTCGAGACTGAAGGTGAATTTACTTTATATGCATACGGTCAGCTATTGCCGCCAGGTGCTTGTGATGGTTTTTTTATAGATAGTAGCGAAGGCGATAACTTACTAACAAGAGGTATGCATGTAATTAAGGACAGAGATAACAGAATCTCAGCTATAGTGGAATACTTAAGTGATGATTTAACAGTCATCTATATCACATTTGACTTGCCACATTTTAGTTCTGAAATAGCAGGACATATACTTTATAGAATTTTACAAGATGTTAAATTGCCGCCAGCCTGTGACGCTAATCAAATGATTGTGCGTAAAGTGAATCGTGGTTTACGCCATATGACTACGCGTGTACAAGAGGCGTTAGCAAACAGCCTTCGCCAAGCAATAGAATGTCAAATTGTATTGGCAGAGACTAACAAGAGAATTGTGGCAACGAAAGAGGAGTTAGCCGTTTTAATGAATAGACCCCGTGTTACCGTAGAGACATTACAAGAGTATGAACTCCGTGTTAAGACACTTCCTAAAGTTTATACCACACATATGACTGCCGAACATCTTGAAGTTGTGACGCATTGCCTTAGTTTTTCGTATGATAGTCCGTATGGTAGTAAGGATAGCCAACTAGGTAGAATCACTGTTTATTTTCACTGGGACGGGGGGGTTACGTTCAAACATAAATCTACCTATGGCCCTAGTTGCCATCCTCATGTGAACAAGGAAGGTGAAGCTTGCTGGCCTATGTTAAAAGATGGAACGATGTTTCTATCTGTTCTTAGTAATTTGTTTCTCAATGGACAACCAGAGATAGCTGTCCAGTACCTCATTACAGGTTTCTTGCAACAGATTAATGTCGGGGATACATACTACCTTCCCCATTTATGGAAGCAAGTTACCAAAGAGGCTAAGATTGAAGAAGATAACGACGAGGCCGCTTATGAGGAGCCCAGTTATGAGGAGCCCAGATGACAACTGATGCCCAGGGGCCAGGGTTATTGCTTCCATTTAGCGTACAGACAAAGCTAGGCTTGTATGCACGTAGCATTGATAAGGAAATATCTGGCCTTGGGGAGATTGTGTTTGATAAGGCTCAGAATATGCTACGTGTCGAACAACTTCACTTAGTCCCGCAAAAGTGTTCTGCGGCGGACACTGAACTAACACCTGCCGGATTGCAGGCTTTTCTCGCAGGGTTTTTACAAGGTAATGGCAATCCTGAACACCTGCGATTTCACTGGCACTCTCATGTGAAAATGGGAGTGTTCTGGTCAGCGCAAGACGATAGTTTCTGTCGTGGTTGGGATGCACCGTGGTTTGCTGCCTTAGTGACAAACCATAAAGGTGAATATCTGGCAAGGCTGGAAGTACGCGAACCGTTTGTAATGACTATCCCTATGCAGGTGTATGTAGAACAATACTACGATTCAGGTATGGAGGCTGCCGTCATAGCAGAGATTGCCACGAAAGTGGAAGCTGAGATTCCAAGGGTATGGACTGGTTTACGGCCAGCCTGGAAGTCAAAGGAAGAATTTGAGACTGTCACAGCTTTCGAGACAGAAGCAAACGAGAAAGTCAAAGACTTTATAGAAAAGCAGGGTAGATTCCCTAACAAGAGTGAACGAAAAGAACTCCGCAAGAACCTTAGAAAGTGGTCAAGTACTACCACAAAGCAGTCACCACAAGCTGTAGATGAATGGATCGAAGCTATGGACAGTGAGTTTAGGGGTGGAGGCAATCCTTCCAATGCTGACTACTGCGGAGTATAGGCGTCGGTTTCTTCGGCAACTTGCCCTTGTGCCGGGGGATGTGCTTGACAAAGCCCACGTTGCTATCATTGGCGTTGGAGGGCTTGGCAGCTTCGTAGCGTTGGCCTTAGCTAAACTTGGGATTGCCAACCTTGATTTGTACGATGAAGATGCGATTGAAGAGCACAACGTAAGTAACCAGTTGTATGGGCCAATGCACTTAGGGATGCGGAAAACGACAGCTTGTAAGGAAGTCATTGGACTACTGACAGAGCATGAACATATCGTTTCACATACTTACAATGTTGACAGGGATTTGCTGATACCTGCTCCCTTGGTAGTCACCTGCGTTGACAGTATGGAAGCAAGGGCGCAAATTTGGCAGGCAATTAAGGGCTCTCCTGCCGTAGAAGCCTTGATAGATGCAAGGGCAGGGGCAGAGCAGTTACGGTTTATCTACGCGCCTGTGAGTGAGCACGCTAGATATGAGACAACGCTCTATAGCGACGAAGAGGCTCTAACATTACCTTGTACGGCAAGGGCAATTATTTACACGGCGTTTATGGCTGGGAGTGTAGTTGCATCTTTAGTGAAAGCTCACCTAACAAGGAAAGGAGGCAGGTACCTAGAACAGTGTGTTGACATTCCATCGTTCCAAACCTTAACATTCTAGGAGGTTAGTTACAATGAACATCACTTTCAAGGTTGCCAAGCTCGGCTCTGCCGTAAGGGAGTTCTTCGCCCCAAACGGCACCACGAAGGTTTCAGATGCCCTTGCCTTGGCAGACACAGCGTCTGAGGGATACGACGTGTCTGTCAACGGCACTCCAGCGACACCGGATTCCCCTGTCCATGACAAGGACACCATCTACCTAGTCCCTCGCCTGAAGGCTGGCCTCTAGCCTTCGCTCCTGTTGGTGAGCCCGTCTTGTGTGTGTGGTGAGGGCATGCACAAGACGTAAACCCCAGACTGCGTGGCAAGGCGCAGGAAGGCCGTGATGTTTAAGTCGTGTGTATGCTTGTACCGGTCCTGGAAACCAGCAGTCTCATATAGCTTACGCGCGTTCTATTGCCGGTTTTGTGGCGGTTACATGGAACTGAGGTAAAATTAAATCACATGGCGTATCCACGAAAACAGATAGCGAACGTGGTCTTGCAACTTGTGCTTTATATTGTGTTACTAATACTGTTAAGTGGGAGTAATCGTGGCGTACACTAAACGACACGCACTAGACTTGTGCGTGTTTCTCACGGCATGGATACTGGCGGGGTATGCAGCTTGGTTACTTGGTACCAGCTACCAGGCAGTTTCATCAGTGAAAGCAGAGGATTCAGTGAGGGTTAAGAAGATCACGAAAAATCAGGCTTGGTTGAAAGTGTATCCGAGGAGAGTAACAAAGTGAAAAGCCTAGTGCTTATGGGGCTGTTGGTTTGCACACCATTTCAAGTGAAGAACTACGGTATCATGTGGCCTGTCTGCTTTACTGTAGAAAAAGATAAGCTTGAAGACGTGCCACAAACCTTACTCCAAAAGTTGTTAGACAAGGCGGTAGGTATAGCACAAGTGAACTTCTAACCATGAGGATAGCTTTGTCACCCTCATTCTGTTTGCTATCGTTCTAAGTCAGTCGGGTGGTCTCTGTTTTCACTGTCTAGCTCCTCAGGCGGCGGTGGTAGATCGGGTGGTGTCAAGTTGTCATCCTTGGCCCGCTCGACAGCGCGACGAAGCTTGGCGAAGTCATCAAGGCTCGCGGATTTGCCATACGGGGATGCAGTGCCAGGCTGCCCCCAACCGCGAGATTGTACGGCGGTGAGAATAGGGCCAAGGATTTTGATGTAAGCTTCGAGGGTCTTGGGTTGGAGCAATGGGCGCTTGCACTTATCACAGGGCTTTGGCTCGAAGATTTCCATTGCGAGAATGTCCATGAGCTTGACGCTGTAGTTGTAGGCACGTTTGGCATTGGCGTCGAAGTCCATCGGGCGGCGGGACACACCGGACTTGATGCCACCAGCACGGGATTGCTCGGGAGTGAAATCGTGGGTCATAACGATTCTCCTTGACAGATCGGGTGGAGTGTGTTACATTAACAACAATGAAAGGGGGCTCCAATGACAAAGAAACATTTCATTAGACTTGCTGATTACATTCGGGCTTCTAAAGATGACAATGACCCTTTCACGGCTCGGCAAATTCGATATCTTGCGAAGTTTTGTCACGAACAGAACCCTCGTTTTAAAGAAGACCTTTGGATTGCATATATTGCTGGGTACTGTGGTCCTAACGGAGGCAAACGTAATGGCTGAATCCAAAGTTCAAAAAGTCGCTCGCAAGCTGGGGCCAGTGGTGCACAGGCGCGTTGGCAAGTGTGGCCACACGGTTATTCGGGTGAAGTATGCCCCGCAGAAGGGCAGCAGTAAGCTTCGGTGGTACTGTGAGACGTGTTCGTTGTTTGATGATAAGAATGGAGGTTAATATGGCTATTCCTTCGCTGTCGCTCCAGCGGTGGTTGGCACATGATCTTCTTCGCTCGTTCGACGAGGAGGACTTGATGGCATTGACGGAAGCCATTGTTCTGGAAGTTGCAAGTCGGCGGTCAGGAGGCCAACGGCCACAGTGCGACGAACCAGTGAGTCACACATTGACTGAGATACCCCCCACGATGAACGAAGTCGTACAAGATATTCTTGGGTGGACATATCGGAATGAGCACGCCGAAATCCGAAGGCTCCAAGAACATCCCGTTGAGCCTCAGGAGGAGTAACAAGATGATACCGAAGCGTTTCCACGTCTCGCACTACTGCACATGGCGAGACCGGGTAGCCCTTTGGCTTGACGGTAGTGAGCCAGAGATTGTCTTTCTCAGGGCGAAGGTACATAACGCGCTCGGAGGCGTCCTCGAAGGCCATAGCGCCACGGGCCTCACCGATGGGTACTCCACGTGGGCGTATTCGCTCGGGGTCAAAGAACCCTTTGCCGACGTGGTGATGGGTGAGCACGGCTGCTCCATATTTCGCACCGAGGTTGTTGAGGACCTGGATCAACTGTCGCGCTTCCTTGTTATCGTTCTCGCTCTCGGACAGAAATGCGCTAATGGGCTCGGCTATGATAAGGTTGGGCTTGAGCTCATCACAGACGGCAGTGATTTCTCGCAAGAGGGCTATGTTTGGACGCGGGCCTTGTACGAGCGGGGTGCCGTAGGTCCCGAAGTCGTGAATCACAGAGACCAGTCCGGGCGGTATATCGCCACGCTTCTGCGCAATCTCTTGCACCGTAGCGAGCGAATGCTCGGCATGGAGGTAAAGTACGCGAGAGATTTGCTTCGTTGGAAAGCGATCCCACAGCAAACCGCCTCGCAGCATGGCAGCGAGCCATTCGAGGGTGAGGGTGGTCTTGCCAACGTCAGTCGGTCCCACCATAAGCATAACGCGGGATGCTTGGAGCCAGGGATATATGAGAAAGTCGTCGGCTTTCGGTGGCGCTGGAGCCGACATGAGATCAATGACAGTGAGCGCCATAAAAAGGTGCCTCAGTGTGGGTTGTAATCGAACTGTCTATTGATGACGAAGGGCAAATTTCAGGAGTCTCAGGCGTGTGTGGCCCGTTTGACTCTGACGAGAAAGCACGTAATTACAGAAACAAGAAAAATGCTGAAGAATATTGGAATCTCTATGATTATTGTGAAGTGAATGAGATCAACGACGGTAATAGGCATGGAGGCTCCTGATGAAATTGCGTGTTCCGAGAGTCCGCTTGCACGTTGGGCTCGCTCGGGCCGTCATTAATCGGGCGCTCAGTGATATAATGATGTGCCCAGTGCGGCCACAGCGCCGTGGCGACGATTATAGAGGGGTGACGTTGGCGAGTTGGAACCATGCGGTTTTGTTGATCTTTTCAGAGGAACTGGAATGGAAGAGTGCGAGGCGTTTTTGGCTTGGAATGGGCGGAATGGACGAGTTGACGGTGCAGTTGGAAGGGTTGGCGCATTGGGCGTATCATAACACACGGGGGCATGTTTGTCAAGTAACGGGTTCGAGTGGCGGAAGTTGACAAATGCGGTAGAGTGTGCTACAAGGGGAATACGATGAAATGGATCGCTTGGCCTTTCGCGTTCATAGTGTGGGTCGTAGCAAAACTATTTACGGAAATTTACTTATGGACTGTACGATGGGATATGTAAAACGAGGCGTCGGCGTGAAGTTCCAGTGTCAATTTTTGACACCTGACAAATTACGTCAGTGGCTCTTTGATAAGGTTGGGGAGCCAAATACGCGCATCACTGACGGCAGCTTAGTCGCCACAGATAAGGAGTGGTATTTCACGTTCTCGGCTCAAGCGAATGTGCTAAGGATTGCCTTGTGGACTGAGCTAGAACCAGAAGCAGCGAGAGAGCGTATCCAGCAGAGAGCGAAGCAGCTTGCGTTAGAGTGTGAGTGCAATCTGACGACATGGGCTGTGGACCTGTATGAGTACGATGAAAAGCTGAATGCACATGTGTTGAAGTATGATGGGATGGTTGCGGGAGAGCTACAAACTACTATAGTGAAACCTGACACATTGGGTGATGCTCCAACAAAGAAGACTCGGTGGAACTAAGGGGAGGATGTATGACGCACCATAAACATTGCACTCGATTGGGATGGCCAGGTGTTGAGTCTTGTGAGATATGTGACGCTATCACCGCCGCTGTAGCGGAGAAGCAAGAGTGGTGTGCGAAAGTTATCCCGACAAGTTGGCTTGATCCCATGTTAAGCGGGCCAAAATCCGTGATGGTTCCCCCACCATGGGGCTGTCAAGATATTGAGCGGTTGCTTCATCACATTCGCACCGCCATCCGTGCGGGGGAGGGGAAGCATGAGTGAATGTCAGTCACATGATTGGTTCCGTACTTCACCTTGTCCAGAGTGCGGAGAATTAGATAGGTTACGGGAGCAACTCGCCGCTGCCCAGGCGCGGCTGGTGGAGGTGGAACAGGCGCTGGATGCAGAGCGCATAGACACCAAACGACTTACGCGCAGTGTCGAAACCGCCAATCTCGATGCTTACCAACAAGAAAAGTGGGCGGAAGCCCTCCGCGCCTCCTGCGAGGCGATGCGGGGGGCGTTGCTGCTAGCACGAGGGATGATTTGGCATCATGGTTTCGATCACGATACAATTCCCCAAGAGCGGGCCTGCGTACAATGCAGGGCTGTTAGAAAGATTGACGCCGCCCTCTCTCTCTCTCTCACCCCCGATGACGTGGGGAAGTGTGAGGAAAGGCATGACTAACTTACTCGTTTCAGAAAAACGTGTGTGGTTCACTCTCGATCAATTAGCCATTCACGAAGCCACAATCGGAGGTAATCCGTCGAAGTGTGAAGCCTTTGAACATGCAATGGGCTACTTAGAAGAACCCACTCCAGAAGAGTGTCATCGTTTGTATATAGAGTCTGAGGGTGCGGGGGAGGCATGAGAACACCTAGAGACCTATCGGCAACGCTGCCCAGCCCGACAGAGTTGACAAATTGTCAAACCTGCCCTGCACTGTGGTACTTTAAGGATCGCCTGTGGATCAAGCCTCGTAAGGAAGTCTTGGCATACCAAGGCGGGCGCTGGATGGATTGGGTGCTTGATGCGTGGTTGACTGCAATCAAAGCCGGGAATCCAATGACAACGCAAGAGGCGTTGATTATGTGGGATGCTGGGGTAGAAGCAATACTGCCACAGTTCGACCCTGACGAACTATTGCCACTTATGGCATCGTGTCGGGATGCGCTCGTGGCGTGGCTGACTTTGTACGGGAATGTGCGAGAGAACATTCTGCTGATTCAGCCAAAGTATCACACACCCTCAACTGGGAAGATTGATTATGTGGTTGAGGAAGCAGGCATGGCAGTCATCCGTGAGCGAAAGGTCGTGTCAGGGTTTGAGGCTATTGATGACATGATAGCGAAGTACCAGCTTGGTTGGCAGCCGTTGTGTTACTCAGCGTTGTTCAAAGCGAACTATCAGCCACCAATGGAAGTGAAGTACGTGGAGATGGAGTTTCTTGTGCGCTCGTTGCCTGGGAAGGGCCGGTACAAGCCGACGCCTGCTGCTGTTCGACGAGAGCCTATCTATGTGCCAGAGTGGAAGGAACGGATGTGGCACGCGAGTGCGACGGCGACGAACGAGTACATGAAATGGATCGAGAACAGTTGGTTGACAACAGGGGATGAGTGTGCTACAGTGCCGATGGAAGCGATTCCGAGGCACACGCAGAATTGCGTTCGTAAGATGGTGACAAAAACTGGCATTCGTGAATTTGCTTGCGACTTCCACAAAGCGTGCTTGGCGAACATTGATCCACGGCGACTCGATGATTTCGTGTGTGAATTGGAGGAGAGAAATGGCGACAAAACGTAAACCACCGAATCGGGCAACGTTCACAGTGGAAATTGAATTATTTGGCGGTTCATCAGCGGAAGTTCTTGAAAGGTACTGGGTTTCTATTTGGGAAAAGGACATCAGACACGCACTAAACAGACTTGACTATATTGTAAAGTCTATTAAGACTACCGTCTATAGAAAGCCGGTGCGTTAATGGAGATTCCGGCGAAACTAAAACACTTGACAGCAGGCAACACACTGGAGAACAGGCCACGGCCTAGTGTGTTTGTGCAGGGACAGCCGGGTGTTGGCAAGACACTGTTGCTGGCTGAAATGGCGTTGAAGCTGGCGAAGTGTGAGCCGAGTGACGTGATGATTGTCACGTACCCAGTGGATGATGAGGGGCTTGAGACGCTGCGTGATCGGAAGTTCAACTGGTTCCTTGTGCGCTCGAACGAAGCAAACACTGAACTCTATAATGAAGTGTTCATTAAACAGAAACCTGTTGCTGTGATTCAGGACAATCTTGGTGCAGCATGGTGGATGACCTTCAAGGACCGGGTGAGTGATGGCCTGATGCCAGAAGACCACGGCAAGACATGGAACAAGCTTGCCGGGGATATCATGTACGATGTTGTCACGAGGTATAAGACACCTAGCTGGGTGAAGTTCTTCGGTGCAGGTTCGTTGGCTATGCCGTATGAAGACCCACTTACTGTAAACCAAGATAAACAGACGAAACAAAAAGGAGGGCCTGACGAGAAGTTACAGACGACGCTGCCGGGGCAGTTGCGAGGAACCGTGTATGGGCTGTTCAGTTATTGCTTGACGTTGAAGATGGCAGTAGGTGAACAGGGGAGGATGATGCGGTGTGCTGAGACGCAACTGACAGCGAATGCTGTGTCAAAGGTGCGGGCTCCATTGAGCCAGCAGCCGAAGAGAGTGATTCTCTATGACCTAGCGAGTACTGATCGTGGGATTGACTATCTGCTTCGTGAACTCAAATTGGAGGGAACAGTATGAAGGTGTGGGTGTGGAAATCAGCTAACTGGTATAATGTGAGTCCAACAGAACCAAAACCCTACACAGGTTGGGGCAGTAGAAAGTACCTTTCTAGTGATGATGCTATATCTGTCTGCCAGAAAAGTGGAGTAGTTTTGTTCGGGCCGATGCGTGTTCGAGACAACGTGAAACAGTTTAATCTTACTGCTAAGGAGGTCAAGTAACATGGTTGATGAGACATTGGAACAAAATCCTGACTACTTTAGTGACGGTGATTTTGCTGACGCGGAGAATCTTCCTGAAGGTCCTCGGTACATTGGGTACGTGTCGAAGGTGGACACGTCGCAGACTGAGCCTGGGAAGTACCGGAAGCTTGATCCTGACACGATTCGCAAAAGCGCAAACCTGCGAAAGGCACTAGCCGGACGTGATGAGGTTCCCCAAGTGGACGTAGATATCACTGCTCTTGGGCGCGTAGGTCAGGGCCGCTTTGACCCTGATACTAACTACTACAGGACAAGCAGCCAGAGCTTCTGGATTGGTAAGGAAGATCGTATTGGGCGGCACAGCCTGGCTCGGCTCATTCGTGACGCGGCAGGGGTTGATGAAGAGATGTTGAAAACGACGCCAATTCGTGAAGCAGCGACTAAGTTGGAGAAGGTGTATCTGACTTTCGAGGTCAAGTATAGGAAGTTTGAGACCAGGAGTGGTGGTGAAGGTGTTGCGCAGGACTTCAAGAAGATCAAGCCTGCAACGCTGGAGGAGATTGAGGCGGTTCAGTAGTCATGGACTTTGTTGGCTTCTCAAAGATACCTCGACTGTTCCGTGATATTGTAATCACGGAGAAGATTGACGGGACAACCGCCCAAGTTCATGTGCTAGATGATGGCACTATCCTTGCGGGAAGCCGAAGTCGTTATGTCACTCCTGAAGCTGACAATCATGGTTTTGCTAAGTGGGTTCGAGAGAATACGCTTGAGTTAGCAAAGCTTGGACCGGGCCGACACTTTGGGGAGTGGTGGGGCCAGGGTATCAATCGAGGCTATGGGCTTAAGGAAAAGCGGTTCAGTCTTTTCAATGTGGCGAAGTGGGGAGACACTGCTGTGCGGCCTGCGTGCTGTCATGTCGTGCCAGTTATAGTGACTGGGATTTTCAACTCTTCACTAGTTCAGGTTTCAATGGATTTTCTTAAGGAGAACGGTAGTATGGCTGTTTCAGGCTACATGAACCCAGAAGGTATCGTCGTGTTTCATAAGGCTGGGAAATTTCTGTTCAAGGCTACCTTGGAGAAAGATGACGAACATAAAGGAGTGGGGGGATCGTGAATTCAGAACCTTACAAGCGCTACTTAGTGTTCCACTCAGAAGTTTACGAGGAAGTTTTGCCAAGACGTGCTGTTGCTGGGAGCTTCGACACTAAACAAGAAGCTTGGTACTGGAGGAGTTGTAATCGCACAGGTTTTTGGGATGTTCTGGATTTGCACGAAGGGCGCTGGATAGATTTCCCTTCCATTGAGAACTACCCACTTCCGGAGGAAAGTAAATGAGCTTCGACTTGTCAGCAATCGAACAGATGAAGGCGTATGCGGAGTTCGGAAAGGCAGTGATTGAGTTGGCGAAGGAGCAGGATATTATCCCGAAGCGTGAGCGCCGGAAGGTGATTGTGAGAGAGAAGGTGGTGGTGCGGACTCGTAAGCCACGGAGGACTATGGCTCAGATCGAGGCTGACAAGCTGATTAAAGCCAACGACCAGGAGAAAATTTGATGGTTACCTATAAGGTTGCTGGCTCCTCTGGGGTTAATCCTGTTACAGTCTCCTTAGAGGAACAGGCAGGCGGATTCGTTATGGTGAAGATGCTTGACGCCCGTGGATACACCTGGAATGTAATCAGATTCAACCCTGACGGGACGTTTACGCGCAGTGCTGGGGTGAATGTTACTGGTCTAGCAATGGATTCGATTTCGACGTTGCGTATTCAAGAAAGCGTTTAGTCATGGCACTCTTGGAGCGTGGGCGTACACGGTACGGTCAGCACATCTTACAACTAGTGTGCGATGGGTGCGTGCGGGAGGGCTTGCAAGGGCAGTTGCACGGGACGCTGTACCGTGTGGATGACACCCATGTTTATTTATGCGAGGTCCACCAAATCATCGCAGGGCGGAAAGCGCCCACGCTCCAATTTCGACAAGCTGTAGAGAGGGCACAGCGTCAACAGAAGGAGCAGGAAGATGCAGAGCGAGCCGCTGGAGTGTCCGTACGGTGATCCTGGGCACGTAGAAGATGAGGAAGGGCGCATTTACTGTAACGCTTGCTGGGACGCTAAGGCACCTGAGTGGAAAGGGTACGATGATACCGACGCCGACAGTAGGCGATGATCTTTTTAAGGTCCTGTTAGGGATTGGCTTTATGGTGCTTTGGGGTGGGCTCGCACTGTATTTGCTCGTGCGTGCGTGGAGAGGTCGTGAGTGACCAAGAAACTAGCGTTCAAGCTGAAGCCGAAAACTTGCGAAGGCTGTCCGTGGTTTGGGGATGGCACTGGTTTTGCTGCGGACCAGCTACACCCGAATGCAACGGTCACCTTCATCGGTGCGAGGCCCGACAAGGAAGCCGAAGTCAGTGGCGAGCCGTTCGGTGGTCGCACGGGCAAGATGATCGAGGCGAACATTGCCAAGTATGGTCTGAGGAGAAGTGATGCTAACTGGTGCAATGTCACCCGATGTCGTTATAATCATACTGATGATAAGCCTGCTTCTTATTATGACGCTGCTTTGTTTTGTGGTCACGCGCATGGTCGGCCTGATCTGTCGAGTTCTAAGGTGGTGGTTCCGCTAGACGACGAGGCGTTGTTGTTTGCGGCAGGGTTGAATAATGTGGAGGTATGGCGTGGAAGTCCTATTGTGGCTGATGCTGGGTTTGCTGCTAGGAAGTTTGTTATTCCAACGATACACCCTTCCGCTCTTTTCTCGAAACCGAGGCTCAGATCGGCCAGTAAAGGTGATTTCGGACGAATCTATACGGCGTCTCGGTACGGACATCAAGCTTTTCAGTATGACGACAGTTTTCTTTTTGCACTCGACCCGGCCAGGTTTATTGATCTTCTCCGCCCGCTTACTGCTTCCCCTGAATCCACCTTGGTTCTCGACGTTGAGACCAATAAAGCCAAGCCCATTGACGCTAGGCTCAGGATCATCGGCATTGCCTGGGCCAAAGACCGAGCCGCGAACGTAAATTGGGAGGCATTTAGTGAAACACAACGAGAGCAACTTCGAGAAATCATTTCTCAAGCGTCGTGCAGATTTGTTACAGCGACTCCGTTTGATTATGCAGTCCTCACTAAATATGGTTTTAAGTTTCGATGGGAAAACTGTCACGATCTCACACTCCTTCATTCCAGATTTGACATTGAGCTGCCCCACACAGTTGCTTTTATCGCATCAACCTGGACGTACCGTAAGTTCTGGAAATGGCTCAGTGACTCTGAGCCCTACTATTACAATGCCATCGACTGTGCTGCTGAGTGGGAGGCGTTCACAAAACTCGAAGCGCACTGTAAAGCGCGGGACCCGGAAGTTCTCCAGTGCTACGAAGATGACCGGGCGCAGATCAGGACGGCAGTGCATGTCCACTTAGCTGGGATGCCATTAGATAATGAGCAGTTCAAAATTGAAAAGACACTGTACGAGATTCTACGGGATGCACTTGAAGCGCAGTTAACTGCGGCTTTCGAGAAGCCGAAAGGGGAGGCACCTCCGCCATGTCTAGTCCACAAGAGATACTCAGGGAAAACATTATTGAAACAGAGGCGCAAAGAGACTGGCATTTGCGCCAACTGCGCAGATGTACGGCAATACTATTTGGACTCAAAGCCCTTGAAACTACGATCACACAAGCAGATGATGAAGCTGCTGGAGAGCGAGGGGAAGCATATCCCGTACAGCAGGAAGCACAAGCGAGTAAGTTTCGACAAGGCGGCAGTGAAATCCATAGCGACTCTATATCACGATCAGCGGTTGTTCAACCTCCTAGAGTTCCGGGCGCGGGACAAGGTAGCGCGTTCGTACTTCTCAGAGGCGAAGACGAGCCCATCTACAGGCCGTGTTCATGCGGTTGCGAACATGCACGGGGCGATGCACCGTTGGCACTTCACAGACCCGAATCAACAGCAGGTATTGAAGCCGCAGAGGATCATAACCGAGAAGACAAGCCCAGAGGATATCACAAGGTTTACTGCATTGGTGGAATCTGCTGGGCTAAAGATTGATCTCACTGAGCCCCACGGCCCACGGAGAGCATATGTCGCGCCGGAATGGCGAGAATTCGTTGGATTCGATGCAGATGGCTTGCATTATCGAATTGCAGGCGTACTCAGTGGCGATTCGTTCATTAGCGATACTCTTGAACAGTATGACCGAGAAGGAAAGCCTGAATATAAGCCACACGTTGTCAACGCTTGTGCATTATTCAAGGTTAGTACTGATGAAGCCTTAGCATGGATGGCTCAAGAGGCTCCACAATATACTTTCGCTAAGAATTTCATTTACATGCTCTTGAATGGTGGTGACACTCAGGCTCTCGCTCAGGCAGCAGTCAGTGCGAAACTTGATCTCGATTACAAGACTGTAGATAAAATCAAGAACAACTGGCTCGACCAGGCGTGGCGGTTCCGAGACTGGAGGGCTGGACTCGTTCGGCAGGCTGAAGCTACTGGTGCAGTCACGTTGTATCGGGGTAGGCGCAGGCGGTACTATGGCTTACGATGGAAAGAGGGAAAGTGGCACGCGGGAACAGAGGAAATTAAGGCAATCTACAACCACCCACTGCTAGGCAGTGAAGTGACATACGTGAATCCTCGGTTGGTGAAGGTGATGGATTTTGTTGAGAGGAACGAAGGATGGCTACTCGTGCTACTAAGCCACGACGGGTTCATGCTCGAAGGGCCAAGCGGTCAGTGCTCACGAGCTATCGAGAGAATCTTACCGATGCTGACAGAGCCAAGTTTAATCGCGGAAGGGAAGATGCTCAAAGCCCCTTGGAGCGCGAAGAGAGGGACGTGCTGGGCACCGTTAAAATAGTTAATAGGCGGCACCGGTGTGGACACTGTGATATGTGGTATCCTGAAATGTGGGAAGGGTGTAGGCGTTGTAAGGGAGGCAGTCATGAAGAATGATGGTGGACCAGCGTTTCCTATTGATCTAGATGTCGCTAATTGTTCTGATACATGGGTGCGTGGCATGTCCCTTCGTGACTAGTTTGCTGGGCAGATAATGACTAGCCTTATAAATGTTCAGTTTACGGAAAGGTCTATGCTTGATATTGAGTGGAGTGCTGATAAAGCATATCAATTCGCTGACGCCATGCTCAAAGCGAGAGAGTAATCATGGCACATACCGACGTTAAAGAGATTATTTTCTTAAAGTTGTACGGGGACGTGTACGCATGTGTCCACGTACATGAAGACAACGACAGGACACTCGTAGTGCGACGTTGTGACTGGTCCCGTGACGAGGCACTATTACTTGCTGATTTCATTACACAGAACGTTCGTTGACAAGGTAGTGTGACGTGTGTTACTGTCAGGTGAGTTAAGGAGAACACGAATGGGCGAAATTCGAGTATTTGAGACCGGGGCCACGCGGGACACTGACTTAAGTAAACCTGATTATAGAGGGTTCATATCTCCAAGTGCGCTGATCCGTTTCGGCCAATACATGACTGAGCATCGGAAGCAAAGTGACGGGAAACTTCGGGCAAGTGACAACTGGAAGAAGGGTATCCCACCCACTGAATATTGTAGCTCCTTCTTACGGCATTCTGTGTCAGCGTGGCATATTTTTGAAGAGGCTGAGTACGATCTGCGCCTACTTGCTGGATCGAAAGAGTGGCAAGATTTACTCTGTGCCATTTACTTCAATGTGCAAGGATTACTGCACGAGACTATGAAGCTTACGGAGGAGTAGAAATGAGCAGACCCCTGTACTCTGACCGTGTTGTCCACATCGTCAAGGATTTCAAAGATCAACCTGAAGGCCGGTATTGTTTGTTCGTTCAGGACGTATTTGGAGAGAAGGTCGTTATCACTTGTGACCGCATAGATATTACGCCTGTCACTGTCATATGCAAGCGGAACAGTGACAAAATTCAGGAGAAGGATGGCGTCATGGTTGCCGCGATCCCAGCGCGAGACGTGAATTGGGGCCTCATTGAAAACGAGCGCGTCGTGCACATGACTGGTGATGAGTGGGAGCAGCATAAAGTAGAGGATGCGAAGAACCAGGTTGACTTGGCTACGAAGCATTACGGAAGTAACAAGCTCGTGAAGGTTGCTATTTTCCCAGATGGGCGGCATATTCGCCTCCCACTCTCGAAGGAGGATGAGACTGACCTGGAGGAGAGGGACAACAAACCTGCGGGGGAGAAGCCTCAATCCGACGAAGCCTACGGAGTCCCACGCACTCACCTTTAGGAGCTACAATGTCTGCTTGTAAAGCTAGATACTGCCAGGTTTGTAATACGTCCTTTACACCACCACACCGGGCAACTCTCCTGTCTGATGGCGATAATCACTTACGACTGTGCGCTCAGTGTCGGCGGGAAGTGAAGGCAGTAGTCACTGGGGAGGCTAAACCTTCCGAAACACCCGTTCCCCATTACCTTGCCGCACCACTCACGCAGGTTGTGTTTGACCTTGAGACGTGGGGTTTGGATCGTGGTTGGGGCGTCACACTTGTTGCGTCGTTCTTAATTCATGGGGGCGAAAACGGCCCTGTGAAGAAGACCTTCGCGCTACGGGATTATGCCTCATGGAAGCGTGGGATTCGTTCAGATGACAGCGAGCTTGTTCGAGATATTTTCTCTACCCTCAAGACAGGCCAAATTGCCTATGCCCATAATGGTGACTACTTTGATATTCGTTGGCTAAGGACAGTTGCTCTCAAGTACGGTTTTGAAATGCCTCGCTTGAAACTAATTGATCCAGCACAAATCGCTAGGAAGAAGTATCTTGTCGGGCGTAATAGCCTAGAATCTATGGCTGACTTCATTGGTACGCCACGGGGCGTCCAGAAGATGCACATTACGCCCGACAATTGGCGCTCTGCACTGCTTGACAACGATCAGGCAGCTTGGGAAATTCTCATTGCCCGCTGCGAAAGTGACGTAGAGTTGCTGAATTACGTTGCCTCTGCTGTCACGGGAGATGTCGGGATGGTGGACTTCACAGGTAGTGCACGGTAATGCCGTGCCAAAGACATGGCGCTGTTCACGCTGCGGGAGTGAGCTAGACTCTCCGTGGGACAGGAATCCGCAGCACCACAACGAAGACTGTGAACTGTTACCTGATCCGTATGAGCCGCACGAAGGTGAGGATGTTGTGGACTTTATGGAAAGGGTAGGACGGAAATGAGTTCGTGTGAAAGGTGTTGGCGAGATTCAAGATTCAGTGATAATTATTTTGAATTACTTAACCTTAGACAACATAAACCTTGTTCTCCAGAAGAACAGGCTGGGCCTAAAGCTAAACAATGTTCAAAGTGTGGGCGTTTAACACTACATCAATATACAAACGAACCTATGTGTAGGTGTACTTAAACACGGATTGGTTATACTGGCTTAGGTGGTTCGCGGCGCAATTCACAATCAGGGGTTTCGCGTATATTGTACTGAAATTGTGGAGGATACTATAAAGTGAAGGTAGAAATAAAGCGAATCATCTTTGACGTGGACGGCGTGCTGGCGAATTTCATTCTTGGTTTCACGGCATTGGGGCATCAATGGTACAACACTCCGGTTGTTGACACCGAACAGTACTTAAAGTGGGGGAAATTTCCCGGTCTTGGACCAGATAAGGAAGCTGCGCTTTGGGCAGCGGTAAAGGCAAAGGAAACTCATTTCTGGTTTAACCTTTACCCACTCGTCCCTAGGGCAACCTTTGCAATGATTGACTCTATGAGTTTTCAAGGCCACGAAATCTACTACGTGACTTCCCGCCCTGGTGAGCGAAGTAAGATGCAGACGGAAGAGTGGTTGAAACGGCAGGGGATTTACAACCCCACTGTAATCGTTTCCTCAAAGAAGGGGGAAGCCGCTGCGATGTTGGGGGCAGATTACTGTCTTGATGACAAGGCAGAGAATGCTTGGTGCGTGGCGTGGCTCTCCCCGAAAACCAAATCGTTTCTGCTCAATCGAAAGTACAATCAATATGACCCAGATGCTTTTGGCTCCCACCACGTTCAGTGTGTGGATACAGTAGAGGAATTTCTGGACATAGTTAATGATCCAAATGCCACTTAATGTGACCGTCCAGATTTGTTTTGACTTCAGCTATTTGTGTAGATAACTTTTCCTCAAGGTGCCGTAAATGGTTGCTGATAATTCGCCAAGCGACAAGCAGCAGGCCGACGCCGCTGATAAGATCACCAATACTGAAAGCCCAAAAGTTGTTCATCGTCTGCCTCGTGCCATTTGGCTTGGTAAGATGGTAAAAGTGAAAGTAAAACTCGTCACCCCAGAATTTATGAAAACTGTTGCACCTGGCGGGCACGAACTAGATGGTTTATGGGATGATGTCAACAACTTAATCTACATAGACAAAACGCTGTCATTTGGGGAACAGTGGGAAACTTTACGGCATGAACTGCTTCACGCTATCATTGATATTGACCACGAGGAACGACTAGAGCCTAGTACAGGGCTGAAGGTCGCCGTCCACGCTCCTTCATAAACTCCTGTAAAGACTTCGTGCGTTCCGCCAATCGAGGCCCAAGAAACGGTACACGCCGAAGCTGACGCCGTTGAAACTGCTTCCTAGACGTTTCGAGTTTCTGCTGCTCCTCTGGTAGATTGAGGTAATGCTGCCCCATTTGTGTTAGACCGACAAATTCTTGTAGTACGTCAGTCACGCCAGGACCAGCCACATACCCTGCCGCAGCTTCCTGCCCCCGAAGTGTTGATGACAGGAAATCAGTCATAATCCCCAAGCCTCCAACGTACAGCATATTGTGAAGGGCGCGCTGAACTTTCGATTTAGTATCGAGGTCCCAAACTTCTTGGGGGGACATCACTTCTTGGCCACGAAGCCTTCGACCAACCTGTTTCGCTATCTCACCACCAATAGGATAGTACGCAAGGAGGCGAATGGCAGGATTTAAGTTGCCTGCCGCGACTTCCCGGCCTACTTCATCCATAATAGCAAGGGAAGCGCGTGCCGCGAACGTCTTCATTTGAAACACGAGGCGCATGAGTGGATCACGCCGCATAATGTATGGCATTGCAGTGGGTCGTGCAAGGAACTGTGTGCGATCAAGGAGGCCCCAAGAAGCCCGGCGTATTTCCTGTGGGAGCAGCCCACCCCCGCCTGCCGTCACGCGAGCTTGGATAGCAGTAACATCTAAGTCACTGTTCTTCAGCCAACGCCATTCACGCGGGGCTAGGCTTCTTGTTCGCTCCAGTTTACGTGAGAGGCGAAGAGTGGCCAGTTGGCCAGCGCGAGCAGCGACAGTTTGGTTGAAGCGTTCTACCCACTCGAATGGTTTGAGAATTACGCCCGCAGTCTTCTGGAGGAATCCAGGCGCAGCTCCACTGATTTCGTGCTGAAGTGATTTGGCAACTGTGCGGTTGATGATGCCAAGTTCCTTCACAATGGCAGGTAATTCTCGACGTGTGGCAGCGTCAAATAATACCTCAGCAACAGCTTGAGTTGTGTTTCTTGCACCAGCGACAACTGCGGTGATGAATGACTGCGTGGCATTCGACACAAACGCGAACGGCATCTTAGTCATAGCTTCCGCCACTCGCAAGGAGTCAAGGCCTGCACTTTTCGCAGCGCCGGGACCAAAGTCACGGGCAATAGACTTGTAAAGGGACTTGCTTAGTGCCGTGCCTTCGACGCCTCCACCGACTTCTTCGCCTACACGCTTCAAGATGTCATTAAGCTTCTCGTCATTTGGACCGAAAGCACGCACTCGCCCAAAAGTCTTCGAGAAGTCTTCAATATCCCCAAACACAGCAGCAGGAATGTTTTTGATGTACTGCTGTGCTTCAGCCATGGCTTTAGGATTCCTAGCGTAAGCAGACCTGGCAAGGTGAGGGTGCTCGGCTCCCATAGCAATAGAACGCTGAACCTGTACGGGCTTTCCGGCTTCAGCACTCAAACTGTCACGAATGCTCCGAATCTTCTCAGACTGTTCAGGAGTGTACGTTCGAGGTAAATAGAATCCTGGGCGCGGTGTAAATGGAACCTCCTTTCCTTTACGGGTTCTTCCACGCATTCCAGCGGCCTCAGCAAATTGTGGTTTGGCCCCAGTCTTAGGGTTGTATAGAGGCTCTAACAAGTCACGAACTGCTTGTTCTTGGGGACTAAGGGTAACTTCTTCACCATGAGAGAGTCGCCAAAGGTTTTCCTCCTCAGTTGGTGTTAGTTTCAGGCCTCGAAGTTTCTCTTCTCCAACTACCCCACGCAACTTCGCGGACATTTCCATCGCCTCTTCTGGTGCAGTCCGTAAGGCAACCCCAGCTTCCCGTGCAGCAGGAGAGACTGATTCTAACTGCCTTAAAACAGTTTCAGTAGGAAGCCAGCCTTTTTCAGCGCGTGCGGCAATGCGAGCAGCTTTCTGTGCTGTTGTTTCTGTACCAGGGCCAAGGGCGAGTTTCATTAGACCACGACGAGCGGGACCAATGCCGCCGGCGGCAAGTTGTACACCGAGCGGTGCCCACTCTTCAGCAGCACGAGCAATGGAACGCTTGCCTGGGCGGATCATACCCTCAAGTTCGCTTAAGCCTCGATACGCTTCTGAAAGGACAGCACTGGCAGGACTTACAGCAATATCAACAGGGCCGCCAAGGATACCAAGAGGCTGTGCATACCGTCCAGCAGCTTGGAGCCAAGACTCTTCAGGTTTCCGGCGCTGCCAGATAGTCTCTGGTGAGCGTGGGTCAAGAGATGAGATGCCTCGTGTTGTCTCTTCAACACCACGACTCACGAAGGTTCCCAGACGGTTCAGTAAATCCTGTGGAATATCAAGTGGTGATTCGACAGTTGGAAGGTCACTGACACTTTTAGCTTGCCCAAAGGGAACGCCAGGCTGCTCAGGAGCAGATGTTGGACGTGCACCTTCAGTAGAGACCCCCCAAACATTGGGGTCAAGGGGCTGGTTCTCCCCCGCAGTATCTCCCCAGATCATTGGGTCCAGGGGGTTTTCAGGAGAACCTTCATCCACAGTCTGAGACGAGAATAGGCCTTGCTCCTGTGGAGCCGCAGGTGCGGTCTCCAGCTTTGCAGAGTCTCCCCAAATCATGGGATCGAGTGTGGCCATGATTACCGTCCAAAGTTCTGTTTCGCAGCTTCTTCAACCGCTGCGGGCATTGGTTTCCCGTCAGGGAAAAACATCTCAGGGTGTGATGTCTTGAGGGCAGCAATGGACTTAGGCATATTCAGGACACGTGGGTCTTTAGGATTCTGTTTCGCAACGGTTTCACCCATAACAACTGCTGGATGCTTCACAGCGGAAGCACTCTGGCCACGCTCTGTCATAAGCTGTTGCTGCGCCCGGCGTGTAGCGCCTGTCCATAATTGTTCACTATCCTGCGTAGGCCGATTAGTGTTCTTCTTCATCACCTGCCAGTTAGTACCGACACGGACAGTATCATAACCTTCATCTGCGAGAATCTGTTCAGCACGCATTTCAATAAGCTTAGGACTTGGCGGCTGGCCCATGCGCCACTGTTGCGTATTCTCCTCGTGGACACGAAGGCGTTTCTCACGATCTTGTGAAAGCTTGGCCTCAGCCTGAGCGCGTTGCTCGCCACGGATGTCTTTGACACGCTTCACTCCTGCCTCAGACTTGACTTCAGGCACACCGAGAGCCTTGCCAATATCTTCCATCTCACGACGCTGCTGCTCCTTGGCACTAATATCTTCAAGAGCCTTCAGTGATGGAGCCATGAACGCACTCTCTTCAGCAGCAGGCTTCGTGATAAACTGGTCAAAAAGTGCAAGTGTGTCGCGCTGGCGAGGATCAAGTTTAGAGAGCGCGTCAGCAGTACGGCTTCGAGAGGCGGCAGCCGATTCAAGGTCGTTCAAGAAACCAGCGGCCCCACCATAACGCCCACCTCGCGCACGAAGGCTTTCAGTAGCCTGACCAGCGCGTCCCGGAGCATATGTCATTCCTTCAGGACGGTCAGTGGAAATAGGCTCGTTGAATGCGCCTTTCCCGGACCTGAAAGTATAACGGCCATCTCCAGCGTAAGAAACTGCGGGTTCAGGAGCAGGTTCAGGAGCTACATCTGGGGGAATACTGTCAGGTCCCCGGCGTGTGTAATCGCCTGTTTGGCCCGCTTTATCACGTTCCTCATAGAATCGTCTTGCATCTTCTGACACGTCACCACCAAGGCCAGCCATGATTGCGGCGAGAATTCCGGCAATCCCCATATTGCTTGTGGGGCCAGGTGGCCGTAGTGTATGGGCAGGAGGGAGTGCCGTTGGAGGCGGCTTAGGTGGAAGTGCCTTACGCGGTAGTGGAAGTTCCTTACGTGGAAGTAACCGTTCAAACTCCGCGTCAGTGAAGTCGAACGGAAGATAAGTTGGCATTATACACCGCCTTTATACACCGTACCAGTAGTCTGAGCCGCCTCCACCAGACATCCTTGCTTTGCCTTCCTCTTCAGAGAGGCGTTTACGGCCACTCACACCTCGTTCCCAATAGCCAGGGCCTTCTGCACCAGCAAGTTCTTGTGGCTGCGGCGTTGTAGGAGACGAATACGTTGGCCCAGTAGCCGCGTTGTAGATGTTACTCTGCTCAGGATACCAGTCAACACCGCGCTGATAATCTGCTTCACCTTGGCCTGCCCCATACCCTGTACCAGACTGGGCAAGAATGTCACGAGGGCTCAACGGATTGTTCAGTGAACCAGGGGAGCTTGGAGCTGCCTTAGACCCACCAACTGAACCTCCAGCATTACCAAAGCCGCCAGTTCCACCCCCAGACCAGTCAGTCGGCCAGATCGGTTGATTGCCAATCGCTCCACCAACTCCACCAGCATCAGGGGCCGGGGTTCGGCCCTTGGATATACTCGATGAACTTGATGTAGAAGTAGGGCTAATCATCTGCCCTGCGAGGCCAGCCTTACGCCCTGCCTCTTCTGAAGCTGCCTGGAGATTTGAGGACATTTTAGGCAACGCGAAATGCTG